>Ga0209291_1002638_pt1 | contig 14246 bp, 15 predicted proteins | sample GOMGulsemesocosm_FD_184633 | JGI IMG/M metagenome (GOLD analysis project Ga0209291, IMG submission 184633) | Methane-oxidizing microbial communities from mesocosms in the Gulf of Mexico - GOM9B Gulf of Mexico (SPAdes) (version 2) | ecosystem: Environmental > Aquatic > Marine > Cold seeps...
CAAAAACTAAGTGCTCTAAATTTCAATAAAGAAGAAAATGAAAAGGAAATTATTGCCCTCGCAACTCAAAATCATTTAATAACCGATTATACCTCAATGCTAATTTTAGATAGGTTAGAAGATTATGTCCGTTATAGAATTGAACCTCCACAAGAATTAAAAAGAGAATATAAAGAAAGAATTAAAAACATTGAAAAAGAAAAAGCTGATAAGCAATCAGAAATTAAAAAAAGAAAAGAAAACCTAGCGAGAGATTATAAAAACATTCTTAATTGGTACAATACTAAGTATCCTAAAAAAGAAAATAAAGTTGTAAAAAAAGTGATCCCGGAAATTTCAGAACCTGTTGTAGATGATCCTGTTGTAGATACGACTTCAATAGTAACACCAACAATAACAAATAATCAAGTTACTATATCTGAAGAAACTGTTATAAGAAATGTAGATCCTAACAGTAGAACAATATCAGGTACACTTGTAGATGAAACGAACATGCCTTTGCCAGGTGCAACCGTTGTAATTAAAGGAACTACTTCTGGCGCTAGTACTGATTTTGACGGAAAATATTTAATCAATGCAAATTTAGGAGACGTGTTAACGTTTTCTTATGTGGGATATAATGATCAAACTGCTACTGTTGGTACTTCTAACAATATGAATATTAGATTAATTGAAAATGCTGCTGAATTAGAAGCAGTTGTAGTAACTGCTTTCGGTATTAAGAAAAGCGAAAAAGCAATAGGTTATAGTGTAACAAGTGTTATTGCTAACTCCTTAGCAGGTAAAGCTGCAGGTGTACAAATAACTAATAGTTCAGGAGCAGTGGGAGCATCTTCATCTGTTATTATTCGTGGGGTTACTTCTATATCAAATAATATACCACTATACATTATTGATGGTGTTATTTCTGACAGGAACCCTTCTGAAATATTACCAACGAATGCTATCGAATCAATTAATGTACTTAGTCCAGAAAACGGAACTGCACTATATGGGAATAGAGGAAATAGTGGTGTAATAATAGTCGTAACTAAAGAAGGGAAAGTAAAAAACGAGGAAGCAATAGAAGAATTGAATCAACAGATTGCTGATAAGATAGAATTAAAAGCATGGAATCCTGACACACCTTATTTGAAGATTTTAGAAAAAGAAAAATCAGTTGAAGCAGCTTATAATAAATACTTAAAAATCAGAAGTGATTACACAAACGTACCTACGTTCTATTTGGATGTAGCTGACTTTTTTGATAAAAGGAAATCTAATAAAATAGCAATTAAGGTATTGACAAACCTTATAGAAGTAGACTTAAATAATCATGAGCTAACCAAAGCTTTAGGATATAAATTAGAGTATTTTAAACAATATGAACTTGCTGTTATAGTGTATGAAAAAGTACTTGAGCTTCGCCCAGAAGAGCCTCAGTCCTATAGAGATTTGGCGTTGGCGTATGAAGCAGTAGGAGAATACCAAAAAAGCTTTGATTTATTATTTAAAATTTATAATGGTGAGTTACTTGAAAAAGATGTAAATGAATTGTTTTATGGTATTGAAGCTATTGCATTTGTGGAGTTATCAAGACTAGTAAAAAAACACGGTAAAGAACTCAAATTAAATAAAAAACAAAAGGACTTTTTTAAATTATTACCAGTAGATGTAAGAGTAGTTATTGATTGGAATCATAAAGAAACAGATATTGATTTATGGGTTATTGATCCAACAGGGGAAAAATGTTTGTATTCAAATTCAGAAACAAAACTAGGAGGTAGGCTGTCAGAAGATTTGACTGAAGGATATGGGCCAGAAGAATTTATGCTTAAAAAAGCAATAAAAGGAAAATATAAAGTATTGGTTGATTATTATGGGGATAATGTTCAAAAAATTTCTGGTCCAACAATTTTAAAAGTCTCCATGTTTACTAACTATGGAAAGGCTAATGAAGAAAAGAAAACCATAACTGTCAAGTTGGATAAAGAGGAAGACGATATTGAAGTAGGTAATTTGGTTTTTTAATACCATTTTAACTTTAAAGTATTATCAGTAAACAGCAACCTTATTAGTTGCTGTTTATTTTAAAAAGCTGATATTTGATTTGAAAAATATCAGCTTTTTAAAATTATTGGTATGTTTAATGAGCTCTAGAACCTTTAGCACCCTTGTCTGCGAAATTTTCTTGATATTCTGAACAGTCCAATTGTATGTCTTTATTTAAGAGTTCTTTTTTAATTAAGTTACAATAATTAGTATCGTTGTTTTTTTTGTAAAATTTACAACTATAACACTCGCGTTGTACTTGAAGGATTCCGTTACTATTTACCCTATAAATTAATTCGCTTATAGTTTTGAAAACACCATCCAATTCTTTATCATCAAATTTGTTTATTTGTGATTTTAAAGGGGCCATGAAATCACTTGTCTTAGAGACAATATCTTTTCCTTTTTTTGTTAAATAAATAGTATAACTCCGGCTATCAGTTGATGAATAATCTTTAAAGATTAGCTTCTTTTTTTTTAGCGTTTTAATTGCATCACTTATTGTTGGTTTTGTAACATTGTACTCTTTAGCTAAATAACTTACATTGCATAGATCGTTTTTATGATGCATAATGAAAATAAGTATTTGAATTTGAATAGGACTCATGTTAACGAGCTTTGCTTTTTCCCATAATAAAACCTTTAATATTACTGAAATTCGTTCCAGTCCTACTGCAATTTTATTAACAACATCTCCTTGCTGCTTATTTGGGGTAAAAGCACTTTTTTTCATCTCCAATAATTATTAGCTGCAGCTATTGTTTGGAAATTTATAGCCGCAATTTGTGACGAGGAAAGTAAGCCATTTGCATCTTCAGAATAAACAGGTCTTAATTTTTTTAATATTTCAATGTTAGGCTGCGCTGATTTAACTCCCATTCTTGATAATTTTATAGCTAACTCAAAGCCTTCTTGCGCTGTTTTTGTAATAAGAGTTGGTAACCATATTTCATTTTTTTCCATCATAAAATTGTTTTATAAAAAGTGTGTTATTTTTCGCTTTATTTCTTCATAAGGAACATGACCAAACCATTCATTTAGTATTTCATATTCTGAATTAAACAACACAAAACTAGGTGTTCCTCTTAATTGGTTTAAGGTAAAAGTAAATGCAATTTTATCTAAAGAGTTTAGATAGTTTTTTACTTTATTTTGAAGTGCTTTTTTTTCAAACTCTGGCCAAATAGCATAATTAGGGTTTATAGCACAAATAGCATTTACAGCATACTTTAGATCTACGGTATTAGTACCGTCCATTTTATCCATAGCAATAGGAAAATCCAACTCATAAGGTAATTTTTCATAACCTTGCTCTTTCATGAATTTCTTTGTTTCCCCAATAAGAGTACCGCTTTTAATTAAGTTTTGAGTATTTTCTATAGTGTTTTTATCAAAATCTTCAAACGCTGTTGAGAGTGCAATAAAAGAAAGGTCTTTAGGATAAAATTCATGATACAATTTATTAAAAAATGGCAGTGCATATGAAAAACATCCAGGGCAATTTACTTGAAAAACTAATAATATATTAAGTTTTTTTAGTTCAAAACTGCCCTTTAGCTCTTTGTTAAAATGTAATTTTAGCTTTTTCACTTAATTACAGTTTTCCATTTCAATAATAAAGAATCCTTTACTTGCAATTTCATTTTTAACATTTTCAGGAGCTACCTCTATATGGCAGAAATTACATTCACTTGTTGTCAGTTTGCTATTAGCTATACCTTTATTTTCTAGATATAACTTACCGTATTCGTATACTTTTTCTTCTGAGGTTCCTTCTTCTACTAAAATATCGAAGTGCATTATTACATTATCTTTTTTTGGCACATATGTGTCATAAACTGAAACTTTCATATTCTTTTTTTTTTAATTAAACGTTATTCTTTTGTTATAAACTATATTGAATTCCTATGGTAAAGGATTCCTTTGTTTTTAATTGAAATCCATTTGGCTTTTGATATAAAGGATGCTTAAGTTCTGCACCAATACGCAAACCTTTCATCATTTTTTCAGGTAATAAAATATTAAATCCAATTCCACCGTTAAAATAATCACCACCTGAATTAGTTGTATTTGCTGTTGTTACCATTTGAGGAATAAGAGTTGGGTTGGCTCCTTTTATTTTGCTTATTGAAATACCCTCTAATCTTCCTGAAACACTTAGCCAAGAAGAGATGTCAAAAGAGCTCCAAACATTAACCTCATATTTATTTCCCAAACGATAATTATTTTCATTTGTTCCTGTTCGTAATAAAGAACGTCCTTGTGCTCCAATATTAATATTAGTAAATTCACGCAAATAGGTTAGTCCAAAAGCAATATCCCACGTACCACTTCCTATTTGCATTGGATAAGGTAAAATTATTTTATTTGGAGCTGAAGCTGGAACAATGGCTTTTTCTGTAATACTCCCACTAGGAATTATTAGACCTAATTCTGCATGTAATTTTGATTTATCTTTATGAATTAAGCGGTATAACCCAGCAATTTTTGTATCTCCAAACCCTGATGATTTTGTCGTAAAATTAGTTCCCATTCGGGTAATATGATCCATTTCATTTGAAACATATTTAACCATCAATGCAAGAGTTAATTTATTACTTGGAGCGTACATCAATCCTAGCATATGACCATTCATAGGCATTTTTGTAGGACTTACCATATAAGATTCTAGTGCAGTAGAAAAAGGGACATCATTTGCGCCATTTTTTAAATCTTCCATATTCATATACATATACCGATATGAAAACATCCATTCTCCTTTATCATGTGTATGATCTGCCATTATTCCAATAGGAGCGTGGTAGCCTGGTTTATTGCTATGGTGGTGCTTTTCTATCTCTTCTTGCCCAACAAGAGTTTGAAAACTTATAAAAATTAGTAGGAATGTATATATTATTTTCATCTGTCTAAAAATTAGTTTTTTATTTTATATTGAATTTTCTTATCCCCGAATTATTAAAAGAACTAGAAATCGCATCCCCTTTGGAATCAATCAATTCTATTTGGATTTCATGTACCCCTTTCTGGAGACCTTCTATAATATATGGTTGCCATTTATCTACGATAAACTGATGATTATCTAATGTTATTTTTACTTTATGGCCATGTCGACTAAGTTTAGTGTTAGCGAGATAAAAATCAAGTAATATTTTATCTCCTTTGTCTAGTTGGTATGTTCCTTTAGGTCTGCTATAAAATAATAATGGATCTTTTTCTATATCAATATATGGAGGCTCATCGTTGAACTGATATTGTTTTAATACATAAGCCCCATTCTCTTTCACACTTTCATGAAACGAGCGAGAGAGAAATGCCAATACGATATTGGAATTGGTATTAAAATCAGCTTCAAATGTTGGAACATACTTTGCTTGGTAAGGCCCATTATTAACAATAAAATGAATATGCTGACCTTTATGTGAGTTTGCTAGGTGATTTGAATTAGCTTCAGGAGTTTGTTGTTTTAATTTGTAGGAATTAATTTCAAAAGTAAAATTATTTTTCCCCTTTTTAACTGAATTATCCTTAGTCAACAAAGTAAGTTTAGCACTTGGGAAATTATCTGTTGTTACTTTTGGAGAAACTTTAATCCCATTGGAATTATATACCTCTTTGTTTACTGAACATCCTACCATGGCTATTGCAATACATATAAAAAATATTAATCTCATGGTTCTATTTTTTTAAAAGATCAAGTGCACTATCTCAAGAGAGCACTTGATCTTTGATTGTAATTATTTACGTTTTACTTTATAAGGAAGAGATAAATCTCCAGATGCAACACTATATACAGCATAAACACCCAACATTGGTAGATTTTTATCTTTCCACTCCGTATTCACTTGCATGTAAGCAGCTACACCATCAAACGAAAAATTTGTGACATTGTTTACTCTAAAACGTGGTACAACGACTTTTATAGAATTTCCTTTGGTTATAGTATTGTAACCTGGAGAATCCATGTACATAGGCATTCCCGGGTTAGTTGTAGGAAGCTTAACACTTTTATCATTTTTATTGTACATTTTTACGCTCAGTCCACCAGCAACTCTTTTATCTTCTGTCAATACAACCCAATGTGGATGCCATACAATTCCTTCTGATGCGTTTGTAGGATTTCCATCCATATCTTCGTCCCATAATGGGGTGTCATCAAAATCTGGATGAGAAGTCAGAGCTAAAGCTACAATGCCTTCTGTTTTAGAAAATCCAACATCTGTTGATTTCAAGTTGGTAGGAAAAACATACCCCAGTACCGGAGCACCATTTAGACTACCTACTGCTTTGGGTACACTGTTTCCTGCTTTACCTTTTACCTTTATATCAAAAATAAAATGTTCTAATTCTGTGTCGTACGTTACTTCAGCTTTTGTTATTTTTAAATCATTGGTAGATTTAAAATTTGCATCTTCATTTGTTTTTACTTGTGCTGAACAAGAGACAAATGATGTCATAAATAGAAGTACTAATAAATTGTTTTTTAAAGTTTTCATATAATATATATTTAAAATTAAGCATCAATATAGTTAGGAATCCTAACTATATTGATTAAGAATATTACCCTTTCACATCCGCTATAGATGCTCCGAAATTAATATGTAATACATTACCATTTGATGTTACTAAAGCAGGAACAGATTTTACACCAGCATTTTCTGCTTCAGCAATTCTATCTTTTACTACTCCAATATTTAATATTTCTACATTCTGCTTACCGATTAAGTCAACAATGTCATGTTCTGCACTAATACATACTGGACAACCTGCGTGATAAAAAATTGATTTACTCATAATTCATATAATTTTAAAGTTAATTGGCGTTATTGCCTATGCAAATATAGTTAGGGTTCCTAACTAAAAAAAATTTTATTGGATTTTTTTTTAAAGTGTAGTAATATGGGCTTAAATAAAAAGGAGAGAAATACGTTTAAGTCCTTTTGTATTAGTCTGTTTTGAAAATAATAATAATGTTGTTTTTCTAGGGGCTTTATATTCAAAAGTAGGGCATATGTAAACCTTATTATACCATTATATGATAATTATTACTATTATAATTTAGTGTATTACACAATTTTTTAACCTATTAAGGTTTTTATATAAAAATCTTAATAGGTTAAAAAAATAATTAAGCGCTCTTTTAAATGATGTTAATTGCATATAATCAAGCTCTTTTATACTAGCATAATTAATATTGATCTTTAAATGAGGACAAATTCTCATATAAAGTTTTATTTTTGTTTTGTTTTAACCCCAAATTATAATAAAAGAATAATTGATATGTCGGAAGCAATAGAAAAAGTAAAATGCCTAATTATAGGTTCTGGTCCTGCAGGATATACTGCTGCAATATATGCAGCAAGAGCAAATATGAAACCTGTAATGTATGAAGGGTCACAACCTGGAGGACAGTTAACAACAACAAATGAAGTAGAGAACTTCCCTGGTTATCCTGAAGGGGTTACTGGTCCGGCAATGATGATTGAATTGCGGAATCAAGCAGAACGTTTTGAAACTGATGTGCGATCAGGTTGGATTTCTAAAGTAGATTTTTCAGGAGGTGTACATAAAGTATGGATTAATGATGAGAAAGAAATTCATTGTGAAACAGTAATTATATCTACTGGTGCTGCAGCAAAATATTTAGGATTACCTTCAGAGCAAAAGTATTTAAAAATGGGTGGAGGAGTTTCTGCTTGTGCGGTTTGTGATGGGTTTTTCTACAAAAATCAAGAAGTAGTAATCGTTGGGGCTGGTGATTCTGCTTGTGAAGAAGCTCATTATTTATCTAAAATATGTAAAAAAGTTACTATGCTTGTGCGTAATGATTTTAGAGCATCTAAAATTATGGCAGAAAGAGTTAGAAAAACTGAAAATATTGAAATTTTACTTAGAACAGAAACAGTTGAAGTTTTAGGTGATGATTACGGTGTTACTGGAGCTAAAGTAAAAAATCGAGATACTGGAGAGGAACACGATATAGCAGCAACAGGATTTTTTGTAGCTATTGGACACAAACCAAATACTGATATTTTCAAGGACTATATTACTTTAGATGAAACAGGGTATATCGTTAATGAAAAAGGAAGCTCACGAACAAATGTTCCAGGAGTTTTTGTTTCAGGAGATGCTGCTGATCACGTATATCGTCAAGCAATTACAGCTGCTGGTACTGGGTGTATGGCCGCTTTGGATGCTGAACGTTATTTAGCAGCAAAGGAAGTGTAGAGTGAAAAATAATTGTCCTGTCCTTAATATTCACGATATGGATCAATAAATAGGATATTTAATTTATTTAGAGAGTTACAAATTTATTTTGTAACTCTCTTTTTATATTTATTTGTTGCCGAATTTGCTTTGGGTTAACTAGATATTTTAACTTCCTTGGTTATAAATATCAATACAGTTCTTAATCATTAACTTGGCCAACTTTTAAGAGTCACGTCAATTTTCCTTCAATTAAAAATTTATTTAAAATCAATACCCTTTTCAGGTATTGTGTTTACAATACGAATTCTTTTTTCGTATTCACTTGAGTTGTTTTTGTAGTAAAGGTTTTAGGGTAATAGTTTTTTTAGCGCAACCACCAGTTTTTTGAATTTCCGTTTTTATAAATAACTTCTAAATTATATAAGTTTTTAAAATGTAAACTTTTTAATTCTTTTAAATCATCAATATTTTCTATTTCTTTCTCATTAATTCTGATAATTATACAGCCTTTAGTGATTCCTAATTTTTTTATAAGAAAACCATTATCAATACCAACAACTTTTACACCGCTGTTTATTTCTAAAGCATCTATTTCTTGATTGGTTAGGTTTTTTAATTCTAAATCAAATGCTTTTTGTGTAAGAATACTATTATCAGACAGTGTTACAGGGATGACTTTTAACGCTCCGTTTCTTAAAACTGTTACATTAATTGTGTTTTCAGGTCTTTTAGTACTCAGGTATCCTGTTAAATCGGAAGATTTAGTAATTTTGGTATGATCAATTTGTTTGATAATATCACCGGTCAATAATCCTGCCTTTGCAGCTCCTGAATTTGGATCTACTTCAGAAATGTAGTATCCTTCAGAGTCTTTCAATTCTAATTTATTAGAAATATCATTATTTACATCACCACCGATCACACCCAGTATAGCTTGTTGAACATTACCATATTCTAAAATATCTTGGACAATTTTATTGGTGGTATTTGAGGGTACTGCAAAAGAGTACCCTATATAAGATCCTGTTTTAGAAGATATTGCTGTATTAATGCCTATTAATTCACCTCTAGTATTTACTAAAGCACCTCCAGAATTCCCTGGGTTTACAACAGCATCTGTTTGTAAGAAAGATTGGATATTGTTGTCACCATCTAAGTCTCTAGATTTAGCACTAATAATTCCAGCAGTAACTGTTGAGTTAAGATTGTATGGATTTCCTACAGCTAATACCCACTCTCCAATTTTAACATTGTTTGAATCTCCAAATGGAATATAAGGTAGCTTTTCTTGGGATTCAATTTTTAATACTGCAATATCACTTTTTTTGTCAAAACCAATAACACGTGCTTTATATGATTTTTGGTTGTTTAAAGTAACCGTTAGTTCATCAGCATTGTCAATAACATGGTTGTTGGTTACAATATATCCATCTTCAGAAATTATAACACCTGAACCAGTAGATCCTTTTTGTATCTGTCTCCCTTGGTTGTTGTAGTATTCAAATATACTTCTAGGTTGTGTATAAGTTGAAGTATTAGTAACGTGTACTACTGCATGTATCGTCTTTTCTGCGGCGATAGTAAAGTTCGTGTTTTCTGCTAATGTATTCGTATTAGTTGAATTGTAGCTTACTGGTAAAGCGTAAGATGTTGTAGGTAATACATTATTAATCTCTTGCTTGTGATTTTTTTCTATAAAAGTTTTATAACCAACTAAGCTTAGGGTTCCTCCAAGAATAGAAAAAAGAGTGATTTTAAGTATTTCTTTCATGTGCTTGTTTTTTTATGGATTTTAAATCATAGGCAACCTTATAATATTTAAAATAATACATTGTCTTATAAATTAAGTACTTATTTTAAACATCTTGATTTCATGATACATTGTAATTTAATGTTATTAATAATGGTAAAGTTAACTAATTTTTCATTTCAATAATTTACTTTAACGTGTTATTAACGAGCTGTTAAAGAATGTTAATAGCTATAGTGTTATAGTATTATATTATGCTGTTTTATTTTAGTTGGGTTTTTCATGTGAATGCTTACATTTGTAATAATATTATTATTTTCCTTGATGTAAACACTTGGAATATGAATTAACAGTAACTCTTTGTCAAGCTGAACCTTGATGAGTTAAAGCTCTCAAAAAGTGATTTTTTAATGATTAAATTTTATAAATACCAAGGAACAGGGAACGATTTTATAATGGTAGATAACCGTAAACAAGTAATCCCTAAAGAGAATATATCGCTTATTAATTCGTTATGTGATAGACGTTTCGGAGTAGGAGGCGACGGATTTATTTTGTTAGAGAATAGTAATACTACTGATTTTAAAATGGTTTATTTTAATGCAGATGGTAATGAAGGTACCATGTGCGGTAATGGTGGAAGATGTATTGTAGCATTTGCAAAATTTTTAAAAATTATTGGTGATAGTACTACATTTGAGGCTATTGATGGATTACATACTGCAACAGTGTCTGATGATATAGTGAGTTTACAGATGCATGATGTTACTATTATTGAAGAGAAGAAAGACAGTGTTTTTTTGGATACAGGCTCGCCTCATCATGTACAATTTGAAGAGAATATTTCAGATTTTGATATTAAAAAAATTGGAAGAAACATTAGGAATGAAATATACGGGGCTGAAGGAAGTAATGTGAATTTTGTGAAAAAAATAAACGATACAACGTATAGATTACGTACTTATGAACGTGGTGTAGAGGATGAAACTTTGGCTTGTGGGACAGGAGCAACGGCTGTAGCAATAGCAATGAACTATTTGAAAGAAACGAATGCAAGTGATATAAAAATAAATGTAGAAGGAGGAGAGTTGCAAATTTCTTTTGATGTTAAAGGAGGGAGTTATACCAATGTGTTTTTAACAGGGAAAGCAGTTCAAGTATTTAAAGGAGAAATAGCATGCTAACATTAAAAGGAGAGCGGGTATATTTAAGAGCATTGGAGCCTGAAGATTTAGAGTTGATATATGCTATTGAAAACGATGAGTCAGTTTGGGAGGTGAGTCAGACCCAAACACCGTATTCCCGTTTTTTAATAAAACAGTATTTAGAAAATTGTCATAAAGATATTTACGAGGTAAAGCAATTACGTTTAGTGATTGTGACAAAAGATGAGCAAGCGGTAGGTTTTGTTGATTTATTCGATTTTGATCCAAAAAATGATAAAGTAGGCCTAGGGGTATTGGTGTTGGACCATGCTCGAGGAAAAAAATATGGACGTGAGGCATTAGAATTGCTTATCGAGTATACGTTTAAAAATTTATATGTACATCAAATTTATGCTAATGTGTTAGAAGATAATATAGCAAGTATCAAATTGTTTGAAAGCATAGGCTTTGTAAGGTCTGGTATAAAGAAAGATTGGATTTTAGAAGGAGATCATTATAAAAACGAATATTTATTTCAATTAATTAAAGATGTACATTAAAAAAATATTAGTAATAATAGCCTTGTTAGGTTTAGTAGTTTGTTCATTTTTAGCATATTATATATACAATGCTATTTTTATACCCAATACGGCATTTGAAAATGATAAAGCAATACTGTTTATAACATCTGACGCATCTTTTAATGAAGTATTGGAAGATATTACACCTTTATTAAAGAATGTAGAAACTTTTGTAGCGGTAGCTAACAAAAAAAAATATACAGGAAATATAAAACCTGGGAAGTACGAAATAAAAAAAGGAATGAATAATAATGATATTATAAATTCTTTACGAGTGAATAATATTCCTGTACGGGTATCCTTTAATAATCAAGAAAGTTTAGAAAGTTTAGCAGGTAGGGTGGCTACTCAAATAGAGGCTGATAGTGTTTCTTTATTGAATGTATTTAAAGAGAAAAAATTTTTGATAAAAAATAAATTTACTATTGATACGGCTTTAGGGATGTATGTAGCTAATAGTTATGAGTTCTTTTGGAATACTTCTGCTGAGGAATTTAAAGAGAGAATGTTAAAAGAATACAGTAGGTTTTGGTCAAATACTAGAGTTTCTAAGGCTAAAAATATAGGGTTAACAAAAGACCAGGTTATTTCATTAGCAGCAATTGTTCAAAAAGAGACAGTAAAAATAGATGAACGATCAAGGGTTGCTGGAGTGTATATTAACAGGATTAATAAAAAAATGTTATTGCAAGCTGACCCAACTGTAGTGTATGCAGTAAAAAAAGCAACAGGTGTGCAATTAAAGCGAGTGTTGTTTGAACATTTAAAAATTAAGTCAAAATACAATACATATATTCATACTGGAGTTCCTCCAGGTCCTATTACAATGCCTGATGTTTCAGCTATAGATGCGGTGTTAAATTATGAAAAACACCAATACTACTATTTTGTAGCAAACACTAAAAAAATGGGGTACCATCAGTTTGCTAAAACCTTAGCACAACATAATAGGAATGCTGTTGCATACCGAAAATGGGTGTCAAAAAGACATTAAGTGTCTGATTTCCTTTGATTTAATAAAAATCAACTTTATCTTTGTAGTTCCAAATTTAATGATATCTTTGCCGACTGAAATTTTAAGCATTTCATTCAATTCGTGTAAAAAGCGATGAAAGTAAGTCTTAAGAAATCTATTATATGATAAAGAAATTTATGAAAATTTTGTTTATCGCTGGAGCAATTTTTATTACAGCTACAGGATTTACACCAAAGAAAGAGTTGAAAGCATCAAATGTAATTAACTCTGAAGTGAGAGAAAGTTTAGGATTGTATTATACTGTTCTAAACGAAAATGAGGTTGAGAAAGAAGCGAAGGAAGAGTTTTCTTTGTTTTTAGGAAAATCATTTATCGGCTTTAAAGAGGCTGTTGGTTTTAAAGAATCTCAAGGGAGGTATTCAGTAGTTAATACTTTTGGGTACATGGGCAAATATCAGTTTGGTAGAGGTACCTTAAAGTTAATAGGAGTTTATAACACACATACTTTTATTAATAATCCTAACATTCAAGAAAAAGCTTTTGAAGCTAACCTTTCTAGAAACAAATGGGTATTAAGAAGAGATATTAAGCGTTTTGTAGGAAAAACTATAGGAGGGGTTAAGATTACTGAGTCAGGAGTTTTAGCAGCGGCACATTTAGGAGGTCCTGGAAATGTAAAAAAGTTCCTAAGAAGTTACGGAGCAAATGTATTTTCTGATGCTTATGGAAGTTCAGTTCGTTATTACATGAAAAAGTTTGCAGGGTTTGATACTTCTTCAGTTAAAGAGAATAAAAAAGCAAAAGTTATTTTAGGATAAGTATAGAGTTATAAAAAAGGAGTGCATGTGTGTACTCCTTTTTTTATGGACTTGCAAGGTCTCTTATTTTTGAATTACAAAAATTGTAGGTTTCTTGTGTAAATCTACAGGGTTTTTACTCCAGTATTGGGCTGTTTTGGTAATGATTAATTCGGAAGGTAATGTGATATCACAAGCTACACATATCTTAGAGTTAGGATGTAGTGTCTTACTCAAGTCTTCTAACATTTTATTGTTTCTGTATGGAGTTTCAATAAAAACCTGTGATTGATTATAATCATGTGAAAGTTTTTCCAAGCGTTTAATAGCTGCTTTACGTTCTCCTTTGTCAATAGGTAGGTAGCCATTAAAAGCAAAATTTTGACCATTAAATCCTGAGCCCATCATAGCCAGTAATATAGATGAGGGACCTACTAAAGGTCGTACTTGAATATTTTTATCATGAGCAATTTTTACAACATCAGCTCCTGGATCTGCAATTGCTGGGCAGCCAGCTTCAGAAAGCAATCCTACTACTTTTCCTTCCATGCACGAATTTAAAAAGGAAGGAATATCAGCTGGGTCTGTGAATTTATTTAAAGGATGTAAAATTAAATCAGGTTGTGATTTTTTTGGGCATACTCTTTTAATGAACCGTCTTGCTGTTTTTTCGTTTTCAACAATAAATTCATTTGTCATTTCTAATACTTTCTTTACAGAAATAGGGAGTACTTCCAGTGGTTCAGTGTCACCAAGTGT
>Ga0209291_1002642_pt1 | contig 14228 bp, 12 predicted proteins | sample GOMGulsemesocosm_FD_184633 | JGI IMG/M metagenome (GOLD analysis project Ga0209291, IMG submission 184633) | Methane-oxidizing microbial communities from mesocosms in the Gulf of Mexico - GOM9B Gulf of Mexico (SPAdes) (version 2) | ecosystem: Environmental > Aquatic > Marine > Cold seeps...
AAGGCCATCAATTTACGATTAACATCACTAAAGAATTTGAGGGCGGTAAATTTAACGTTTATACCCGACAAACTGACGATTCTGGTGTGTGGTATCTTCCGGTGCCATTTGGCGTTGAAGGTGTCGACAACGAATATAACCAAGTTGGCACTAAGAACCGCCAAGCAACTATCCAATATGGCTCTGATGGCACCAGTGAAACCTTTGATTTTGGTGAGGGCCGTGGTTGGAAAGGTTCGGTTTCTGGCGGTAGTCTAAGTCTTGAATTCGGTGAAGGTTGGAGCTTTGTTGATCGCTTTAACTTTACCAAAGGTGATGCGAATACATTTGGTATGGTACCAAACGGCGCACCTGTTCAGCTTTCATCTGTTGCAACGAACGGTAGTACGGCGACGGGCGTGGCAACTGGTAATGAATATGATGCTGATACCTATGTTCAGCAAATTGGCCGTTGGGTTGTTCGTAAAGAAATTCAATCGTTCACCAATGATTTAGCCCTAACGAAAGAATGGGATAACGCCACGGGTACAGTGGGCTATTACAGCGCAAACTTCTCCGTTAATGATTGGTGGAGTCTAGGGAATCAGTCTTATCATGTGGTTGAGTCTGGCGGTGAAAACTTAACGGGTATTGATTGTAATGACAATGCAGATAGCTGTGGCTGGAACTATGACATCGATTCTGCTGGTGATGGCAGTACTAGTGCACTTTATGCGGCATTTGAATATCGTCCATCTGACGTGTTGACGGTAGATATTGGTATTCGTAGTGAAAATCATCAAATTGAATATACGGTAGATGAAGGACTAACGGGTCAAATCAGCAAGTTTGTTAGTTATGACGAAACTGAATTTGCATGGACTGTAGGTGCTAACTACGCATTAACTGATGATAGTGGTATCTTCGTTCGTCTTAATGAAGGCAGCAAGATGCCATCATTTGATGATTTTCGTGATAACTTTGGTGCCTATAGCGACGGTGAAGACCTAATCGTATCGGTTAGCCAAGCAGAGTTAGGTTATAAAGTTGCAGCAGATAACTTTAGTTTCTACGCGACCGGTTTCTTTAATGAAGCAGAAGGTAATAAAGAAGTGACTCAGCCTGGCGCGCCAGCGGTTATTCGTACTACTGAGGCAATGGGTATTGAGTTTGATGCAAATTACTTTAATGAGAATGGTTTTTCGGTAAGCGTTAATGCAACGATGCAAGATACTGAGATCACCAAAGGCAGCAATGTTGGCAATCAAGTATTACGTCAGCCAAACTGGATGCTGCGTGTTACTCCAAGCTATGACTTTGAGTTAGGTGATGAAATGTACGGTACGGTATATGGCACGCTTTCAGCGGTTGATGACCGTTTTGGTGACAATGCTAACGCAGAGGCTAACGTGCTGGAAGGTTACGAGAAGATTGATGCTGGTGTGATTCTATCATTGACTGAGCAGCTTAAACTTCAATTATCGGTCGATAACTTAACCAATAAAGCAGCATTAACAGAAGGCGATCCACGTAATGCCGACCCTGTTGCTGCTAATGGCCGTTTCATCATGCCACGTAGCTTTAAACTAAGTATTGGTTACGAATTCTAATTCATAACCGTTAAGGTCATGCTAGGCGCAGTGATATTGAGCCTAGCATGATTTTTTCATTGCTATCTTTCATTTCCTTCGCCCCATTCCCCAGGCACTGTTGTATTGAACTGTTATCACTGCACACCAAGACACTGCACATTCTTTTATGCGACCAACATTATTAAATATCAACGCAGTTAGCCAATAATGATTAGCCGTTATTCGGTATTAGCCTTGTGATGAGAGTCGTTGATTAAATAGTGGAAATGCAGAGCAGGGAAATGAAAGTTTTAAAAATGGGGCTTATCGCCCCATTTAATATTTATACCAATTACAGTAAATAACTGCCCACTTGTGCTGGTTAAAATTAACGATAACGGCGTTACTCTCAATCACAATAGCTAGCTATTGCTCAATCGAGTGCCTCGCATACAGGACGTAGGTGCTTATGTTCAGTCTGGAACCATGAACATGTGTTCTAGTTTATTTTACTTTCGCACAACAAGATCACTTACTTAATGCAATTGGTATTACTCTGGCGATTGAGCAGTGTCTATATCATCTGATGATACTTCACCGGCTTCGCTCAATAGTGAACTGTTGCCGGTAACAATGTCATTTAAGGTACCTGTTTTAGCATCGACTAAACCAATCTCACGTAACATTGAATCGATCATTGGGGCATTCGCACGATAATTTAATGCTGCACTGGTGACTTGCTCAGCGATGCCGCCTTGTGAGGCTGCGCCGTTACTAACACCTGAAGCCATTTGTGATTGACCACTGCCGTAGCCTTGAAGGATCTTAATCCCTTCGATGTTTTCTAAAGGCTTAACAGAATTGGCAATCATTTCTGGTAGCGATTTAAGGATGGCTAAGGTCTTTTGCAATTCGATCTGGTTTTCACTTAGGGTATTTTCTGCTTCGTAAAGCGCTTGTTTACCTTCAGCTTCAACGGCATAAACTTTCTCATCCGCTTGCGCTTGGAGAATTTTAGCGTCGGCGCTAGATTTCGCTTCAATCAATACAGCTGATGCTCTATCTTCAGCTGCACACTTTTCGGCATCTGCTTGAACTGTGATACCAACTGCCTCACGTTCTGCTTCTTTCTTCGCGTCGATAACTTCAATTTCTTTGCTACGATTTGCTTGGGCTATTTGTCTGGCCGTGATCACCGCTTCTTCTTTTTCAACTTTTGTTTTCTCGGCTTCAGCCGCTTTAGCACGTGCTGCTGATTCGGCTTCTGATTTTTCTGCAACGGCGATTTGTTTATCTTGCTCTGCTACTTCGATGTCACGTTGTTGTTGAATGCGTGCTTCTTCAAGTACTCTACGCTTCTCGATTGCCTGCGTTTCAACTTCGCGCTCTTTAATTAGTTCGGCAAGTTCGATGGCTTTTTCTTTGGTAATTTCGGCTTCGCGCTCTTCACGCTCTTTTTGCTCGCGAGTCTTGGTGATTTCAGCTTTTTGTTCGACGCGTTTAAATTCAAGAATTTGTTCTTGAATTAAACGGGCTTCTTCCACTTCTTTTTTGATATCGAGAGATTGACGTTCAGCTTCGAGGTTTCGACGCTCGATTTGAACGCGATTCTCTTGCTCGATGTCATTGGTTTCTTTACGCTTTTCTTCGATTATCTTAGTCAGTCTTGCGCGACCTTCAGCATCAAATGCATTGTTTTCATTGAAAAACCTAAGGTCTGTTTGATCAAATCCTGTTAATGATACTGATTCTAACTCAAGACCATTTTTTTCAAGGTCGTTGGCGACACTCTGTTGGACTTTTTGCACAAAATCAGAGCGTTGTTCATGCATCTCTGTCATGGTCATTTCCGCGGCAACTGCGCGAAGTACATCAACAAACTTAGATTCCATTAGCTTTTTAACTTCATCGACACGCATGGTACGCGTACCTAACGTTTGCGCTGCCATTGAGATGCCTTCGCTATTTGGTGCAACGCGCAGGTAGAAGTCTGATTTGACATCAACCCGCATTCGGTCTTTGGTTATGAGTGCGTCTTTTTCAACTTTCTCAACTTCGATCCGTAATGTATTCATGTTAACTGGAATGGTTTCATGGATTACTGGTAAGCAGAGAGCACCGCCGTCTTTGATAACTTTTTCGCCGCCGAGACCCGTTCGAACGAATGCTACTTCTTTGGTCGCACGTTTATATAATTTAGCGAAAATGAGTAAAATCGCCAAAAAAGCAATAATCCCAATGCCAACCATCGACAGCATGAATGTTGTGTTTGAATCTAAATTTTCCATAATAATTCTCTATTGTTAACGTTTTAATGTCATCCCAATCCAGTGGGACTCTAATTTTTCGACCAGGACAACTTCTTGCCCTTGCTCAAATTGGGTATCGTCTTTGTCTGGTGCGACAAGGACGTAATGTTTTTGCTTAAATCCATCGCTTAGTACCGCTTCTGCAGGACTATCTACTCGGGCCGTTCCAACTGTTATACGGGCTACATGTCCGGTGAAGGTTGCGCTAGATATTGCCGATGATTCATTTTGCGGCATTAGCCGTGAGAGTGGAGCGCCTGTAAGGCGAGTGATCACAATGGCCAGTGCTGATGCTGCGCCATAGACAATCAAGCTGTTAAACGCTGTGCCAAATAGATTAATTGTGAAATAATTAATGCTATATCCTGCGATTGCAAAACCGCTGAGTAATAAAATTAACCATACCAGTAACGGTAGTCTGTCAAGATAGAGCCAGCCAACTAAAGAGGTTAAGCCGCCACTGCTTAAATCCGTGTTGATATCGACGTCAATATCGAAAGGTGATAATTGGTCAACTAAATTGACGACGCTAAGGCCAATGATGACACCAAGGCCTTCCATCAGGGCAATCGCCAGCACGATGCCAAGAGCAATAGTAAATCCGGTATTGAATTCTGCGAAGAGAAAATCAATCATGGTGGGATAATTCCTTTTAAGGTATTTTATATTGTGCGGTAATAGGGGGCACGCAGAGCCATAAACATTATCTTAAATTTAGTACAATATCTAGAAAAAACAACAAGCTGATTAGATTGATTGGATTATCTTGAACAACCAAGGAATTTGTTATGAAAGTTACATTGGGGTTAGCCGGTAAAGCATTACTGCTAATACTCGCGCTGACAGCATGTAGTGGCGTATTCGGTCATGGTGTCGATGAAAATACCAAGGCATTCTTGCTACAAAATAATGGCGTATCGATTATGCCATTTATCTACATTGGCGCTAAGCACATGATCACTGGGTATGACCACTTGCTGTTTTTAGTCGGGGTGATTTTCTTTCTCTATCGAACGAAAGACGTGTTGCTATATGTCACGTTATTTACCTTAGGGCATAGTGTAACGCTGCTTAGCGGTGTGCTTAATAACATCGAAATTAATGCTTATCTCATTGATGCCATTATTGCGCTGTCGATTGTTTATAAGGGATTTGATAACTTAGGCGGCTTTAAACATCTATTTGGTTTTACCCCTAATCTTAAGCTAATGGTAGTGTTATTTGGACTGTGTCATGGCTTTGGTTTAGCCACTAAAATTCAGGAGTTTGAGTTACCCGCACAAGGGTTAGTGGCCAATATTATTGCATTTAATGTTGGCGTTGAGCTCGGGCAGTTTAGTGTCTTAGCAATTGTCGTTATCGCGTTAGGGTGGTGGCGGCGTTTCGACAGTTATGTAACCCTTTCATTAGCGGTAAATACTATATTAATGACCGCAGGGTTAGCATTATTTGGATTTCAATTGGGTGGTTATTTAACCGCTTAATTTATTTAAGGATATAAGATGAGTAACAATATACCAATTCATTCAACCAAGAGTATTATCAAAGCAACGATGGTCGCGACAGTGAGTGCGGTCGTGATTGTTAGCTGTTTTGTATTACCCGTAGAATATAACATTGACCCAACTGGTATCGGTAAGGCGTTAGGACTTTCTAAGCTTGCTGCGCCAACAGAAGCTTCCAAATCATTGGTTGCCAAAGTTGAGGTCGAGCAACGTAGTGACAAGGTCAATATTACGATTCCCGCTGGTCGCGGTTTAGAGTATAAATTGTTGATGGAAAAGCATGCTCATATGACTTATGAGTGGACAACAGCCGATCAACAGATGTTGTATTTTGATTTTCATGGTGAGCCTCGTGGCGATACCACCGGTTATTTCGAGAGTTTTGCAATTACGACCTCAAATAACATGAAGGGATCGCTTACTACGCCTTTCGCTGGTTCCCATGGTTGGTATTGGAAAAATACCACCAATAAGGACATTGTGGTGAACTTGTCGATTGCTGGGCGATACACGATTAAGGGATAGCAACCCACCTCATCACGAATTTGTGATTTTAGGTGCTAAAAATTTATCGTTTATAGGGCTTGTCTGCTAAAATATGCGCCCTGCGTTATCGCCTAAGCGCGATAACTTTCTATAGCACTGGATTTACGGTCCAGCCAGTTCAATGGGAACTATTAATCAATGAATAATTTTACAGTCTGTGCGTTATACAAATTTGTGGCTCTTGAAAATTTCGAAGCGATGCGCGCGCCGCTTTTAGCCACCATGGAAAAGAACGAAGTACGTGGTACCTTACTACTGGCCTTAGAAGGGATCAACGGCACGATTGCCGGTCCTCAGCAGGGTATCGATACCGTATTATCTTACTTAAAAAGCGATACACGCTTAAGCGAAGTGTCGTACAAACTTTCTTTTAATGAAGTGAATCCTTTCCAGCGCACCAAGGTCAAACTTAAGAAAGAAATCGTGACCATGGGCGTTGAAGGTATTGATCCTAACCTTGTGGTTGGTACTTACGTTAAGCCGCAAGATTGGAACGCGCTTATTTCTGACCCAGACGTTATTGTTGTTGATACACGTAACGATTACGAAGTTGAGATCGGTACCTTTAAAGATGCGTTAAACCCAGATACTGAAACTTTCAGAGAGTTTCCTCAATATGTTAAAGATAATCTCGATAATACCAAGCATAAGAAAGTAGCAATGTACTGTACTGGTGGTATCCGCTGTGAAAAATCGACGGCTTATCTTAAAGAGCAGGGCTTTGATGAGGTTTATCATCTTGAAGGCGGCATCTTAAAGTACCTTGAAGAAGTGCCTAAAGAAGAGTCGTTATGGGAAGGTGAGTGTTTTGTCTTTGATGGTCGCGTTGCGGTTAATCATGATTTAGAGCAAGGTCAATATGATCAATGTTTTGCTTGTCGTTTCCCGTTAACAGAAGACGAAATGAAAAGTGAGCATTACGTTAAGGGTGTCAGTTGCCATCGTTGTCACGAAAATGTTACTGATGAGCAGCGCGCGCGATTTGCAGAGCGTGAACGTCAAATACAGCTCGCTGAGCAACGTGGTGAAAACCATATTGGTGGTGATGTTAAAAACATTATCAATCTGCGCCGAGATGAAAAGATTGCTAAGAAAGAGCAAGCAAAAGCAAAACAAAAACGCTAGATAAAAAAACGCTACAGAGTATTAAATACTGTGTAGCACTTCATTCTTCCGGTAATTAGTGGCTACTATAGGTGCCATTTAATTAATAGATTAGTATTGTTCTCATCCACTTCAAATGGTACAAATGCTTGGTTAATACCGAATTTGTTATTCCAAATTGTGTGTTCAACACCGACAAATAACTTGCCTTTAGCAACACCAATATGCTGACCAAGATCGTATTTTAATTGTGAAGTAAAGTTGTAACCACCTACGCTGCCATCATCGGTGCCATTAACGGCATCAAGAAAACCATCGTACACAAAGCCATCAGCAAATGGGAATGCCCAAACTAACGTTAGCTGTTGATTACTTTCTGAGAATTCATTGTTACGTTGGTATAAGTTTACATTGAAAAACTTTGAACCAGGTACGTCTAGATTAACACCAGCACCAATTAAGAGATTGTTCATATTCTCGCCAAACTCCCATTGAGGGGTAACGTAAACGCTCTTAATGAAGCTGTCTTTTGGCTCCATAACATTGAAACTGAAACCTAACTCTCCGTATGTCTCGTCTTCACCTGTGTTGTCACTGTGAATACGGTCAACGAATGTAAATATGCTACCCCAACTGTGACCACTTGCATGCTCAAAGGTGTAAACGGTGCGATCTTCATCACCGACTTCATAGCTGCTGCCTTTTAGTAATGAAAAGCTGTTATCACTCCAAAACTGCTTAGCGCTAACGGTCGTAGATAAAAGCGTTGCTAAAGCAACCGCTGAATATTTTAATGCTGACATAGTGTGTTCCTATTCTTTAAATAAGTGGATAAAGTTAAATCGATTATTCTCTCACATTGTGAGGGGCTACAAACTTGAAGAGAAATCTATGCCTACATTTCAGTTTTAAACGATTTTATTGACCGAATGTATCAAGTTGCAATCTGTTTTCTTGGACGCAGTCATGATAAAGCTTATTATCGAGAACTGAAAGGCTCAAGTGTCAATTGACTGACAAAGGCTTAATAATCGAGCCTTTTACGCATCGTTTTCTGTTTTCCTCGTTGATTCTTACTATCTAATCGTCTCATCTTAGATCCGAAAGTTGGCTTAGTTGCAATACGTTTCTTCTCAACCTTATTAACTTTCTGTAGTAACTGCAATAGCTGTTCTAATGCTACTTCGCGATTGAGATCTTGACTACGACTACCTTGGCTCTTAATGATAATCTTACCTGACTTACTAATACGATGATCTGAGAGCGCTAATAGTTTGTCCTTTAAACGCTGAGGTAGCGAATGACTCGCTTTGATGTCAAAAAACAGATGAACAGCAGTGGAGGTTTTATTAACATGTTGGCCACCAGCACCTTGAGAACGCACGAATTGAATGTCGATTTCTGGGGCGGTGATTGTGATTGAGTTTGATACTTTAAGCATTATGATGATTTATTTTTGAACAATTATTACGCATTTTACCAATTTGTGCACTACGCTTAAAGTGTAAGTTAATTCAAGTAAGGGAAATATTATGTTAACACAAATAGATGATAATCGTACGTTTGCAAGAATGGATGTAGCAAGCGACGTAAAATTCAAAATAAATGGTGAAAACTCTTTATGTGAGGGTGAACTAATAAACCTAAGTGCTCAAGGGTTGGCCTTTGAAGCACAACATAATTTAGCACAAAACACCCAATTGTTTTTAGAAGTAAACTCAGGCGGCAATGCCGTACCACCACTGATGGCTAATGCCACTGTTGTTCGGTGTGATGAATTATCCCAGGGTACTTATCATATTGCTTGCACCATGAAAATTAGTGCCTAAGCAATATTCAATGATGTTCGAGTTCGCTAGTTCTTTGCATTAATGCTGCGAACTCTGACGTTTCCCTCCCTCCTTCCTTTGACCGCTCAAAATATTTGATACCAAAGTAGAGTGTTTATTCAGCGTTATTTTGCTAGCATGAATTCCATTGAAGACAACTTGAATCACGATGCTATGACTACTGCTATTATTTCCCATACCGATTGTCGACGTCATAAAATGGCCATTGGTCATCCTGAAGATGCGAGTCGTATCGATGCTATCTCGGAACGTTTATTAGCGAGTGGTCTCGAGTATAGTCTTGATTATTTTGACGCTCAGGCAGTTGGATTACCTCACTTGTTACGGGTACATGATAAAGAATACCTTTCATCATTAGATAAATTACAGCCGAGCGAAGGGTTGGTTAATGTCGACCCTGATACCCAGATGTCGCCACAGACATTGACGGCGGCGAGTCGTGCTGCTGGAGCTGGCATTCAAGCGGTTGATTTGGTGTTTAACGATAACTATCATGCTGTTTTTTGTAATGTTCGTCCGCCAGGGCACCATGCCAAACGACGTGAGGCCGGTGGTTTTTGTTTTTATAATAATATTGCCGTTGCTGCTGCTTATGCGTTAGATAAATTTAAACTCGAGCGTGTCGCGATTATTGATTTTGATGTCCACCATGGCAATGGTACCGAAGATATCTTTAACGATAACCAGCAAGTGATGTTTTTCTCGCTGTTCCAGCACCCCTTTTTCCCGTATAGCAGTGCGACGACGGCTAATCCATTACATATCAAATCACCGTTGCGTCAAGGGGCTGGAAGCGAAGAATTTAGACGCGTCGTTCGGGAGCATTGGTTGCCAGAATTATTGGCCTATCAGCCTCAAATGCTATTTATTTCTGCTGGCTTTGACGCTCATCGTGAAGACGATTTAGGTGGCTTAACTTTTGAAGATGATGATTATGCTTGGGTGACGAACCAGCTGGTCACCTTATCGAAGCAGTTAAATTGCCATGGTATTGTTTCAATGCTTGAGGGAGGATATGTCTCTGGCGCGTTAGGTCGAAGTTGTGTTGCGCATATTAAGGAGCTCGCTGAAATTTAGGCGACTTGATAGTATGTTGCAGTGGCTGCAAGTTGTTCGTTGATCAACTGTTTAGCGTGTGTCACACAAGTACCACATTGGCTACCAACGGCGAGTTGCTCTTTGAGCAGTTTAATGTTCTGTGAGCCGTTATCAACTGCGTCACGGACGTTTTGCTCTGTAATGCCTTTGCATATACAAACAAACATAAATGTCATTCCTATCTAAATACAATCTGCATTATAAATGATATTGATTTGCATTTGTAGTTTGTTTTGTGTTTTATTTGAACTGTTTCACATCATCTTCAATCGTCTATTTATTCTCTGCTTGTAGGTCTAGCTTCATCTCTATCCAACCTTGGTCTAAGTCTAGCTTCACTTTAAACCCTAAAGCTTTGGCTAAAGCGACCATGCCGCCATTTTGCGGTAGTGTTATTCCTGTCATGGTTTGCGTTTGACGGTCTTTGCAATAGTCAATCATTTTGACCATTAAGCGCCTTCCTAATCCTTGACCTTGGAGATCACTACGGATCACTACGGCAAATTCTGTCTCTTGGTTATCTGGATTCGTGATAGCTCTTACCACACCTAACGTATGAAGATTGTTCTCGTTATCGCGCCAAGAAGCAATGAATGCCATTTCGCGGTCAAAATCTATTTGGGTCATTTTCGCCATTGCTTCGTGGCTCAATTGTCCGACTTCGCCAAAGAATCGTTTATAGCGGTCTTCTTTACTTAGGCTATTGTTGAAGGCGACATGTGTTTGTTCGTCTTCGGCTTTGATTGGTCGTAGCAATACGTCTCTGCCATCCTTTAACGTGAATATTTCTTCTAACTCACGTGGATAGGGGCGAATAGCGAGACGCTCGTTGCCATCAGTCTCACAGTGCTGCAATTGGATATTGACGTCTAACAAGCTTATTTGGTCGCCATTAACCAACATCGGATTAATATCTAGCGACTTTATTTCAGGGCAATCGATGATGAGATGGGAAATTTGGGTGACAACAATAGATAATGCATCAATATCTAATGCTTGTAGTGCTCTACGATCTTTTATTTTTCCATTCTTTAGCGCGCTTAGTAGCATATAACGCGCTAATGCCATGTTCAGTGGGGGCAGGGCAACACTAGTATCTTTATTTAGGTCCCAATGAGAACTCCCTTCACCGATGTATAGCACTGGTCCAAATGTCGGATCGTTGTGCATCGCGAATCTAAGTTCCTGGGCACCGGCCGTGTGTGCCATCTTTTGTATCATAAGCCCTGATATTTCTATTTTAGGCGCAAGCGTGCTGGCTCTCTCTAGCATCGATGTCGCCGCTAATAACACTTCGTCTTCACTCGCGAGGTTAAGTACAACGCCGCCGACATCTGACTTGTGGGTCAGACTTGCCGCTCCGAGTTTTAACGCGACAGGGAAGCCTATTTCTCGCGCTTTTTGTTGTGCTTGCTGCGCTGAACTGACCAAGTGCGTATCGATTGTGTGCAAGCCATAGCTGGTTAACAGTGGCGCAGCGAGATATAGGTCAATTTCGTCATAGCCATCATCGATTAATTTCTGTGCGATGCTCCTTACTTTCAACGGAGCCGTTTGATAATGACGAGAGATTGATTTTGGCGTTTCTTGCAATAGTTTCTGGTTGCGGCGATATTGCACCATATCCATTAATGCGCCAATAGCGCCTTCTGGCGTTCTGTAGGTCGGAAATCCTGCTTGTCTTATTGTCTTTCTCGCTTGATAGGCTGATTCTTCGCCAGTCCAATTGGTGAGGACATTAACCATCTTGTGTCTGGGGTGTGCTGTTATCGCGGTGATAATTTCCCGTGCAAATACCTCACCACTAGCAACGGCACTGGGAGAGTGAATAATAAGTAAGGTATCAATTTTTTCAGAACTAAGTACTAGCGAGACGGCTTTGGCAAAGCGCGCTGGCGTTGAATCGCCTGAAATGTCGATAGGGTTCGTCGCGGTCCAATAGCTCGGCATTAATTGAGCTAAGGATGTTAAAATTCTTGGTTCAATGGTCGCTAATATACCTGACTTTTCAACTAAGGCATCAACCGCCATGACTCCAGGGGCACCGCCATTAGTGATGATAGCAAGACGGTCTCCTTTAATCTGTTTTGCATTTGCTAGTATTTCGAATGCGGCATATAGCTGATGTAAATCTTTGACTCTTAACATCCCTGCTCGCTTAAACGCCGCATCGTAGGCGACATCTGTGCCTCTTTCGTGAGAATGAGTTGTGCCAGTGGCTCCTTGAGATTTTATAACAATAATGGGTTTGACGCGTGCCGCGCTTCTGGCGGCAGACATGAAGTGACGATGATCTTCAATATTATTGATGTAGAGTAAGATTGCCGTTGTTCGAGTGTCTCGACCAAGGCGGTCTAACAGCTCATTAAAGTTGATATCAATGGTTTCGCCAAGTGAAATGAAATGAGAAAAGCCAATTCCTTTGTGATTAGCCCAATCGAGCATAGTGCTCGCGATTGATGACGATTGTGATACCAAAGCAACTTTCCCTGGTAACGCATGCTGATGGCAAAAACTGGCATTAAGCCCGATATGTGGGATCTGAATCCCTAGGCTGTTGCCTCCAAGCACCCTAATGCCGTATTTCTGACTGATTTTCTTAATTTGTTGTTCACCGGTTAGGCCATCGAAAACGGGGAGTTTGTCGATGCCAGCAGCAAGAATGATGGCGTAGCTGCAGTGTTGTTTCCCCAGCTCTATGAGTGTCTTAATCACTCCAGATGCTGCAATGGCAATGACAGCGAGGTGTGGAGGTTGAGGAAGCTCACTCAATCTTCTATAAGCAGGAATATCACAAATCGTATTATCTGTTAATGAAATGGGCATAATAGAGCCATTAAAATGACCTGCGAGTAAGTTACGCATGACCAAATACCCGGGCCGACCGGGTTTATTTGACGCGCCAATCACTGTCACAGATTTCGGGGATAACAGTTGGTCAATGGTCGGGCGGTTCATCTCTGGCTCCTAATATCCATATATGTAGCTAGGGTCTGTTGAACTTTGTAGCTTGTTTTTGCAGCGAGTTGTTTGGGGTTTGTACAAGGCAGAGCCTATGTGGTGTAGCTGGCTACACGAATAGGCGATAACGCCGTAGAAATCTCAAACAAACGCTGCCCGAAGGGTTCAACTAGAGGCGCCCTGTGCTGCGTTATTCGTCTTTCGCTTAGAATAACCAGGCCACAATCCTCATGCCTTGCGCAGAACACCCCTAGTTGAACAAAACTCAAGCGCAAAAGATAAACAGACCCTAGTGTATTACGATAATTTGTTTAATGCTTTACATTAATCTGTTTATTACTCAGCTTAAGTTAAGATTACTGTCGGTAACGTGTGATAATACAGATTGTAAAGATGCTAATAATTAAGGGCTTAATCAATGAAAAACATTAATAAAAAATATACAGCAGCGATGCTTGTTGTCTCTTCATTAACTTTAGGGGCTTGTCAAAGCATTGACCCCTATACTGGTCAGGCTAAAACGAGCAAAGCGACGACTTACGGCATTGGTGCTGCAGTTGTATGTGCGTTAATTGGTTCGAAGAAAAACAGCAAGCACGCACGTAATGCTGGTTTGGGCTGTGGCGCAATTGGCGCAGGTATCGGGGCGTACATGGATTCTCAAGAAGAGGCGATGCGTCAAGAAATGGCTGGTACGGGGGTTCAGGTTGAAAGAGATGGCGATCAAATCCGTTTGATTATGCCAGGAAACATCACCTTTGAAACGTCGAAATACGCTATCAATAATAATTTTTATCAAACACTCGATGGTGTAGTTCGAGTTTTAGCTAAATTCCCTGATACTCAATTAATGGTTGGTGGTCACGCTGACAGTACGGGTAGCGTTCAGTTTAATCAAACACTATCTGCAAATCGGGCTTTATCAGTTGCTAACTATTTGCAGTCACAAAATATTAACGGCGCTCGTTTAATGAGTCGTGGATTTGGTTCAAGCGCACCGATAGCTTCAAACGATACAGCACAAGGGCGTCAAGCTAATCGCCGTGTTGAACTCGATATTGTGGCAACAGCGCAATAAATCTCGTTCTTAAATAGGGGCGTTGTGCTTATTTTTCGCGCCTCTAGCTTATCTCTCACGCTACTTGTGGTTGATTTCTTACTTTTTGTTACGATTTCCCCCTTAAACAGAATGATAAAATCTCTGAATTATTAGCAATTTTCTGGCAATTTGTGCTAGTTTAGCTTTAAACGTTCTAATGCCTATGTATTACTCAGAGATGAATTATGGTCTTTAAATCTAAGCCG
>Ga0209291_1002643_pt1 | contig 14224 bp, 15 predicted proteins | sample GOMGulsemesocosm_FD_184633 | JGI IMG/M metagenome (GOLD analysis project Ga0209291, IMG submission 184633) | Methane-oxidizing microbial communities from mesocosms in the Gulf of Mexico - GOM9B Gulf of Mexico (SPAdes) (version 2) | ecosystem: Environmental > Aquatic > Marine > Cold seeps...
ATTACAGCCTCTATCTGCGGTGTACATTTATCAATATCAAAGCCAAGATGCCAATAATATAGATGAGAGTGTAGACAAGGGAGCTGCGATGAAGCACGCCTTGTGGGTTGAAACCTCAGGGGTGGCATTAAATACTGACTTACAGCAATGGATCGCCACGCAACCTGACATGAGTATTGATAATAAACCTGCGGAAGTGTCTGCGGCATTAAGCCATTATCGCCAAGCGTTATTATTACTGTTCGCGGGTGCGATATTAGTGGTGACGATTGTGTTGTGTTTACGTTTTGGCTTGATACAAGGCTTATTAGGGTTATTAAGTATTGTCGTTAGTGCTGGCGGCGCCTTGCTATTAACGCAACTCAGCTTAGGTCATCTTAATATTTTCAATCTACTAGCGGTATTACTTATTCTCGCCTTAGCCATTGATTATGTTATTTTTTATCAAGAGCATGGATTACAGCGTAATACCGTTTTAGCGATAACTTTATCGGCTATTTCATCTGCGCTAGTATTTGGTGTACTTGCTTTAAGTGTGACTCCTGCGGTAGAAAGTTTCGGCTTAACTGTTATGTTTGGGATCATGTTAGTGTTTCTACTCGCGCCATTAAGTGCAAAGCAAGTAGCACAAGTTGAGAGTGCAGATACTGGTCACGATTTAAATGACAAAACCATTGAGGTAGTAAAATGAAGTGGGCCCATTTACCTGCATTACGTGTACTGGGATTAAATGTACCGCAATTAAGCGCTATGTTATTCACGGTGTTGTTATTAACTGGCTGTATTAGTATGTCACAAAGTCATTTAGTGACAATGGCACCCAATGTCACCTTACAATTAACTGCGCCACCAGAAGTATTACAGATGCAGGCGAAAACGCAATTAATTGAAGCGCAGTTTAATGGTGAAACCCAAAGTTTATTAGCACAAGTTGAGTTTACTGAAACGCAAATTAAATTGGTGGCGATGACACCCTCAGGTATACCGTTGTTTGATGTATTGTGGAGCGTGAATGACGAGGCTGTGATTAATCAATATGTGCCCGTACCTGGATTGGATATCAGTTATGTGATCGCGGATCTACAATGGGTTAACTGGCCGTTGGCGCAGCTACAGTCGGCGACAAATGGTTCATTTAGAGAAGAATTTAGTAATCATGAGGGGCAAACCTCAACAGATTGGACGCGTATATTAACGCAAAATGGTCTGGTTATTTTGACCGTCGAAAAGTTCGATAATCGCTATATCCTTAAGCATTTACTGCGCGATTATCAAATAACAATAACAGAATTAAGTAAGGTGTCACTGTGAGTATCTGTCTAAAAGATTTTGGTGTGGTATGTGCTTTAGGTGATTCGAAAGTATCTGTCGCCGCTGGACTACTACAGGGCTTTCGAGGTGGTTTGGTGCTTGATAGCGAGTTGCCGAATGCTGAACCTCAGTATGTGGGTCGTGTGGCGGATTCAACTTTTGATAAAATAGTAGCCGGTTTAGATACTGATACTAACGATAAAATACTTACCCGTAATGATAAGCTTGGTAAGTTGGCTTATTTACAAATTGCCGATACGCTTGCGCCTTTGATTGCTGAGTTTGGGGAACAACGTATCGCAGTAGTGATAGGAACCAGTACCTCGGGTATTGAATACGGCGAGCAAGCATTAAAACAAAAAATAGCGACAGGTGAATACCCTGATAGTTACCATTACAGCATGCAAGAAATGGGTACCACGGCGCAGTTTATTGCTGATTTATGCCAAGCCAAAGGACCTGTTTACAGTATATCGACAGCTTGCTCATCCAGTGGTAAAGCCCTAGTGAGTGGGCAAGCATTACTCGAAGCAGATTTAGCTGATGTGGTAATAGCGGGTGGCGTTGATAGTTTAGCAAAATTGACTGTTAATGGTTTTAAAGCATTAGCATCAACGGCGGCTGTGCAAAACAACCCGTTTTCGGCAGATCGTGATGGCATTAATATTGGTGAAGCGGCTGCATTATTTGTCATGACTAAAGAGCAGGGTGGCATTCAATTATTAGGGGCTGCTGAAACCTCTGATGCCCACCATTTATCGGCCCCGCATCCAGAAGGCGAGGGCGCATTACGGGCGATGCAAGCGGCATTGGCTGAAGCGCAGTTACAAGGTTCACAAATAGATTATGTAAACCTACATGGTACAGGCACGCCAAAGAATGATGACATGGAAGCCAAAGCCATGTTTAACGCTTGTGGCAGTAAGGTATTGTGTGGTTCATCAAAAGGTATGACCGGGCATACATTAGGTGCTGCAGGTGCATTAGAAGCGGGTATTTGCTGGTTATTGCTTCATGATGAATATAACCCAGATCATAAAGTGCCAGACAATGTGAGCGATGGTGAGGTGGATAACAGCCTTGCTACGATAAATCTGGTGAATGCAAAGGCCAACGCAGATCGTACGGCTAAGAATAAGTTACAAACCTGCATGAGCAATTCATTTGCTTTTGGCGGTAATAATATCAGTTTAGTGATAGGAAAACAGCAGTGAACCAATCTACAGTAGTGATAAAATATCCAATAGCGGATGTTTTACCGCATAGCGCACCGATGATCTTACTCGACGAATTGGTGAGTTATGATGACGAAAACGTCAGTTGCCGAGTGACCATCACACCAACGATACCTTTCTTTGATAGTGCTAAACAAGGCGTACCAAGTTATGTCGGCTGTGAATATATGGCGCAAACAATCGCGGCCTATGGTGGTGCGCATGCTCTGGATGATGCAGGCGAGGTGAAAATTGGCTTTCTATTAGGTTCTCGTAAATATAACGCCGAAGTGGGTGTATTTAAAGTCGCGCAAACCTTGTTAATAGAAGCCAAAAAACTAATTCAAGACGAATCAGGACTGTGTGTTTTTGATTGCGTTATAAAAGATGAAGACGATGCGGTGCTAGCAAAAGCTAAAATCAATGTATTCCAACCGCAAGATCCAGCACAATTTTTAAAGGATAATCATGAGTAAACGTATTCTAGTAACAGGCTCAAGTCGTGGGCTGGGCAAAGCGATCGCACTGCAATTAGCAAAAGACGGTTTTGATATTACGGTACATTGTCGTTCTGGCGTTGAAGCTGCGCAGGATACTTGTGCTCAAATTTCTGAACTAGGTCAAAGCACGAGTTTATTACAATTTGACGTATGCGATAGAGCTGCGGCAAAAGCAAGCATCGAAGCGGATATCGCTGAACATGGCGCGTATTATGGCGTGGTGTGTAATGCGGGTATTACGCGTGACATGGCGTTTCCATCAATGGAAGGCGAAGACTGGGATGATGTGATCCGTACTGGTTTAGACGGTTTTTACAATGTGATCCACCCAACGGTAATGCCAATGGTACGCGCTAAAAAAGGCGGTCGTATCGTTACTATGGCCTCTGTTTCTGGCCTCATGGGTAACCGTGGTCAAGTGAATTACAGTGCAGCGAAAGGCGGTATTATCGCGGCATCAAAAGCATTATCGCTTGAGCTAGCAAAGCGCAAAATCACCGTAAATAGTGTCGCACCAGGGTTAATCGAATCAGACATGACCAATGACTTACCTCTCGATGAAATCAAAAAAATGATCCCATTAAAACGTATGGGTAAACCGGAAGAAGTGGCGGGTACAGTGTCATTCTTAATGTCTGATTGTGCGGCTTATATCACTCGCCAAGTTATTTCTGTAAACGGTGGACTAATCTAATGAGAAGAGTTGTTGTAACTGGGATGTCAGCGGTCACTGCACTTGGTGACGATTGGGCGACGTTTAAAGCTGGCCTAGAAAAAGGTGAAAATGCTGTTAAAGTGATGCCTGAATGGGATTATCTTGATGGGCTTAATACCCGCTTAGCAGCACCTGTCCTGCATTTTGAAAAACCAGCACATTATAAGCGTAAACAAGTTCGTTCGATGGGACGTGTATCATTAATGTCGACACGCGCAACGGAGTTGGCGTTAGAACAAGCGCAATTATTAGACCACCCAGCATTAAAAGATGGTCGCACGGGTATTTCGTACGGTTCATCTGTTGGTTCGACTGAACCACTGGTTAATTTTAGCCGCATGATGGACACGGGGAACATGTCTGGCGTAACAGCGACCAGTTATATCCAAACTATGTCACACACGGCACCAGTGAATGTCGGTGTATTCTTCGGTTTGACCGGACGTGTTATTACCACTAGTTCGGCCTGTACGTCGGGTTCACAAGGCATTGGTTATGCATATGAAGCGATTAAATTTGGCCGTCAAGACTTGATGGTTGCTGGTGGTGCCGAAGAGTTGTGCATTACTGAAGCGGCAGTATTTGATACCTTGTATGCAACCAGTGTTAAAAATGATACACCAGCGCTAACACCACGACCATTTGATACTGATCGTGACGGTTTGGTTATTGGTGAAGGCGCATGTACTTTGATTCTCGAAGAATTGGAACATGCCCTTGAACGTGGTGCGACTATTTACGCTGAGATCATTGGCTTTGGTTGTAACTCTGACGGTAAGCATGTAACCCAACCAACCGCGGCTACGATGCAAATTGCCATTGAACAAGCGGTTAAAGATGCGAATGTTGACGTCGCCGAAATTGGTTATGTATGTGCCCATGGTACAGCGACGGACCGAGGTGACATTGCAGAAACCAACGCCACAGCTAATGCGCTAGGTAAAAAACCAATCAGTTCATTAAAGAGTTATTTAGGTCATACCCTTGGCGCTTGTGGTGCAATTGAAGCATGGGCATCAATCAACATGATGCAAGACAACTGGTTCGCACCGACAATCAACTTAGATAATATCGCGCCTGAATGTGGCGATCTTGATTATATTCTCGGTGAAGGCCGTGAGATCCACACTGACGTAGTGATGAGTAATAACTTTGCTTTTGGTGGGATTAATACATCACTGATATTTAAACGCTGGCATAAATAAAATTTCGAGAATATACGCGCCATATTTTTCATTAAGTGGCGCTTTTTTGTAATTTAAACTGGAGTAATGGTTCTACTTGCCGATAATAGGTTATATCTTAATGTAATCAAAAGAGTAGACATTGATGTCGATTAAATTTGTTTTATCTGCAGTGAGCTTAGTTACTTTAAGCCCATTAGCTGCAGCGGAATCTTTTTACCATAGCAATATTGAATTGAGTTATGCTGAAAAGACATGGACGCTTAATACCGAAAATGAAATGTCGGAAAATGTACATTTCAAAACATTAATTGATAAAAAAAGTAACATATCAGAAGTCAGTGGCGCATCGGCAGAATCAACGGACTTTGTACTTGGTTTGGCCAAAACACTGAAAGTGAACGAGTCTATTGAAGTGTACGGTTCGATTAACCTCGGTGTGAATGCGTTAGTTGCTGGCATCGAAGGGCAAGAAAAAGATAAAAATGTCGCGATACTCACATCTCCTGTACTCGGTATAACCTATTCAGACTCACCTGAATATGAAATCGATTTTAACGTTTCATACGACCTGGTAAATCTCGATCATGAGGTTGATGCCATTCAATCAATCTATAACTCTACAGCATTCAAAATCGGCGCTAAATACCACTTAAACTCTGCGATTACGCTTGGTATGGGCTATCACTGGACGGTTACCGAGCAAGATAGGCTAAACCTGAATAATCTTGTATTGTCACTCAGAGTCAATCTCGAGCCTGTTGCTATGTTTTTGATGTAGTTTATGCAATGTTATAAACCACATCAAAATAAGGTTATTTTTTTGCCATTAAATAGATAAAGAAAGCACCTCCAATAACGGATGTTACGATACCAACGGGTAAATCTTGCGGTGCAATTATCGTGCGGGCAAGGGCGTCAGCCCAAACTAATAACAAAGCCCCTACTAATGCGCTGATTGGTAATACTTTGTTGTTATCGGCACCAACAAAGATTCGAACGATATGTGGAACCATTAAACCGACAAATCCGATTGCACCACTAAATGCCACCATGGTACCAGTCAGTATTGCACACAGTAAAAATACCATAAAACGCATGCGGTTTACGTTAACACCAAGGGTTATGGCTGTTTCATCGCCGGCCATAATTGCATTGAGCGAATTAGCCCAAGACAGCATGATTGGTAATGCAAAACACAATGCTAGCAGAGGATAAATGAGTTGCGACCATTGCGCTGCACCTAAACCTCCTAACATCCAAAAAATAGCGGAGCCCGCTATTTTTTGGTCACCAGAAAAGATCAAATAATTGGTTATAGACATCAACATAAAATGTATAGCTACGCCACTTAAAATCAGCTTGTGTTGGGATAATGATGATCCTTTTTTTGCTAAATATAAAACCATTAACATCGAAGAAAATGCCCCAATAAATGCCGCAATTGGTATATTAAAAGTGTTGTTAAACGATGTTACAAAGGTACCTGCATATAGAATCACAGATACTGCTCCGAGTGATGCGCCTGCCGAAGCACCAAATAAATAAGGGTCCGCCATAGGGTTACGGGTTACGGCCTGTAAGCAAGTACCAACTAGAGCTAGGCCTGCCCCGACTAGTACCGCAAGCAGAATACGCGGTAGGCGAATAAACCAAACAATAGATTCTTGTCCTTTACTCCAAATCACGTTGATGCTGTCTGGTATTAGCTTATTGATTATAATAGAGGTAATTGTTTGTATTTTAAGAACACTTGAGCCGAATGTTGTACTGACTGCAATTGAAATAAGTAACACACATACTAATGCGCATAATATAATCCCCAGCTTTATTGTGCATTTATTTAGACATAGTTTACTTTGCTCTTGGGTATCTTGTCGTAATCCGGCGCTTAGGGTTTTGTTGTGAAGTAGATTACTCATTTATTTAAAACGCTCTGGGTGTAAATCATGGGCTAATTGTTCAACAGCACCTACATTCTCAACACCCGGTGTCGCAGCTGTATAATCGATAATAGTAAAACGGTTTTGCTGTACAGCGGTTAAATTTGCGGTGATAGGAAAATGTTTTAAGAAGGCAATATTGTCTTCAGCTTTGGACGAATTATAGTTAATTATCACGATATGTTCAGGGTTAGCGTTTACAACGGTTTCCCAGTTGACTGAGCCCCAACTTACGGCTAAATCATGGAGAATATTAGTACCACCTGCCGCTTCAATAATCGCATTCGGTGTCGCTAATCCACCTGCTGTGAATGGTTTTTCTATGCCACTATCATAAACGAATACAGTGGTTTTATTGACCCCCTTCAATTGTTGCTTTATGGCAGATAAACGCTGTCTAAAAGATGAAATTAAAACCTTTGCCCTTGTTTCAATATCGAATATTTTTCCTAATGCCATGATGTCGTAAAATGTATCTTCTAAGCTGGTACTTGCCTTATTTTGTACGTGTGCACAAGACTCTTTGATTAGATAAGTTTTAATGCCAAATCTAGCTAAGGATGCAGGCGTAGTCGGACCGCCCACAGGCATGCCATAATTCCAACCGGAAAAGAAAAAGTCAGCATCGATATTGAGTAAATTTTCTACCGTGGGCTGTTTTGATGCTACCTCTGGTAAATTTATAATTTGAGCAGCAAGTTTTGGCGATATCTTGTTGTATGCTGACACTCCAGAGTAGGCGACCATATTGTCTTTTAGGTCTAGAGCGAGCATGATATTAAGCATGTTAATATCATTGGCAACTGCACGTGTTGGAACGTTTGGATAATCAACCTTGTCACCGCATACGTCAATAGATACGGCTGCCCTTGATATAGAGGGCATCAATAGGGCAATGAATACAATTTTTGTTAATTTTGAGCAAAATATTTTTGTTGTGTTCATTTTTAACTCTTTCTTTAGTATATATTTTTATGAAGTGAGGAGGGTTTTGATTTAATCGGTGCTAAATAACGAATATAGGGGGTGTCGTTATCATCGTGCTGATGAACAATTGCATCCATCGCAAAATACTGCTGAAGCGTATGTTGCGTTAGCACTTGACTTGGTGAGCCTTGTGTTACAATTTCACCGTTATTTATTAGGTATAAATGATCGCAATAACGTGCGGCAATGTTTAAGTCATGCAAAGTACATAATACTGAAATACCGAGTGACGCGATAAGGTCTAACAGTTCATATTGATAATGAATATCTAGGTGGTTTGTTGGCTCATCGAGAATGAGTAACTGCGGTTTTTGTACCAAGGCTCGCGCTAATAGACAGCGCTGTTTTTCACCACCCGATAATTGGTCGAAACATTGGTTTTTAATTGCAGTTAAATTAACTTTATGCAATGCATCATCAATGTCATCCTGATATGCCCCTGGATTTGAAAATAATCCACAGTGAGGTGTTAACCCCATCGCTATAACTTCTTTGACTGTAAACCCAAATTCAGCTGGTATTTCTTGTAATACGACAGCGACATGTTGAGCAAAATATTTTGCAGATAAGCTATGTATGTTTACTTGATTTAATAATATCTGTCCTGAATCTGGTCGATAAAGACGATAAGCACAACGTAGTAGCGATGATTTACCTGAGCCGTTGGCGCCGATTAAACCGACGAATTGACCATGTTTAACTGTCAGATTAATATTTTTTAAAATGGCTTTATGGGTAACAGACCAATTAAGTTGATTAATCTGCAGGTGCATAAGCTCTCCTAATAATTAAATTTAATGAACGTATATTTAGGTTTATATCCTTGATCCTATCACTAAATTTGTTAAGTAACAAAGTGATGGGGTGTCATTATGAAATTTAATGTTGACATGTTAATGATTGTCGGTCGATTACACTTTCGTTTAAAGGGGGCTTTATTTACTCTATTTAAAATTAAGCTGTAAATGAAAGTAATTGATTTTTAGCATTGTTGGGCCGATCAAAATTGCGATAAACTACAGGCATATATTGATACAGGTTATAAATATTCATGGAATCATTCGACAAAATATATCACCGAGCTGCGGAACGTAAAGGCGGAGAACAGGCGTTAGCGTATTTATTATCTCAACCACTGACAAACGATGAGCTTGTCAGTGTACCTGACAGAGATGTGCTGGCTGAGTTTACTCGGGCTATCTTTAAATCAGGTTTTGTATGGCGAATTATTGAAATTAAGTGGGATGGATTTGAAGAGGTGTTCTGGGGCTTTGATATTGATAAGCTGATCTTAATGCCTGATGATATGTTAGAGCGTAAAGCGGCTGATACTAAAATCATTCGTAACTATACCAAAGTAAAGACAGTACGTGATAATGCGATGTGGCTCAAAGAGATCTGTGAGGAACATGGCTCTGTTGCTAAGTGGTTAGCACAATGGCCTGCTGATGATATCGTGGGCTTGTGGCAATATATGAAAAAACACGGCAGTCGTTTAGGCGGTAATACTGGCCCGTATGCATTGCGTCGATTAGGTAAAGATACATTTATTTTGAGCAGTGACGTTGAAGCTTATTTCCGTGGTCATCAACTCATCGATGGTGGGCTTATGACAAAACGTAGTTTAACCACGATCCAAAATACCTTTAACCAATGGCGACTAGACTCGGGTTACAGTTTGCAAGAACTTAGCCAAATTGTCGCTTATTCAGTCGGTGATAATCGCGTTGGTTTTAGTGGCGCAGTGCAGAATAATACCGAAGTAGATAATAGTTCCGAAGTAGAGAGTGTTAAATAATGAAAATATGTATGAATAAGTTAATTATTACCGTGGTATTAATGTGCTCATTTGCATTACCCGTACAGGCGTTGACGGTAAAGTTTAGCGAAGCAGACTTGCAAGAGAAGGTCTCGAGTGTCATGCCGCTAGTGAGAAAAACTTCATTTCTGACGGTTGAACTGAGTAAGCCTGTACTCGCGTTAGCGAAAGATAAGAATGAAATTGAGCTGCAATTAAATGTTAAACTATTAATGGCAGGGTTAGAATACCGTGGTTATACGCGACTAACTGGTTCACTGAGTTATAATTCCGAAAAATCAGCGTTCTACGTAACAAATATGAAGGTGCGTGAAGTGAAGGTGGAAGGCATGCCGGACTTGTTTGCACCACAAGTGATCCAAATGGCAGAGCAAGTGGTAAATCCTGTTCTTAATCAGATGCCAATATACAAGCTCAAAGATGATTTAACAGAAAGTATGATTAAAGCTGTTCTAGAGTCAATTGAAGTGCGTAACAAGGAATTAGTTGCGACACTCAAAGTCATTTAACAAAAAATACCGCGTAACGCTAATGTTAAGCGGTATTTTTAATATATTTAGATTCAGCTAGTCCGCTATAACTTAAATACGCCTACCATATCACCAAGACGCATCGAAAGATCGCGTAATGCATGACTTGACTTCGCTAAGCCTTCTGCAGTATCTGCTGTGCACTGAGTGATATCATTAATTTCAACGATGTTTTGATTGATTTCATTGACCACTGTTGATTGTTCTTCTGTTGCTGTTGCGACTTGTGTGTTCATGTCCGAAATATGGCCAATCCGCTCACCAATAGACACGAGTGCTGTCGAGGTATCAGTTGTCGCGATTGTACCCTGTGTGGTTAACTCTCGGCTTTTTAGCATAGCTGCTACTGCGCTGCTGGCCTCATTTTGTAAGTTATCAATCATGGTTTGAATTTCGTTGGTAGATTGATCAGTACGGCTTGCTAAATTACGTACTTCATCCGCTACCACGGCAAAGCCACGCCCCTGTTCACCCGCACGTGCCGCTTCGATCGCTGCATTAAGGGCCAGTAGATTCGTCTGTGCTGAAATGCTGCTTATCACCTCTAAGATACCCCCAATTGCCTGAGTATTATTAGCTAATGAGTCGATAACTTGGCTAACTTCATCCACATCACCTGCAAGCTGGTTAATAACACTACTAGCTTGGGTTACAACATGTTGACCATCTCGGGTTTCAGCTTCTGCATTCTGGGCTTCAACGGCTGCCGCAGATGCGTTATTAGCGATCTCGTTAACTGTCGCGCCCATTTCATTAATTGCAGTCACGACCAAAAAGGTGCGGTCACGTTGGTTATGGCTATTATCTAACGTGATTTGCGCTTGGCCAGCCACTTCTGCTGCGGCTTCCTGGAGGGCTTCACCAGTGCGAGATACTTCTTGCATTGAATCGTGGATCTTAGTAATAAAACTATTAAAGCCTAATGACAATTGCGCAATTTCATCGTGTCCTTGAATATCAATACGCTGACGCAGATCACCGTCGCCATTACCAAGTTCAGCAAACACATCTGCGATACGTTGAATTGGACGCGTAATGTTGTTACCTAACCAGATAGCGATGAAAGTAAAAGCAAGGGCTATTACAAACGTCCATAGCATGATCTTGTTATTGGCTTGCGCTAAGCTGGCGAATGCTTCCTCGGTTGGCAATTCAGCTATCACATACCAATCCATTGATGGGATATAGCTACTGGCAATTAATGTGTCGTGACCTGAAATAGTCGTATCTGCTAGATTGAAAGCTGTTTTTTGCAATAGGGTAGTGGCTACTTTGCTATCATATTGTTGGACTAGGCTAGTCTTACCCATAATCGCATTGTCATTATGTAAACGGATCATGCCTGCTGCATCCACCAGATAAACAAAACCAGTCTGCTCTAGCTTAAATTGATTGATAAAGTCGACCATTTCATCGAGAGATTTTGACAGGCCAGACATGCCTTGCCCACTACGTTGCTGGTAGTTAATAAAGAGTTTCATCTCACCGTTACTTTCTCTAAATACACTCACAGACTGCTGTTGATTACTGTTGATAAAGTCGAAAAACCAGCTATCTTGTTGCTGGTTAAGTTGACGTAAAAAACCGTTTTGATTCCAATAGTCACCAGTCTTGCGGTTAGCAAAGGAAGCATCAATAAGCTGATATTGGCTTTTTACATCATTTAGTACTTGCACAAGCTGGGCTTCTTGCGCAGGGGTTCGTTCCGTTTGCAATAACTCAAGCATAAACTGGTTACTCGCCAGTTGCTGGGCTGCTTGTTGTAAGCTTGATATCTCTTTATCAACCTGGTTACGGATCTGCATTAATTTAGCGGGCAGTTCAGAAGTGGTTAAGCGTGTTTCAATGACGTCTTTAGCTAGGTTTTGACTCACGAAGCCGACGAGTAAGGTCGCGGTAATAACGGCACTAATCATAGTGATGATCAGTTTTTGCTTGATACTAAATTGACTGAAATTCATTAGGGTATTGTCCTAGCCTGTCGATAAGAGAATTCAAATGTAAAAATTACTGGGTTTGAGTAATAATCAGCACTTTAATTTGAATTATTGTAATCACTGTTTAACATTATACTTTAATTAACGGCATTAATAACGAAACCTTTAGCTATATAGACTATGTTTATGTGCGGTTTTAATTAATTAAGTGGCTTATTGTTTAAAACATGGCATTTTTATAGTATAAGAGCCAGCTGAATTGAGAATATCTAAAAATTAGGAACTGCAGATGTCTAAAATGTTTTTCAAAGGTCGTATTGACGCGAGATTAAATCACGTTAAATCTGGCTATAACACTAAACGTGATATTAAGCTTGGGACTGACGAGTTACCTTTAAATTTGACCGTGCAAACACCAGAGCGTAAAACTGAAATTGAAGCGATTTTAGCTGACACTAAATTAGTTGCGAACATTGAAGTAAATGCAGAAAAAGAAGAAAACACCCGTGATTTAGACGGTATGTTAAATAAGCCAAAAACAACTGTATTCGAAAAAACGCCTAGCCGTAATGATCCTTGCTTATGTGGCAGTGGTAAAAAATACAAAAAATGTTGTGCTTAATTTATAGTGACCGTCACTTAATTAAATAACGTTGACCCTATTTTGCATTAAGCCCTTAGTCATAATGATTAAGGGCTTTTTTATACCTGTTACTTAATGTGATCTGTGACCATTTATTTCAATAAATGAACAATTTTACCGGTAACATTGGCCACTTAAATTGCCATACAACCACTGACATAATCAACACTATTAATATAGCTATATCTTACTAAAATTACGCCCATATAAATAAGGAGATCTATATGAGTTTGTTGTATTTTTTTTGGTGGCTTGCGCTCATCAACTAAACTCGTACAGCGCTGTTGCTGACAAGGATGCAAAGGAGATTGGATATAGATCAGCCTGGCAGGGGTGAAAGAAGTGCTTCTACACATTAAGTAATGTTTCTTTATATTCAGTCTTTAGCATAAAATGGCCTTACTCACTTTGGTGGTAAGGCTATTTTTTTTGCACTTTAACTCCGGATGTTTTATACAATACCAAAGCTTTGTTTTAATAGTTTTAGGTAGCGGCGGCTTACGGGTAACTTTTTACCACTTGTCGTCACGATTTCGGCTAAACTATTATCCAATAGTTGGATCTCTTTAATTGCTTTAAGATTAACAAGGTACTGACGATGGCAGCGAATTAAAGGGGTCTTTTCTTCTAGTACTTTCAATGTTAATTGGCTCGTTGTTTCTTGTTGAGCAGTATTAATGTACACACCTGATAATCCGCTGTATGCAAATTCAATATCTTCAGTGGCTATAATGAGAATACGGTTGTGACCAATGCAAGGAACTTGCGCCAACTGTTTATGCTCCTCTATCGCAGAGTCGCTCTGCTGTGCAGCTGACTTGATTAACCTGTCTACCGTTTTTTGTAAGCGTGCGGGATCGATAGGCTTAAGTAGGTAATCAAAAGCGTTCTCTTCAAAAGCCTGTAAAGCATATTGATCATATGCTGTTGAAAACACAACTTTAGGCATATTGTCAGGATTAAGCATCGAGAGCATTTTAATGCCCGTAATCTGTGGCATCTGAATATCTAAAAATATAATATCGGGTTTTAATTTGTTAATGAGTTGCAAGCCTTCGATTGCATTTTCTGCTTGTTGAATTACTCGAATTTGTTTGGTTTCATGTAATAATTCGATTAACTCTTCACGAGCATACTGTTCGTCGTCAATGACGATAGCATTGAGCATGAGCTAGTGTTCCTTATTATTAATTGTTATCGTGCTTATCGGTAGCAAAAACGATATTTGAGTTAGCTTATTTGCTATGCTTGAAATCTGTAGACTTGAACTTTCATTAAAATGATTAATTAGTCTTTTATCTACTATTTTCAGCCCTAAACCTTTTGTATCTTCTTCTGTTGTGACAAATGTACCTGCATTGTCGGTGACAAAAATAAGCGTCCCTTTGGCTGTTTTTTTACTGTATATCTCTAATTTACCTGACCCTAACATAGTTGAAAT
>Ga0209291_1002644_pt1 | contig 14224 bp, 13 predicted proteins | sample GOMGulsemesocosm_FD_184633 | JGI IMG/M metagenome (GOLD analysis project Ga0209291, IMG submission 184633) | Methane-oxidizing microbial communities from mesocosms in the Gulf of Mexico - GOM9B Gulf of Mexico (SPAdes) (version 2) | ecosystem: Environmental > Aquatic > Marine > Cold seeps...
TTTAATTTTTTCGAGACTTCTCTCGAACTACAATTGTTTTTTTTGTTTATTACTTATGGTTATACCAATTGCTTTAATGCAATTTCGAATGCTGTTTTACAAATTTCAGTTTTACTACTATTATTGCCATGCGTTTTTGTTAACGCATTTTTAATAATATTTGATGTATCATCAAATATAGATTTATCTAACATTGGGTGTTCTACTCTTGCTTCCATCAAGTAAGCAAAAACTCTCGCAATACCACAATTAGAAATAAAGTCAGGCAATAAACTTAAGTGCTGATCAGTATATTCCATAATTGGTCCGAAGAAAATTTCTTTATCTGCAAAAGGAACATTTGCTCCCGGAGAAATAACTTCTAACCCTGTATCAATCATTTGCTGAACTTGATCCTGAGAAACTAATCTTGATGCCGCAGCAGGAACAAAAATTTCTGCTGGCAAACTCCATATTTTTTCATTTATCTCTGAAAAAGGAATCATGCTTTTAGCAGCTAATTTATTTCCGTCTTTATCTAAAAACAAAGTTTTCATTTCATTCATAGAAAACCCTTCTTCATTAATCAAACCACCATCTTTATCAATTATACCAACAACTTTAGCTCCTAATTGAGTTAAATAATATGCTGCTGCTGAACCTACGTTTCCGAAACCTTGTACGATTGCTCTTTTACCAACAACAGAACCTCCGTAAATATCATAGTAATGCTTTACAGCTTCGGCTACACCGTAACCAGTAAGCATATCGGCTACTGTATATTTTCTACTTAGGTCTGGAGAGAAAGTTTCGTCTTCAATAACTTTAATTACTCCTTGACGTAACTGACCAATTCTGTTTATTTTATCTGCCTCGGTTGGCTTAAAGTGACCATTGAATATTCCTTCTTGCGGATGCCAAACACCACAATTTTCAGTAATTGGAATTACATCTTTATCAGCATCAACATTTAAATCTCCACCTGTACCGTAATAATGTTTTAATAGAGGTGTAACTGCTTTATACCAACGCTCTAATACTCCTCTTTTTCGAGGATCATTAGGGTCGAAATTTATTCCTGATTTCGCACCACCAATTGCTGGTCCTGAAACGGTAAACTTAACCTCCATTGTTTTTGCCAATGACAACACTTCATTCTTATTTAACCCTTTACGCATACGTGTACCCCCACCGGCAGCACCACCACGTAATGAATTAATTACAGTCCATCCTTCTGCATCAGTAACCTGATCCTTCCAATGGAAAACTATTTCTGGTTGTTTTTCTTCGTACTTTTTTAATAAATCTTTCATGTATAATTTCTTTAACTCTTAATGTAAAATTGAAATGTCAAACCTCTTTGCCTGACTCATCTGAAGTATAATTTTATATCTATCCCCTTGGGGAGTTAAAGCTGTTCCATTTACGAAGTTTTTAAAATAAAAGCCAAATATAACAAACTAATCTGACTTCTTAAACAAGAAATATATTTCCTGAAGAATGATCTTTTTTTGCACCGGTTACAGAAGCCAATACATTAACTTCTTTTCTGATTTTTAGCACTCCTAAAAAACCAAAAATTAAAGCCTCTTTATACTCTACTAGTTCAGGATTAGGGACAACCATTTCAGAAGCAGCATATTTCATAATTCTTTCCATTAAAAATAAATTATAAACTCCTCCTCCAGTAAATAATACTGATGATTTTTCTGTTTTCAATTCACATCCTATTTGAATTGCTACATGCTCCACAAAAGTTCGTAATATATCTTTTATAGATAATTCATAAGAATCTATTAATGGAAAAATTATTGATTTCACCCATTCTAACCCCAATGATTTTGGAAATGATTGCTTATAAAAACGTAAATCATTTAACTTCTTTAAAAGTGATTGACTTACTTCTCCTGATGATGCCAATTGACCTTTATCATCATATGAAACCCCCGCTTTCTGCACATAATGGTTTAACACTATATTTACCGGACAAATATCATATGCTATCCTTTCATTATTTAAGGCTGTAGAAATATTAGAAAAACCGCCTAGATTAACACAATAGGTATAATCCGAAAATAATAACTGATCTCCAATTGGTACTAATGGAGCTCCTTGTCCGCCCAACATAACATCTTGCACTCGAAAATCGCAAACTACGTTCTGATTTATCAATTGCGATAACACTGTCAAATTTCCTATTTGTAAAGTAAGTTTATTCTCAGGTTGATGTAAAATTGTATGCCCATGTGAACAAACAGCACCAATGTTTTTTAGCTGATATTTCTCTATAAACCCATTAATTACCTCAGCTAATAATTTTGTGTATGACAGATCTAAATCGTCTAACTGATTTTTCGAATACCCAACTCCTGCTCTAAGTTCAGCCTCCCACACTTCATCATATGCAATTGTTTCTGCCTTAATAATTTTATACGACCATTTATCATCATTTATAAAATGAATATACGCCAAGTCAATACCATCTATAGATGTACCGGACATCACTCCTATCACAAAATATTCTTGTTTTTTCATAGCCTTTACACCTATTATTGTATAAACATACAAATATATAGGTTATACATAGAGGCACGTCCCAACGAATTACATGAATTCCTTAAAATTAGAATTTAATAATTCGCAATAAAACTGTATATTTGGACTTTCTTTTTAAAAAATTCACAACAAAAACACATATAATGGACTTTAATCTTACAGAAGAACATATAATGATTCGTGATGCCGCAAGAGACTTTGCACAAACTGAATTATTACCAGGAGTTATCGAAAGAGATAACAAACAAGAATTCCCACAAGAGTTAGTTAAGAAAATGGGAGATTTAGGTTTCTTGGGGATTATGGTAGATCCTAAGTATGGTGGTAGTGGAATGGATGCCATATCTTACGTATTAATTATGGAAGAACTATCTAAAATTGATGCTTCTGCGTCAGTAATGGTTTCTGTAAACAATTCATTAGTATGTTATGGACTGGAAGCTTACGCTTCTGAAGTTCAAAAAGAAAAATACTTAACAAAACTGGCTACTGGTGAATACTTAGGTGCATTTTGTTTATCAGAACCTGAAGCTGGATCTGATGCAACATCACAAAGTACAACAGCTATTGACAAAGGAGACCATTATCTTATAAACGGAACAAAGAACTGGATTACAAGTGGTGGTCGTGCTGATGTATATTTAGTTATCGCGCAAACAGATCGTGAAAAAGGACATAGAGGTATCAACGCTTTTATTCTTGAAAAAGGAATGGATGGATTTCACATTGGACCAAAAGAAGACAAATTAGGAATTAGAGGTTCTGATACACATACTTTACAATTTAACGACGTAAAAGTCCCTAAAGAAAATAGAATTGGTGAAGATGGATTTGGTTTCAAATTTGCTATGAAAACTTTATCTGGAGGACGTATCGGTATTGCTGCTCAAGCATTAGGTATTGCATCTGGAGCTTATGAATTGGCTTTAAAATATTCTAAAGAACGTAAAGCTTTTGGCACTGAAATTTGCAACCATCAAGCAATTGCTTTTAAACTAGCTGATATGGCTACCGAAATTGAAGCTGCTCGTATGTTAGTTATGAAAGCTGCATGGGATAAAGATCAAGGTAACAACTACGACATGAGTAGTGCTATGGCGAAGCTATATGCTTCACAAGTCGCTATGACTCACACTGTGGAAGCTGTACAAATACACGGTGGAAACGGATTTGTAAAAGAATACCACGTAGAGCGTTTAATGCGTGATGCAAAAATTACTCAGATATACGAAGGAACTTCTGAAATTCAAAAAATTGTAATTTCAAGAGGAGTTATAAAAGGGTAAGTTCTTACTACTTATTGATATATAAAAAGACCGCTATTAAGCGGTCTTTTTTATGCATATACATTTTCTTACTTACTGAAAAATTAAACTCCCTGTATACAATACCTCAACATCTACTACTGGAGGTTGATTTACAGAAATTAAACTTCCTGTACTAACTAATCTCCCTTCCAATACATTTTGCGGGTTAACTATAATGTTATTTGTTCCTCTGTGAAACACGTTTACTTCATCAGCTATTAAACTCGCCCCGTTAAACACTCCATCACCAGCTGCAAAATTTACATTTAAATTTTCGGCATTTCCACTAAGATTAAATGTCGTTAAATTATTTCCTGTCACTTTTACTTCTTGTGAATTCAACGCAAGATTAATTATCCCAACGGCAATAATTGACGAATCATGATAATCTTCAGACAATACATTAATTACTGCATAATTCAACACTCCGTCAGAACTTATTCGAAACTGGGTTGAACTAATTATTTCAGTAATATTTGGAGAAGTAACAAATACTTTAGTAACATTATAATTACGTACAAAATTACAGGTATTATTATCTGTTAAAACTAATTGATCTCCATTGACAACAGCAGATACATCATTTAACAAATTCGCCCCAGTTTCAACCAATACTTTTTGTATAGCTCCTTCTTTTAAAATTAGTTCAACATCCCTATTTACTTTAATTCTAGTAAAGTCAGCAACAATAATTTCTTGACTAATAATATCTCCTGATTTTTGAAAACAATCGTTTGCATTTTCCTTGTCACATGACAACATTAATATTCCTATAAAAACTAATAGTATCTTTTTCATCTTATTCTTTTATAGTCTAACTCCTATTCCAAACTCCAGTGCTTCAGCAGCTGCAGCGTGTGCTTTTAACGTTACTGAACCGAATATTTTATCTCCGAAATATCGTTTTACTCCTATTCTTTCATAAATACGAGTTTCAAACTCATATGGGTAGTACACATAATACCCGAACTGGGTGATTATTGACATTTTATTTATAAATAATTCATGTCCAACAAAAACCCCTATTCTTTTATAATCTGTGTCTGGATCAACTTTATTTTCTGGATACGCAATTGAGTTAAATTTTATCTCTTCCTTTAAAAAATCAGAAAAAAATGCATCAGCTCCTATTTGAATCGCACTTACATTACCTATACGTTTATCAGCATAAAACGATGCAATATAAAACGGATATTGTTTTGTACCAATAACATCTCCTTGATTAATACCTCCTCTAAAAGCAATGTTATACCGAACTGGCTCTCGTACTAGTAAAGAGTCTTTATCTCTTTTAATATATTCATTTTCTGTTTCATTGCCTAAACTATACGTAAGTCCAATATTAGCCGAAATTGTATTTATACTGGTGTTTGGCGCTTTAATATTAGCATTAGAATAATGCGTTAGCGTTAGTCCAGTTTGAATCCCAAAACGAGATTTAAATAAACGTTCTTTTTTATAATTTAACATCATATAAGTACTACTCAACAATCTCGTACCAAAAGCTACATTTCTGTTATTCGAATTTCTATCATACGGATTAGTAGCATAAGCAATCCCTTGCCCTATTCGGAACATTATATTTCGTTTTAAAAAATAAAAATTATAATGCCCGTACAAGGAATAGTTCTCTCCTAAATATTCATTTTTAAAATCTTGGTATAAAAATGACGCTCCAAGATCTGGGTAATTAAATCGTTGCTCCCATTTTTTCTTACCGAAAGTTTTTCTATTCCAACTTACCAATACTCCTTCTGGGTGACCTGTAATTAAATGTAAAATATTTGAGTTGTGATTTGCAATAACCCCATGCATATAATTTACATCAATAGTAGCTGCTTGAACGTCTTTTTCTTCTTGGGAAAAAGAAAGTAAACTAAAGTATAATAATAAAATCGCAATTATATGTCTTTTCATCCCACCTGTGGGTTTAACTCCCTAAACATGCTTCAAAATAAAAAAAATGAGCTCATTTCCAATATATTTAATTAAGGGCATTGATTAATATCCCGCAAATATAACCAATTAAACCTTTTAATAATTAACAACACTAATAAGCAAATAACTCACTAACAAATAGATATAAAACATTGTATTTTCAAAATCGCAATTTTATCCTTTTTTTATCAATATTTTATGTATTTTCGCGCACTGATTTAGAAGGACTCATGAGTAACATATAGTTCTTCTTTTAGATTTAAAAATTTATTAATTGGATTTTACAATCCGAGTTTCACCCCAAATAGTGAAATAAAAAACAAAAATAGCTATGAACGCAGCACTTAAGAGAACATTTGATGTTTTAATAGAAATTCCAAAAGGAAGCAGAAACAAATACGAATACGATTTTGACTTAGGAAAAATACGTTTTGACAGAATGTTATTTTCTTCAATGATGTACCCTGCTGATTACGGATTTATCCCTGAAACTTTAGCATTAGATGGAGACCCATTAGACGTATTAGTATTAGGAAATGAACCAACATTCCCTATGTGTGTTATGGAAGTTAAGCCAATCGGTGTATTCCACATGGCTGATGAAAAAGGCCCAGACGAAAAGGTCATCTGTGTACCAGTTTCTGACCCTATCTGGAACAACTTAAATGATTTATCAGATTTAAACCCTCACTTAGTTAAAGAAATCACTCACTTCTTCCAAGTTTATAAAGATCTTGAAAAGAAAAGAGTTGATATTGGTGGATGGGGTGATGCTCAAGAAGCATATGACATTTTAGACAAATGTATCGAACGTTACGAATCGAGCGAACACAAAACAAACGGAGACTTTACAATCTAGTAATTTCCAATACAATATAAAAAGGCGATATTCATTTTGAGTATCGCCTTTTTTTTTATCTCATTGATTTTTAATACTTTTAGAAGAACTAATCTTTTAAACCTAATAAAATTTATGGAATCAATGATGATTTATATGCCAATTGCTGCAGCAGTTATTGGCCTTATCTACATGTTTATTAAAAAAGCATGGGTTATGAAACAAGATGCTGGAGATGGTAAAATGAAAGAAATTTCTGACCATATCTACGAAGGTGCTTTAGCTTTCTTAAATGCGGAATACAAACTACTCGCCATTTTTGTCTTAATTGTAAGTGTGCTACTTGCTATAGTATCCTATATAGTACCAACCACACACTGGCTTATTGTTATCGCTTTTATTTTAGGAGCAATATTTTCTGCATTAGCAGGAAATATGGGTATGAAAATAGCCACTAAAACGAATGTAAGAACTACACAAGCTGCCCGCACCAGTTTACCAAATGCGTTAAAAGTATCCTTTGGAGGAGGAACTGTTATGGGGCTTGGAGTTGCAGGATTGGCAGTTTTAGGCTTAACTGCATTCTTTATTTTCTTCTTTCATTATTTCATGGATGGAGCTTGGACTTCTGTTGATGATATGACTATTGTTTTAGAAACACTAGCAGGATTCTCATTAGGTGCAGAATCAATCGCTTTATTTGCTCGTGTTGGTGGAGGTATCTATACAAAAGCTGCTGATGTTGGTGCTGACTTAGTAGGTAAAGTAGAAGCTGGAATCCCTGAAGACGACCCTAGGAACCCCGCAACAATTGCAGATAATGTTGGTGATAATGTTGGTGATGTAGCTGGAATGGGAGCTGATTTATTCGGATCATATGTAGCTACAGTATTGGCAGCAATGGTTCTGGGAAATTATATTATTAAAGATATGGGCGGAAGTATTCCTGATGCCTTTGGAGGAATTGGGCCAATCTTATTACCAATGGCAATTGCTGGAGCTGGTATTATCATTTCATTAATTGGAACTATGTTAGTTAAAATCAATAATAATGACGCTAAAGAAACTCAAGTAATGGGTGCTTTAAATATCGGAAATTGGGTTTCTATTTTCCTAGTTGCCATATCATGCTTTGTATTTGTGAAATGGATGTTACCAGAAACAATACAAATGAATTTCTTTGGAGAAGGACTGCAAGATATTTCATCAATGCGAGTATTCTATGCCACATTGGTTGGTTTATTTGTTGGAGGTGTTATTTCGGCTATTACAGAATACTATACAGGATTGGGAAAAAAACCAATTTTAGAAATTGTACAGAAATCAAGTACAGGAGCAGGGACAAATATTATTGCTGGTTTAGCTACCGGAATGATTTCTACATTCCCTTCTGTACTACTATTTGCTGCAGCAATTTGGACTTCATATGCTTTAGCTGGATTTTATGGAGTTGCCTTAGCCGCATCAGCAATGATGGCCACAACAGCAATGCAGTTAGCTATTGATGCTTTTGGCCCTATAGCTGATAACGCAGGTGGCATTGCCGAAATGAGCGAACAAGATCCAATTGTAAGAGAACGTACAGATATTTTAGATGCCGTAGGAAATACTACTGCTGCTACGGGTAAAGGTTTTGCCATTGCATCCGCAGCCTTAACATCTTTAGCCTTATTTGCTGCTTATGTTACTTTCACTGGAATTGACGGAATTAACATTTTTAAAGCGCCCGTTTTAGCAATGTTATTTGTTGGAGGAATGGTACCTGTAGTTTTTTCTGCCTTAGCAATGAATGCTGTTGGTAAAGCTGCAATGGAAATGGTATATGAGGTCCGACGACAGTTTAAAGAAATTCCAGGGATTATGGAAGGTACTGGAAAACCAGAATATGACAAATGTGTTGCGATATCCACAAAAGCTTCTTTAAAAGAAATGGTACTACCAGGACTATTAACTATTTGCTTCCCTTTACTAATTGCTTTTGTTCCACTTTTATTTGGAATGCATAAAATGGCGATAGCTGAAATGCTTGGTGGCTATATGGCAGGTGTAACTGTTAGCGGTGTGCTTTGGGCTATCTTTCAAAACAATGCTGGAGGAGCATGGGACAATGCTAAAAAATCTTTTGAAGCAGGTGTTGAAATCAATGGAAAAATGACCTACAAAGGATCCGATGCTCATAAAGCTGCTGTCACAGGTGATACTGTTGGCGATCCGTTTAAAGATACTTCAGGTCCTTCAATGAACATCTTAATAAAACTTACTTGTTTAATCGGATTGGTAATCGCACCAATTTTAGGAGGGCATTCTGCTACTACTCATAACAGTGTTTCAAATAGTATTCAAAAAGAAATTAAAATTGAGTTTACCGAAAATGGCAGTCGCGATTCTTCTGCTACGATAATAACGACCACTACTGAAAATGGAGTTTCTAAAACACAAAAAGAATCTATAATTGGCGACTCTGAAACTATTAAAAAAAGAATAGCAGAAATTAAAAATGAATAAGACATTCAATTCATCCAAATAAAAAAGCCAGCTTAATAAGCTGGCTTTTTTATTACTATATTTTCTCTATTAGAACAATCCGTTTATTTCGGCATCAATTTTATGTATGATACTCCCCAAATCTTCAGGATTATCAACAAAATTTAAATCATCCACATCAATCACCAATAACTTACCTTTATAATCATGTACCCAAGCTTCATAACGCTCGTTTAATCTACTTAAATACTCTATACTTATGGTGTTTTCATAATCTCTACCACGCTTATGAATTTGCCCTACTAAATTAGGAATAGAACTCCTTAAGTAAATTAATAAATCTGGCCCCTGAACTAAAGATTCCATTAAATCAAATAGCGATTTATAGTTCTCAAAATCTCTATTGGTCATTAACCCCATAGAATGCAAGTTAGGCGCAAAAATATGTGCATCCTCATAAATGGTTCTATCTTGGATAGTATCCTGGCCACTTTCTCTAATTTGTAATACTTGCCTGAATCTTGAATTTAAAAAATACACTTGTAGATTAAACGACCAACGTTCCATTTTGTTATAAAAATCATCCAAATACGGATTATCAACAACGTCTTCAAATTGAGGTTCCCAATTATAATGTTTTGCTAATAACTTAGTCAAGGTTGTTTTTCCAGCTCCAATATTTCCTGCAATAGCTACGTGCATAATTATATCAATTTAAACGACTAGTGTCGCGTTAAATAATTTTATTTATTCAGGTTAATCTTAAAAGAATGTAATTCTTTTCCGTTGTAAATATACAAGGTTTCGTTTGTTACAGAAAAATCTTTAATAAATAATTCTGGAAGCACTATTAATTTAGGGTTTTCATCTGCTATTGCTAATGAGTACAACTGATTACTTTTTTTTAGGATAAAATAATCTTTATAATAAATAAACGCATCATATCCTTCCAAAGGGTAACTATTCAATTGATTTCCATATATATTGTATTGTAATAGTTTTGTTTTAGTCAACACCCAACAAAAATTATAGTTGCTATAAAAGTCTACTATAATCTCTTGAATTGATTGACTAGAAGCTTCAATAATATCTTGTTTTGGATTGTACACTTGTAACTGCTGTATATCTCCATTAAAAACCCACAATCGCTTATTACTTGCGGCTGAGACATGTAAGATCGTACTAAAGCTATTAGATTGATTGAAATCAATTTTACTGATTTCTCCTAACCACCTATCTAATTGTATTACCGCATTAAAATTTTTATAAAACAATGTGGTTTCCAATGAATTTAATATGTCTCCTGAAGTAAGCGAACCATATAAATTGTTTTGATACGAATGGTGTTCTAATTTTGTTTGCTTTGATAACACATCGTTTTTTACATAAAACAATTCATCAAACATATTTACACCAATAAAAGTACTCGCCGTTAACGGAATACTTTTAACCCACTTCATCTCTAATTCTTCTTGTGCTTTTACACCAAGGAAAGAACTCATTATTAGTATGTAAATTATACTTTTCATTGAATAGCGCACTATTGGTATTTGTAAAAATAATAAATACTCAAGAAACAAATAACTTAATCGCAAATTAACTTATACCCAAATCCACGCACATTGACAATTTGGATACTTTCATCCTTTTTTAGTTTTTTACGAAGCTTGGTTATAAAGACATCCATACTTCTTGCATTGAAAAAATCATCATCTCCCCAAAGCTCTTTTAATACTGTAGACCTATCTAACACTTTATTTTTATGCTGCTTCAAATGATATAACAAATGTGCTTCGCGATGGGTAAGTTTTACTGTTTCTTCTGTTAAATATTGTAAGGTCTGTTTTTGGAAATCAAATTTATAATTACCTATAACTGAATCTTCAATAGTTTTTTGAACCTTTGATCGGTTTAATAAATTGTTTACCCTAACAATTAGCTCTTCCATGCTAAATGGTTTTTTTAAATAATCATTTCCACCAATACTAAACCCTTCCACTACATCTTTAGTTTGCGATTTTGCTGTCAGGAATATAATTGGGGTAGTATTATTTTCTAAACGAATTTCCTTTGCCAAGGTGAATCCATCTTTTAACGGCATCATTACATCCAATACCAAAACATCTATGCTTTCATTTCTAAATATTTCATAAGCTTCTTCTCCATTTTCTGCCAAATACACTTTAAAATTTCTGGTCTCTAAACTTTCCTTTATGATTTGCCCCAAAGAAGGTTCATCTTCTGCTAATAATACGCTAATGATTTTATCCATTTGGAAGTGCTATTTTAAATATGGTATGTTTTTTTTGTAGTTCTAGTTGAACTGTTCCATTATGTTTTTCAATAATTTTTTTGGTATAATACAAGCCTATCCCAAACCCTTTTACATCATGCCTATTCCCTTTTGGAACTCTATAAAACTGCTCAAACAGTTTTTCTCTGTGTTGCTTTTCTAGACTAGTTCCGTTATCCGACACATTTATTAGAATATTTTTCGCAGTAGTACTTAACGTCACAATAATTTTATCACCTCCATACTTTACTGCATTATCTACAATATTATTAATTGCATTTTCAAAATGAAATAGATCTATATTCACCAATATTTCATCCGATGAAGAAATAAACTTAATGTCTTTTAATTGATTTGAAACTTTAAATTTTTCAACCACAGTTTTTAGTAACCCTGTAATATTAACTTTCTTTTTATCCAATACTAAACGATCACTATCCAACGTTGCAGTTTCCAGTAGTTTTTCAACCATTAAATTTAATTTCGACAATTGATTGGTTGACATATTCAAATATCGATTAGCTCGCTCATTTTGCTCTACATCGTTAAAACTCTTAATACTTTCTAAAGCTACACTTATTGTTGAAATTGGTGTTTTAAACTCATGTGTAATATTACTTATCAAATCATTTTTAACTTCTGATAATTGCTTCTGATGCTTGATTATTTTTAGCAGATAAAACAGACATATAATTACTGCTAACACTAACAGTGTAGATACTATTAGTCCAACAAAAATTCGTTTAAATATTATTTTAACTTCATTTGAAAAGTGAATTGTCAATTGATTATCGTTGGGTAAAAACGGCGACTTTGACACCGCTTTTAAAATTGAGGCAGTTATCAAATCTCCATTTAACTCCTCTTTCTTATTCCCTTCTACATCTAGTGTTAACCCGTAATTTACTAGGATATTCTTCCGATTTAATTCCGCTTTTAATAATGTATCTATTTTCTTTAATGATACAGAGTCATTAGTCATTGAAATCACAACTTTAGAAGTTAGCATTTCAAAATGATTATTTGCTGACGAATCGGTTAATTTCTTTTTAAGCCATTTTGCACTAGATTTAGCAGAGTCTTTAAACGTTATTTTTTGTTTAACATGAAAGTCCTCTAATATAGAATCAACTTTGATTCCTTGAAAAACTCTTACTCCAGAAATAGTATCCTTACTTATTTTTTTAAATTCATTAAAATTTTTATCCGAAAAACCTGCCTCATTTAAAATGCTATCAAACTTCCCATCCTCCATAAAAAATTCTTCGTGAGAATTTGCTTCAATAGCAAAACCTATGGTGTTTTTCTCAGCTAAATTTGCGTAATACTCATCAATAGCCCTATCCAAACTAGCTTGTACATCATTAACCAGTTGCTGCTTATTGACAAGGTAATTTTTATAATTCCAATATGCTTGAATCCCTACAGTTCCTATTATAACAATAACAATTACGTATAGAACTCTTTTGTATTTTAAATCATTCATACCTCAAAAGTAACTGATTATTAGCTAATAAATCATGACTTAACAGTCGTTAACAGTCGTTAACTATTAAAAGGGTTATTCCTTCTCAACTTTGCAATAAAATTAATTTATTAAACATGAGAAACACAATTACATTATCACTTCTTTTTTGCGCTACCCTTTGTTTTGCTCAAAATAATAGACAGGAGAATGATTTAATTTTTGAAAACTTAAAACTAGAAATGACAATTGATTCCAAAGATGATATTAAAGACATTAATATCAGTGATATCAAATCCATTTTTAATAATTCTAAAAGGAATCAAGCTATAGAATTCAAAATTCACTGCAATAATATCTCTAGTATAAATAAAAACCTAGTCACAAATCTTTCTTTTAAAGTGAATGGAAACTCCAATTATATAAATCCCTTTATAAAGAAAATAAAAACTATAAAAAAAAACATTAAAAAATACTATTAAAATCAAAAATCGAACAAATGAAAAAAACAATCACATTACTTACCGCAATACTTTTTTCGTGCACATTATTCGCACAAAACTTTCAAGGGAAAGCTACTTATAAATCTAAGAGAAAAATAGATGTTAAATTAGATAGTACTCAAGCAAACGCTGAAATACAATCAAAGATGATTGAAGTGTTAAAAAAACAATTTGAAAAAACATATACATTAGCCTTTAACCAAAAGGAATCAATTTATAAAGAAGATGTCAAACTTGGTGCTCCACAAAATTCTGGTATGGAAATCGTAATGGTCAATTCTGGTGGATCAGATATCTTGTACAAAAACACAAAAGAAAATCGTTTCACCAACCAAAATGATGTTTTTGGAAAAATATTTTTAATAAAAGATAGTCTTGAAAAATTAGATTGGAAACTAGAGAATGAGACTAGAAATATTGGTGAATACACTTGTTACAAAGCCACCTTAAAAAGAGAGGTAGAGGATGTTAAAGCTAGCGTTAGCTTTAACGGAGATAATGACTCTAATAAAGATAAAACAAGTATAAAAATGAAAGAAATCACTATTACAGCATGGTATACATTAGCAATACCTGTTAGTAATGGCCCGGGGAATTTTCATGGCCTTCCAGGGTTAATCTTGGCTGTTAATGATGGTACCGAAACAGTTGTTTGTAGTAAAATAGTTTTAAACCCTAAAAACAAAGTGGATTTCTCAGAACCAACAAAAGGAAAGGTTGTTACTCAGGAAAAACTTGAATCCATCCTAGAAAAGAAATTGAAAGAAATGGAGGAACGCTATAGCCCTAGCTCAAGAGATGGGGAAACAATCGAAATTCGAATTGGAGGGTGATTTTTTTATTAACAAAACTTTAACATTA
>Ga0209291_1002647_pt1 | contig 14216 bp, 11 predicted proteins | sample GOMGulsemesocosm_FD_184633 | JGI IMG/M metagenome (GOLD analysis project Ga0209291, IMG submission 184633) | Methane-oxidizing microbial communities from mesocosms in the Gulf of Mexico - GOM9B Gulf of Mexico (SPAdes) (version 2) | ecosystem: Environmental > Aquatic > Marine > Cold seeps...
ATTGTATTTAAATGTTGGAAAACGAAAATACCTTATGATGAATCCAAATATTTAAAAGCGTTAAAGGAAAGAAACTCTCCTTTATTGGCTGCATAAAATACTTGTTGAATGCCTCAGGGCGTGAAGCGGACGTTAGTTTTTTCAGTTTTTATACTGCGGTGAGCGAATAAGTGACAGTGGCTAGATTTTAACTTCTTATAAAAATTTAAAATTGTTCATTTGTGCTTACCTAAAGATTGTTTTTTATGGTTTAATATAAAATTAAACAATAGAATCAATAATTAACAAGGACGTTAACCATGAAATCGGTGTTCCCAAAATTAGCTATATCATTAACTACTCTTGCTTTAACTGCATGTGGTGGCAGTTCAGGTGGAAATGAAGAAGTAACAACTCCTCCTGCAAATCAAGCTCCTATAATTAGTCCTACAAGCTCTGTCGTTGATGAAGCAAATAGCACTACTATTGAAAGAAACGATAATTTTACAGTCTTATTAACAATAACAGATAATGATAGTGACTCTATATCTGGCACTGCCGAATTGAGCGATGTAGAAGTAAACCTTGAAGAATACTCTGGTGAGCTTAATTTTACCCACCAAGCTAGCTTTGTTGCACCTGAAGCAGGTGACTATACAGTTTCGGTTAAAGCTACTGACAGCAAAGGAGCTTCAACAACGTCTAATGTTGACTTAAGTGTTCTGCAAAACACCGAGGATGTTATCTCTCATTTAGAAAATAGCGTTAGTGGATTCATCAGTGGCGGTAGTTACGAAGGTACTGAACTACTTGGTATTTCAACAAGTGCAACTAATGTCAACCTTGGTTATCTAGACACTTCACTAAATGACAAACAATTAGCTCAAAATGAATCCCCTTATGGCGTATGTGGCTCTTCAGTTCCACACAAGCTTTTAGAAATTCAAAAAGATACTTCAGGAGTAACCGTACCTAGCTCAGACGTAGTTTATCCAATGGAATGTTTTACTACCACTCAAGCAAAAATAGTTAATAAAAAATTATTAAAAGCTCGAACAGCAATTTCAGGCTATTCAAGCGCGGCCTCCAACTTAGAATATACAGCTCAAAATATTACGGTCACAATTGAAACTACAGAAGATGGTACTAATGTCTCATCAGCATCTACAGGATTTGGAATCACATTAGAAGGAAACATGCATGATGTGGTATGTGGCAATTACACCTTATCCAAAACAAACTCGACTTATTTGCTAAATGTGGATGACATAGTTAATGATATTGATGAACTGATTGATGATAACAATAAATTTACTCTGGAATGTTCACGAACAGTTGAATTTGAAGGTGCAACGTTCAACTCTGACCTAATTGGTAAAATTGCAGGCGAAAAAGTTATAATTGATGCATTAGACCCTGTAGGGTCTATTAATGAAATATCTTTCTCCGTCCCTTATGACAATGGAGGATTAGATGTTGGGAATATCTGTGTTTCCACAACGGTTGAAGATAATAGCGGTTATGTAGCAGAAACGCTTGAACTAACTTCCAGTGATGGATTAGCTGAAAACATTGCTTTTGGAAATAAGAATGACGCAAATCAATATTGTCTAGAACTATCAAACATTGAGGGAAGTTACCATGTAACACAAACCGTTACTGATGGTTCAGACAATAGCGTAGTCAATCAATCTCAGTCTTATCAAATAGTCAAAAATCAAGCACCCACTTTTAGTGTTGAAGTACCAAATACAATTTCATTGAATACCAATCAAGGCATCATAACTCTCGTTGAACAAAGTGATGTATCTGATCCTGAGGGACACACAGTTACATTAAGTGGTCAAACCTCAATCGACACAGATCAAGCCTCAGGAGAATATGCTTTAACCGCTTATGCAACTGACCCATATGGCGCACAAACAGAAAAGAATATCACCGTTACTCTAGCGGATAATATTCCACCTACAGCGTTACCTCTTGCAGATGCAGGTCAAGACCAATCGAAAAATACAGGTACTACCGTACAATTAGATGGCACGAGCAGCTATGATGATGATGGCGATCAATTAACTTATATTTGGTCACTGGATTCTAAGCCGTTTATTAGTTTTGCATCTTTAAGCAATGCTACAACAGCAACACCTAGTATTAAAGTTGATAAGGCTGGCGAGTACCTCATTTCACTTGTCGTAAATGATGGAACAGAAGATAGTGAACCTTCATCAATTACTCTTACGGTGGTTGAAGGCGTAAACCCAATATCAGAGAATATCGATTTAATCATTGTGGCTGGATCTAAGTATCATGGTTTTTCTGGCAGTAATTATAATGAGGTGTTACAAGCTCAAACAACTGCTTGTTTATCTACAGGAGCTTTAGATATTGATGAAGAGGGTATTCTTTACTCTGTAAGTACTTATCGACTGAATGGAATACTAGCTGTAGATCCAAGCCAGCCGTTATGTATCAAACAAGGCCCGCAGCCAAGTGAAATGCATGGTTTAGCTATCGATAGCAATGGAAAGTTTTGGGGAACCTCAGGCCTAGAATATACTGACGATTACCGACAACATACTAAACTTTATCGCTTAGAAAGAGATGGAACCGTGTTAAGTGAACTTTCTTTGAGTGGTGACGAAGATGTTATTTATGGAATTGACTATTCATCAGATGGCACTTTGTATGGAATCGGATTTATAAGTAGAAAGCTAGTCACGATAAATACCAGTACAGGTGTAACAACATTTGTAGCCACTATAGCCCCTAATATTAATGTGCATGATATTGATATCGACAGCAATGATGTATTAAGAGTTTTAGATGATGATACGGGCGTTCTGTATGAACTGAACTTAAATGGTGAGCAGTCGAATAGCACTAATATCCCGTCACTTTGTACATCATGTGGTTGGGTATCAATAGCTACCAATAAATAGAATATATGAGCGCCTCATGAAGGCCGGGCGCATATTAATGGGGAGGAACATGGTAAATTGTTCCCCCTTTACTTTTCCCAAACTACTGTTAGCATTTTCTAGAACTTAATTACTGATATAGTTAATCTCTATTTTTGGCTGGTAGCCCAGTATTAATGAGCATTGCAAGCTTGTTTAAATCATCCTAATCAAGAAAAAGTCGACTCAGAGTAAATTTGATATATATTCGTATAGAAGTGCGATTGATAATAGTGGTTTAAAAATCAAATTATGAAAACTGCCTCAATCTAGTTATTGGCAGTTACCAGTTATAAAAAGAGGCTACAATGACCGTCTGCTTCTGGCACGAAGGACTATATTAGCTACTATGCTTTTGTCCGCTTTAGGCTCTGATTTACCGTTAATAACTCAAAACCTAATGTCCGCAATTGGCTAGCTCAAGACCTAAAGAATGACCGATAGCTAACGTATAATGCACACTAAGAAGTCATTATGAATTGGCGATTATATTTTCTTATTCTGGTTAAAGTTAAGTATTCCATGGGTTATCTGGAACATCGGAAACCAGTCTTTTAGTAAACAATCGCTTATAAAATTGTTATAAGTAACATGTAGGGAAATATACCTGACTTACAAACTGCCATCTTCAGTGTGTCCATTTGTTATGTAATCAATAAGCATTTTAAAATGGGCCAAAAACCCTAGTTTTATAATAACAAGCCCAGAAGTTTTGGGCCCAAATAAAACGTCTGATCTAACTCATGATTACTCATCGTACGCGGCAGACGTGCCCGTAAGAATAAAGTTAGTAAACCCTCTCGGCTCATCATTGACTGAAAGTACAACAAGCCATTACGAATGCAGTCGACACCAATAAGCCAAACGATCGGTAAACAATGGGTATACCATAGCTGTACCACCACCCTAGGTACACTTTAGAACAAACCACCAACCAAACTTTACCAGTCCAGTTAATCAACCTAAACCTTACCGCAGGAGATTTACCTATGGGATTTATCCGTGCCTATTTGCGTGTCAGTACCATTGAGCAAGACGTCTTACGAGCTAAAGCCGAAATCAAAACATTCGCCAATAGTCATAACCAACAAATATCAAACTATTACCTGGAGCAATTCACCGGCACATCATTAGACAGACCAGAGTTAAATCGTTTACTTAATGATATTACTGCTGGCGATATCATATTGATTGAATCGGTTGACCGTATTAGTCGTCTTAAGAATAACGATTGGTTAAAGCTAAAGAATATCATTGAAGCCAAGGGCGTTTGTGTCGTGGCATTAGACTTACCAACGAGTCACATCGCGTTAAAACAGCAGGGCAGTGGTGATGATTTCGTAGTGGCCGTACTAAAAGCAGTGAACGGTATGTTGCTTGATATCCTGGCGGCAACCGCAAGGAAGGATTATGACTTACGCCGCAAACGAACGCTTGAAGGTATCGCCAGGGCAAAAGCGGCTGACCCAACCAAGTACCAGGGACGACGGCGAAACCAAACGCTGTGGTTATCGATTAAAAAGCTACTCAATACATCTCACACTTATACCGACATTCGGTCCATCACTGGCGCTAGCCGTATGACCATTGCTGCTGTTGCCAAAGAACTAAAGGAGGAGGACAAGCATGATAAACAAACCGATGCACTTTAATAAAATCATTGATTTCATTCGCACTAACAACAGGCACTACAGTGTCAAAGAGCTAAGAAAGTTATACCGAAAAGACATCAGTAGATTCATTGATTTACTCGATGATGCCGTAAAAACTGCTGGCGTAGTACCTGTCGTAGCAGTCCCGTTTTATAAAGAAATATCACAACTCAACAAACTAACCCAAACCAAGGAAGCCATCATGAAAAACCGTAACCAAAGTAACCAAGAAAACAGCACACCGAAAGCAGAACGTAAAACCTTCATCTTCATCACCATCACCATTGAAAAATTAACCTCTATGTATAACAGAATTAAGTCATTCTTGGCTGGCAATGTCGGCAAGGTGAAAGCGGTTGTCGCAACCGTAGCCGCAGTAGCCGTTGCTTATATGGCTAGAGTAAATTCAGGGATGTTCATTGCTCTGACAGCATTGAAAAGCTGTGGTGCAATGGGCAACGTTCAGTCATTAGGTATGACGATGCTGAGCAAGGTTGGTGACATTAAAGATGCCATCGTCGACCGTACTATAAGCGCTGTGAGTTGGGTTAAAAGTTTGTTCACAAGTAATGATTCAACTGTAGCGAACGCGGCTTAATAACTGAACCTGAAAGCTAGGCCAGCTTTCAGGTATTTAAAAAGGTAGGACTTATGAAATTACTCGCATTTATTAGAACGATGCTAGATTGCATCTCACCTCAAGTGATTGGTGTTGCCGAAATGGTTGCTCAGGTTGCTAGTGTGTTTGCCAGTATCAGTTGGTTAATCACGCAAGCATTGAGTTACTTAAAACTTAAATTGGATGAATAAGGGGAAGGGCGATGAAGTACGTAACGACAAAACCGTTAACGGCTGAGCAAGTACTAGAGAAAGCGATTGAGCTGATTGATGCTAGATATACCGTCGGTGCCAAGTTCACTTGCTCGCAGACTACTAAAGATTACTTGAAGTGTAAGCTCGGTGCCTATGAGAAAGAAGTGTTTGCAGTACTGTTTATGGACAGTCAACATGGACTAATCGAATATAAAGAAATGTTCTTTGGTACCATCAATGCCGCTGCCGTTTATCCACGGGAAATCGTTAAGTTAGCATTAAAGCTAAACGCCGCCGCTGTCGTATTGGCGCACAATCATCCATCAGGATTGAGTGAAGCTTCACTCGCTGACAAACAAATAACTGAACGCATTAAAAAGGCGCTGGCGTTAATTGATATAACCATTCTGGATCACATCATTATTGCCAAAGAGCCATTATCGTTCGCCGAAACTGGCTTACTGTAACCCACATCTAAAATCATAAATACACATTAGGAAATCAACATGAAACTGACCTTTAATAAGAGCCAGGGCTTTACTGTGCCTGAACAGCTAACCGCCATATTAAATGGTGAACTAACAAATATCGATAATGCTGAACCAGGTATTAATGGTATTACCTTTAACTTTCGAGACGATGATTACTCGGCTGAGCTTGGTGGCTTTCATCCGGTCGAAGTGCGCGTTGTTAACAGTGAAAATCTGTGGATATTTGAGTACATCACTGACTTTAGTTATCAAGGGGCGTATCCAGAGTTGGTGAAGGATATCGACGTATGTTTTATATCTGGGCAAATATACACGCTATATAGTGGTTGCTTGCAGGGTAGTAGTGCCCGCGAGTTAATTGATTTGTTCTTATCGAATTTCATAAGTTACTTCGAAATGGATATATTTATTGTTAGCGTGAACTTTGATTGATATTGCAGGTTTCACCTGTGGGGTAAACTTTCAGGTGAGTTAATGTTAAATCATTTTCTTGGTATGTTGTTCCCTAATTCGAAACGCTAACAAAATGCCTTGAAGACATTAGCCTAAAGTTTGTTGCCATATATTTTCTAATGAATAATTCATTCCGTATTACAGAGAAGCCTTAATTGCAACCTGAAAGCACCATAATCAATTGATTTTATTGGTAATGATGATAATTTGTACATTAGGTGATACTGATACTTCTCAGTAAAATCCAAGTATTTATAAAAACAAGTTGCTTTTAGTTTCTAATATGTTGAAATTATGGGATATTACTGCGAATTAAATTAAGATCATGGACTTGACATTACTGAGAAGTATCCATAATAAGCTATTAGGCTAAGACACTAAAATAAAGGAGTACCATGGAAAATTTAGAGTTGATTAAAGAACCAATTTTTTGGATCTTGACTACAGGTGGTTCAATTGTTCTTTCAATTTTTGCTAATTTGATAACACCTAGAATACAGAAAGTTCTAGCTAGAAACTCTCAGCAAAAAAAAGAGGAACTCGATGCACAAAATCTAGTAACTTTAGTTCAGGTAATAAAGATTCAGCTGTCTGATACGTATAGAACATCTTGGCAAATCGATGCGGTTCTTGAATGTATAAAAGGTGTAGGAATTATTTTACTTTTTTTAGCTTTTTCACGAGTGTTCGCCATTTTTCCAATTTATGAATTAAGGCTAATTGTTTATCCTGCCCTAGCTTTGGGTGCGATTTACGGGTATAGGCATATTCAATCTGGTCTTTCAAACGCTACTTTAACTAAGCTAGCTGATTCTAGGCAAGATTTTTTTGAACAATCATCAACGGTAGATATTTCAACTTTAGATGATATTGAAAAGCACGAAATATTAAAAGAATGGGATATTGATAATTTTGGTATAACGATTTCATAGTAGCCTACAAGTCAATTAAGCAGGACTAAATAGCTGGCTATTGCTCGAGCCTCACACATTTTAGCCAGCTATTATTTGCCGCTTAACGTGGCATTAGCCTTACAATAACCATCAGGAGATAAAGTGTTTTATCACGTAAGAATCAAACCCAAATCAGATAAAAGATACGGTGAAAATAAAACTGATGTCACATTAGAGCAGTTAATAGCACGCTATGTTGAACCATATGAACAAGGTAAAGCTATATTGATAAATGGTAAAACTGTTCAACCTGATGATATTGAAAGAATAAGAATATCTAAAAGTGAAAGAACTATTGAATCTTATATTCCTGCAATACGAGCAGAATCATTGAATTCATCGGTGACTTTTCTTGGTGGGCCGTCATATACGCATACAGCAGTAAGCCGAGCCGAAGACGTAACTGATGAGTTTATTGAAGGACCTCCTGGTTATAAAAAAGAACTAATAGCAGAGAATGCATTAAAATCCTTGGATAAAAGTAAAGTTTTCATCGTCCATGGGCATGATGAGGCCGCACAGTCTAAAGCCGCACGATTTGTTGAAAAATTCGGTCTAGAGGTTGTTATTCTTCACGAAAAGGCTAGTTCAGGAAGAACAATTATTGAAAAAATTGAGCACTATTCTGATGTTGGTTTCGCAATTGTTCTATATACACCAGATGATATTGGTAATGTTAAAGGAAAAGCGGATGATTTAAATGGCCGAGCACGTCAGAATGTTGTTTTTGAGCACGGTTACCTAGTGGGTAAACTTGGCAGAGGAAACGTAGCGGCTCTTGTTGAGGCTCCTATTGAGTTACCTAATGACATTAGTGGTGTCGTGTATATCAATATTGATGAAGCTTCAGCTTGGCAATTACAGCTGGCAAAAGAAATGAAGCAGTCAGGTTACGATATTGATATGAACGCTCTAATCTAAGGCTAACAAGCTGTTAAGCAAGGATAAAAAACATTTTCCTTTTGCTCCTTTATCGCTAATTCTAACCAACTATTTTTTGCTTGTTAACAGGACGTTACCGATACAAAATATAATCTGAAGTATTGATTCTCTTTAAAAGATAATGTACGTTCTGTGGCATGAGTTAGCCTTAGGTATTTATTAAAAGACGTCATGAAAAGAACGATGACTTAGTTCCTCATAGTGCGCTAAGTAGAAGTCAGAAAATCATTAACCCTTACGTCCGCTTCAAGCTGTGATATATTCAATTAATTTTCTATTAAAGTTCGTTAATGAGTCATCACAACAGCTTGTAAAGCCTGTAAATAAGGAAGTCAAAGGCATGAATAATAACTCCTATAACAAATACTCAAAAGGATCAGAGTGGCGCAAGTGGGATCTTCACTTACACACACCTTACACCAATTTAAACTCATACAAAGCAAGTGATGAAGATTTCATAAACAAGCTTAAAGAAGAATGTATCACAGCAGTAGCTCTTACAAACTATTATCATTTTCAAGACGAAGAGTTTGAATTGAAGAAGAAGCTAGAAGATGAAGGTATAACTGCCTTTTTCAATCTTGAACTTAGGTGCTCTTATACTAATAATGACGAAAAATGCTGTGATATTCATGTGATTTTTAGCGATGATGTTACCAAGAAAGAGTTAAATAATTTTCTGGTCAAGCTCAATCTTAATGTAGGTACATTAAAAAAGATGGCAATTGACCTAGAGAAGAATGATATTAAAATTGCAACAGTCGAATTTGCACATTTGTATGATATTTTGAATGATGAAACATTGAAACTTAAAGGTCGATTTCTTATCGGATTTATGTCTCGTGGTCATGGGAATGCTCGTTCAAGCAGCAATTTTGGATCTATATATGCTAAGTCAGACTTTTTACTTCACTCTTCTGATAAATCAGAAAACTTAGCAGAAGATCGAGAATTTTGGTTAACACAAGGAAGGCCGTTATTTCAAAGCAGTGATGCACATAGCCTAAACGATATTGGATCCAAATTCAGTTGGATTAAAGCTGATCCAACTTTTGAGGGATTGAAACAAGTAATCTACGAACCAGAAGAGCGAATTAGACTTCAATCAACTAAACCTGATGATAAGCCTGATTATCAAGTCATTGATTGTCTAGAATTGAATGCTGAAAACACCTGGGCGGGTAAAATTGAATTTAATGAAAATTTAAATACTATTATTGGTGGTCGTTCAACTGGAAAATCATCACTTTTAGCTTCAATTGCTCACAAGTTAGGAAAATTTGAAACTACGAATGCTGAGTATGAACGGTACATAGTCGATAACTCGTCCTCTGTTGTATTGCACTGGAAAGATGGTGAATACGATGTTGATTATTTCCCTCAAAGCTACATGCACACATTAGCTCGTGATAATGATAAAAGAAATGCACTTGTTAAAGGCATTGTAAGTAAAAAAGATGAGAACAATCTTTTGGAAAAATACAATGCCTATGTTTCTTCGCAGAAGATGGCTCAGGAAACATTAATTTCAACACTATTTGCAACACAAGAAGAAGCTAGTTTACTCAAAGTGGAACTGTCTGAGCTTGGTGATATATCGGGTATTGACGCCGAGATTAAAAAGCTTGAAGAACAGATAAATCAATTCAATTCTGACTTTTCTGTGGAAGAAAAGTTAGATTATGAAGAAATTTCATCACAGATACTTAAACTGAATAACTATTTGGTAAAGTGTGATACATACTCTTCAGAACTTTCTGCCATGAAAAATCATGATTTTTTTAATGAAGTTGATATATCAACGCTCATTTCTCATGAGAAGCTTCAAAATGAATTTACAGAAAAGCATCAAGCTTTAAAAGATGATTTTAATAAGAACTGGTCTGTTTTTGTCATAGAAAAAGAAACTTCGGTTAAAGAAAAAGTTATAGAATTTAAAGCAGAAATAGCTACTTTTCTGAAAAATACAACGTATATAAAAGGTCAGTTGCAACTTACCAATAACCAAGCAGCGATAGAGCTAAGTAGGAAGCTAAAAATAGAGCAAGATAAGCTTGAAAAAATAAATAAGAAAAATTCTAATTATGATAAAAAAGTCGAAATAATAAAGAATTTAATCACTGAAATATCTTCTACACATGATAGCTATAAAGAAAAAGCAATGACTCTTTCTGAAACGCTGAGGTTTACGGAAAGTGATTTAGAAGTCACTGTATTCTGTTCATTTGATAAAGAAAGAGTTGAAAGCATTCTTTCAGAGCAATTGATGCAGCGCAGTAAAGAGCAAAAGCAATTAATCTCCGATTTTTGCGAACACTATGCAGAAACTCCAAAAGGTACTGTTGAACACTTAGTTCAGCTTGCAATCGAGTGTAAACTCGAATGCAAAGGTAGCCACACATCTCAATCTGTTCTTACTCAAGTATTGAGTGGTAATACTTACAGGCAAGATTACGAACTCACTTATCAAAATGACAATTTCCAACAAATGTCGCAAGGAAAGCAAGCGTTTGTTGTTTTGAAGTTGCTTTTGGAATTCAGCGATAAAACCTGCCCTGTATTAATAGATCAACCTGAGGATAGCCTTGATAATAGAGCAATCTACAATGAACTTGTTAACTATCTGAAACAAAAGAAAAAAGATAGACAAATTATCTTGGTAACTCATAACCCTAACGTGGTAGTTAGCGCCGATGCAGAGCAGATCATCGTAGCTAACCAGCATGATGTTAAATCGAAAAACGAGTCAGACTTAAAGTTTCAATACGTTACTGGCGGCATTGAGCATTCTAGAAAAAAAGACGGAGAAAATATAATTTCTCTTTATTCACAAGGAATTAGGCAGCATACGTGTGAAGTTTTAGAAGGAGGCAATGAAGCCTTCAAAAAACGTGAGCAGAAGTATCAACTAATTCAAAAATAACAATGACCTAATTATGTCATTTAAAACTCATCCTCTATTTTTATAAGTATGTCCTTTATTGGCACTGAAAATATTGTAATCTATGACTATTGTGGTGGTGAAAACGGACTATTTGTTGTGGTGAATTCAAGCGAGAATTAGGACCGCTTTGTGGCAAACTTGGCATTAGCCTATAGCCTAATGCCAAAACAAAAACAGCTCTAATGGCCATGTCATTAGGGTTGTTTTTGTATTCTGGCAATGATTTCTCACAAAGTAGACCCTATTGATAAGGGCTGCCTAATATTTAATGAGAGGTTATATATTCTATAGGCACCTTGGTAGTGCGTTTATATTTTCACTCATTTGCTCAAGACTATAGTTACTTGTAAATCACGTTTTTCTAAATGTGATGTAATTCCATTATTCTCTGGTTTTAGTAGCTACCTCTAAAATGGACGACTCAAATGGAGGCATGTCGCTGTTTTTTAGAATGCTATCGAAATAAGTTTCACTATCAAATATTGAAGTGTAAATAAGTTATCTATTGTTTATCTTATCTAAAATCCATTGTTCAACATCAACTCTAACCCATGCTACAGAACGAGAAGATAAGTGTATCGGGTTTGGAAATGCACCTTTGTTTTTATAAGTGTATATCGAAGATTTTGATAGTCCTGTCATGCTCATAACTTCTTTGATTCTGATTAAATCGCTTGGTTGTTTATCACGTATTTGAGTTTGTTCAATACTCAGTTTTTGTTCAGGAATATTTGCTCTGGTTTGTTCTGATATATCTCGTTTTGTAAGTTGGGATTTAAACCCATCGATATGTCGCTTAACTAACTGTAATTCATTGATAGTGTTTTGGGTTTTAAATGATAATTGTTCTAAATACCCATTAAGAAGTTCAAACTCTAAATTATTCATGTCAGGTGCCTTTATATCTAAAGCTTTTACTATCGTTGTAATTTAGAGTTTTAACTAGTTAGTTCTAGATTTGGTTTTTGCTTTTGGTTCTTAATCAGTATTGGTTTACCATTAATTCTAAAAGCATCGTGGTAGCGTATTTATAACTTCACTCATTTGTTCAAGGCTATAACTGCCATATATAGCGCCAGTACCTGCACTCGCCTGACTATGGCCAGTAATATTATTTTGAATATCTGGTCTGATGTTTGCTAATCTCAAATGTGTAATGAAATGATGCCTGAATGAATGAAACGGTTTTATTCCACCTCGTATTATGCCTAGGTCATTTTTCAAATAATTTCCAAACCACTTGCTAACTTGTACATTATATTTTCCTTCGTTGTTTCTATTAAGTTTAGGGAATAATTTTTTAGACCCATTTAGCGAAGATATGTAATCAGCAAGGCCAAGCTCTAGTAGATGAGGGTGGATTGTCACTTGACGACTAATCCCTGTTTTAATTGACTGGTCATCACCTTCATCCGTCAACCTAAAGTAAGGATATACTTCATTTAAATATACATCAGCAACATCAAGTTGTGCTATTTCTTCCGCTCTTGCTCCCGTATAATAAAGGAGTAACGGTAACCAATAGTGGGCTAGTCCATAGTCTGCTCTTTTGGGGCTGTAATTATCAGTGAATAATTTTGAACTGAAAATAGTGATGATTTCTTCACGTCGATATTCTCTTGCTGCACTCGCGCTATTATCAATTTTACCTGTTAAATTTCTAGTTGTACCTTCGACAGGGTTAAAATCAATTAAGCCTTCGTCTTTAGCAAATGTGAACAAGCCAGATAATGCCATCATCTGATTTTTAACCGTTAAAGGGGATAAGCGGGGTAAGTTATTTTTATCTGCTAGTTCGATTTGCCCTGTAAGGGATAGTGACTTAATATCTTTCTTTTGCGTACTTGGTAATTGCTCTAAAATGGTTCTGAAACCAGCTATGTCACGCTTCGTAAGGTTGGATATAAGGTGGTAAGGGGAGTATTTTATAAATTTATTTATACTCGTTGAATAATCTTTTATAAGCGCTTCTGCTGCGTCAGGGTCTCTTCGCCTTTTAGCGATGCAGTACTCTGCAAACAAACTTTCAACGGTATGCTCTTCATCACCTGGTACGGCTGTGACAACACCTTCACCTAAATGTTTGAGACTTAAGTCAACAGACGTTTTTTTGAAAGCAACATCACAAATCTTTAAATAGCTTTTGGCAAACTCAACAAGTAATTTACGGTAGTTTAAACTATCGCGAGCAAGTTCTAAATTTTGACCTAACAACTCTTGCTCTAACTCATCACTAAAGGTCTCTCCGAGTTGCTTCATTGCCTTATCTATTTTTTTAACACCATTATCAGCTTTGCACTTTAAAGCCCCTATGCATTCCTTTGGCGTAACGCAGTAATTGTCTTTGTGCTTTCCTGAGTCGTCGACTTTAGAATTACAGCGGTGAAATACATTATCAATATCATCAAGCGGTAGAGTGACAGCATCGCTGTTTATTTCGATACAGCCACCGATATTGTGTACAAAGGGATTGGCAGAGCTGGAATTGAGTTCAGTTGCCTTTTTTGCCTGCCAATTGAAAACTAAGGCCTGAATAACGCCATCGGTTATTTTAGATTCTGAATCGTGCCGCATTCGTGCTTTTTCGATAATTGCATCTAATTCTGCAAGTACTGCTGGCGCTTTTAATTTGGCTTCATTAGGGGATTTAGTAAATAATGAGCGCTTGAGTTCGGATTTTTCTACAATGTAACGTAGGTGAACAGGGACAACTTTACGTATTTTGTAAGTACCATGCCTATCTTTTGAAGGTTTTGCCATTGCGACCACTTTGTACCATCTTTTTGTACCACTTATAGGAATAAAGCAGATACGAAATAGGTGTTTAAACAGATAAATTTGGCTGATATTACCATAACTTACTGTTTAAAACGAAAAAACCCCAGCTAAAAAGCTGGGGTTCTAAAATATGGTGCTCGCTACTGGACTCGAACCAGTGACACCTTGCATGTCATGCAAGTACTCTAACCAACTGAGCTAAGCGAGCAAATGTTAGTTGAAAAGACTAACGGGCGCTATATTATCGATATGAA
>Ga0209291_1002650_pt1 | contig 14203 bp, 9 predicted proteins | sample GOMGulsemesocosm_FD_184633 | JGI IMG/M metagenome (GOLD analysis project Ga0209291, IMG submission 184633) | Methane-oxidizing microbial communities from mesocosms in the Gulf of Mexico - GOM9B Gulf of Mexico (SPAdes) (version 2) | ecosystem: Environmental > Aquatic > Marine > Cold seeps | place...
TTTATTACCCTTAGCTATGCCCGCCTATTTAGTTGCTTACCTATATACTGACATGTTTGACTACGCAGGACCTATTCAGCGCACATTACGTGGTTGGTTTGGTTGGCAATCGCCCCATGATTATTGGTTTTTTGATATCCGGACTATACCTGGCGCCGCCCTTGTAATTTCTTTGGTGCTATTTCCTTATACGTATATGCTGACTCGCACTGCATTTGAACATCAAGATCAAAACCTATTAAGGGCTGGACGTTTATTAGGATTATCAGCCAAGCAAAGTTTTTTTAAAGTAGCTTTACCTCTGGCGCGACCAGCAATCGCAGTAGCGGCTAGTTTAGTACTAATGGAAACCTTAGCTGATTTTGCCACAGTTAATTATTTTTCAGTAAATACGCTTACTACTGCTATATACGATACTTGGTTGGGCTATGGAAACTTAGCGACAGCAAATGCATTAGCAAGTCTATTAATGTTGATTATTCTTTTCGTTGTTGTTGCAGAGCAGAGAGCAAGGGCAGGGAAAAGTCATCAATCAAGCAGACCCAATCAGCATATTGAGATTATTAAATTGACTTTGGTTCAGCAGCTTTTTGTTTGTGGTTTTTGCTGGTTACTAGTGTTAGCGGGCTTTCTTTTACCTTTCACTTTACTGATTATTATGGCAATAGAATACAGCGATATAGCTCAGCTAATCAAGTTAATTTCACCTAGCATGAACAGTGTCAAGGTTTCATTTTATGCCGCTACTATTGCGACTTTCTTGGCATTATTATTTGGTTTATACCGTCGGCTAAGTATAGATAAGTGGCGTCTGCTCCCTACAACTTTTGCTGGATTTGGTTACGCTGTGCCTGGTACCGTTTTAGCTATGGCCTTATTGGCTACCTTTGGTCCGTTGGATTATTTTATTAATGATGTAGCAGAATACTTTCAGTTTAAAGAACCCGGCCTGGTATTATCAGGTACCATTTTTGCTATCGTTTTCGCCTTTGTTGTTCGGTTTGCTGCCATTGCGAATGGAGCAGTCTCGAGCGGTATCGAACAAATACCTCGGTCCCTTGACCTTGCGCCAGCAAGTTTAGGCTCAGGTTTAGGAAAAATGTTAAAAAAGGTCCATATTCCAATACTAAGACCTTCGATTTTAGTGGCATGGTTATTAGTCTTTGTGGAATCAATGAAAGAACTGCCTGCCGTTTTATTATTAAGACCTTTCAACTTTGAAACATTGAGCATACAAATTTATCAATTAATATCTGACGAAATGCTAGAGCAGGGAGCCTTGAGTGCCATTTTAATTGTGTTACTGGGTTTAGTACCTATTATTTGGCTTAACAGAAGTAAGGAATTAACCTAAATGGGCACGAATGAATTGCTAAGCATTAAGCAACTTACGGTAAAGTTACAAAATAAAATGATATTGTCAGATACCAACTTAACACTGGATTTCGGTGATATTCTTGGTTTGGTAGGACCAAGTGGGTGTGGAAAAACAACATTGCTTAATACTATCGCCGGCTTTAATGCGTTTAGCACTGGCGAACTGAAGCTACGCAGTCGCAATATAAAACGTGATTATGTTGCGGTTAACAAAGAAGTGCTTACGATTACCCCATCTATGAATGTCGCTCCTGAGCATCGTAATATCGGGATGATCTTTCAAGACTATGCATTATTTCCTCATTTGTCTGTAGAAAAAAACATCTGTTTTGGACTAGATAAACTAACGCAAATCGAACAAAAATCTCGAATGGCTGATTTGCTTAATTTGCTTAAATTAACTGGTTTAGAAGCTGAATTTCCCCATCAATTATCTGGTGGGCAACAGCAAAGAGTTGCCATTGCTAGAGCATTAGCGCCTCAACCGAAATTATTACTGCTTGATGAGCCATTTTCAAATATTGATGCTCGTTTACGCAATGAATTAATGTTAGAAATGCGCCAACTTTTAAAGCAATTAAAAATGAGTGCAATCTTTGTTACCCATAACAAAGATGAAGTATTCACTTTTGCTGATAAAATAGCCGTTATGCATCAGGGCCGTATTTTACAAACAGGTAGCCCAGCTAAAGTTTGCCAATTACCGAATAGTTGGCAAGTTGCTGATTTTTTGCAGCTAGGTAGTTGGATACCTGTGAAAGCGATGAATGGTCGGCTTCAATCTGCCATTGGTGAATTTTGTTCAACAGAAGATATTTTTTCACACGAAAATGTCATCACCAATACGGAAAAGTCACAAACATTGCAATTGTTATTAAAATCTCAAGCTATTGAATACTTGGCGGATGAGGGCGTAAAATACAATGCGAAAGTGGACTATATCAAAGTCACAGAACAAGGATTTCAGTATTTGCTTAGTAGTATTGATGAGGATTCACTTTTGTCATTTGACAACTTGGTTTTTTATAACGATATGTTATTAACCTTGGGCCAACGAATAGCGATAAAAATTAAACCGCATAAATATCAGGTTTTTAGCCGCTAAGGTAAGTTTGTTCAATATAGTTGTAATTTATTAAACGCTCCCATTTTGATGGATATTATTTTCTATCAAGCGGTAAAGTTAAAATGGGTCATAGCTACTGCTGATTGATTGCTAAAATCAAAAGATGTTAAAAATTTCTTATCAAGACAACCTTTTCAATATTTTTACGTATATATCAATAACAGTTTTACACATACGTTTTCAAAATAAACAAAGATGAGCTTTTGATATGACAATTAATTATTATAAAAAAATGAGAGTCAGAGCACTTTCGTTAACCCTCTGCACTATTTTTGGTGGCATGCTGCTCATCGGGAAAATAGTAAGTATACATGCAAACGAATTTGACCTTGGGCAAACAACCAATAACCATGGGATGACATCTGAATTCATTGAATCTATTAAAAGTCTTGGCTTTGACCACATAAGCTATGGCGAGCTAGTCGCGTTTAAAATGAATAATGTCACCGTATCATATATTAATAATATTCGTGAATTAGGTTTTACCAATATTACGCCTGGAGCACTAATTGCGTTTAAGGAACATGACATCAACGCTTCTTCTATTGAAGAAATGCAAACTATTGGATTAATAAACATGGGAGCAGGAGAGCTTATTGGGCTTTCTGAACATAATATTGATGCTAAATATGTTGATAAAATTAGGGCATTGGGATTTTTAAATATCGGAGCTGGGGAAATAATCGCTTTTAAGGCTCATGATGTTGACCAAGAGTACATCGATGAAATTAAATCTTTAGGTTTCGACTCGATTTCATTAGGAGAGGTTATAGCTTTCGAAAACCATCATATTGATACGAATAAAGTTAATGAGGTCCATAAACTCGGATTCATTGACATAAATGCAGGTGAAATGCTCGCATTTAGCATCCTTGGAATTAATCAGGCATTTATTGATAAAATGGAAAGTTTGGGTTTAACTGAAATTAACAAAAATGAAATATTACGACTTAAGCAATATAAGATAGATCAGGACACAATAGATAATATTAAAGACTATGGTTTATATAACCAACAAGCTAGCACTGTTATAGCTTTAGCTATGCTGAATCTAGACGACAGCTTAATCAGTGAAGTTAAAGCTTTGGATATAGACAACTATTCAATAGAAGCTTTTTTAGAGTCAAGAACAGGCAAAAAACATCATTCAAATTATGATGTTGAGGTTTATAATGAATTAGCCAAGATTATTTCAAAGATTTATCATTCTTAATCTCGTTATCGTTTTTGTACATTATGTACTGCTGCCGTACACAGCAATACATAATAATTTAACCCTCAGTAAGTGTTAGATGGCAAGGAAAAACATGTTTGGCATTTGATTTTTGGAATAACTGTCTATATATGTTTATCTTGTTGAAAATAAAAGACAAGTAATGCGATAATAGTAATTCATTAATTTTAAAAAATGGCAACTCTATGCAAGATGAAGACTTTGAGCCAGTAACCAAAGAAGTAGCTATACCAAGGGCACAGCTTGCGCGTTTACAAGCCTCGTTAAAATCTCCAACAGTTTTCTTCGAAAAGTTTGTCACACTTTCTCTATGGTTACCAAAAAAATTGGTTTCTTGGTGGCAGGTACTACATTCAAACCAAAAAATATATTTATTGGCAGTAATCTACGGCATTTCACAAGGCCAAAATTTCACACCGGAAGCTCCAATTGATCCTGATATAGGAATACTTATTGTTGGCTCCATTGCGATGATTGGTATGTTACGTGAGTTACTGAATATATTTACCCAGGTTTGGCAAACGCTGCTCGGTAAGAGTTTGATTTTCATTATTTACGTTATTATAGGTAATTATACCCTGGCTGTTGCCGCGAGAAAGGTCAATTACATTACTGGTGTTGATCCCGATTCATTAATTTATGCACAAGGGTTTACCACCGTTTTAATACTTCCGTTGTGGCTTCTTCTACTAACGTCGATGAGTTTGATCTTGTTATTCACCATTGGCAATCTCTGGTTTTTATTCCTTAAACTAATCAACTTATTACGTTTACATCCCATCAAAGTTCGTGTTGGAGAACGTTTCTCAGTATTATTTATATTTATACGTTTGGTCTTAATATCACCGATCATGATCACTTTGATGCAGCCACTAAATTGGTATAACAATGAATTAAACATTGAAATACCAGGGTTAACAATTAGTACAGGTCAAGAAAATTTAGCTAAAGATGAAACGGCTAATGAGCAAAAAGAGGGGAAAGCGCTAGATGGTAAAAATGACATGGGCTTGATAGACGTGTCGGTTAGCTCTGAAGAAAAGGATAACTTGAAACAAGACCTTGAACTTGAAATTTCTAATAATAATCCTGACGTCGATGCGGTTTCGAATGAAGTAAAGTACACAGGGTTCGATAGAGCTATCGCTACTTTCGTTTATGAATATGAAACGTTTCAACAGTCCCGTTGTGAAAAAACAGATACTGAACGAGTGAGCATTATTGGTGAGGATATTATTTTAGTTGCTGAAAAGATAGAAGGGCACGCTTTAGGTTATAAGTTTAGCGCGCGAGCATGTGTATTAAGAGATTATAATTAAAAGAGTTGAATGGTCATTTCTTAAATATAAACAAGAACAGTAGACCTTCATTCTACTGTTCTTGTCGTTACTAACAGAGTTTACTCTGATAGTAACGAAATGAAAAAGCTCATCTCTAATGCACTCTCTCTTAAACGCTTAAAACGTCCTGATGCTCCGCCATGACCAGCTTCCATATCTGTTTTAAATAGCAGTAAGTTATCATCTGTTTTAAGCTCTCTCATTTTTGCTACCCACTTCATTGGTTCAAAGTACTGAACTTGTGAGTCGTGTAGACCGGTAGTAACGAGTATATTGGGGTAGTGTTGGGCACTAATATTATCAATAGGTGAATAAGCTAAAATGGTCTGATAGGCTTGAGCTTCATTTGGATTACCCCATTCGTCATATTCATTAGTGGTGAGTGGTATACTTTCATCGAGCATAGTTGTTAATACATCTAAGAATGGCACATGAGCGCCTATACCTAAATACAACTCAGGTGCTTGGTTAACCACAGCCCCCATCAATAAACCACCAGCACTGCCACCAGAAGCAAATATTTTATCTTTAGCGCCGTAACCTCGGTTAACTAAAGCTTTAGTTACATCAACAAAGTCGTTAAAGCTGTTTTGTTTATGTTTCAATTTGCCTGCTTCGTACCATGCTCTGCCTAACATTTCTGAACCCCGTACATGAGCGATAACGTAAACAAATCCTCGGTCGAGTAAACTCAATATTTGGCTAGAAAAATCAGGATCTATAGTAAGACCATAAGCACCATAGCCGTATTGTAAAAGTGGGTTAGTGCCATCTTTTTTAAATGAACTGCTACGATAAACAATTGATACAGGTACTTGAACACCATCGCGAGCGGTGATAAATAGGCGTTCTGATTGATAATCTTCGTTGTTAAAGTCACCTAATACTTTTTGTTGTTTAAGCAGCTTTCGCTCTCCGGTAGCTAAGTCAAACTCAAATAAAGAACCAGGAGTCGTTAAGCTTGAGTAGTATAATCTTGCAGTGACACTTTTGGGGTCTGGGTTATCGCCAAGACAAGCAAAATAACAGGGATCATTAAAAAACAATGGATAGTGATTACCTGCATTTTTGCCATGAATTGTGTGGACAATAAAACGAATTTGGCCATTTTCACGTTCGGTAACTACAATGAAATTATGAAATAACTCAATGCCTTCCATTAGTACATCTTTTCTGTGAGGGATCACTTCTTGCCAATTTTGAATATCATGTACTTGATCAACAGCAACTTTCATTAATCTAAAGTTTTTAGCTTGATAGTTAGTAACAATATAAAAATGTTCACCCATTTTATCAGCGTTGTATTCGTGTTCGTCTTGATAAGGAAATAGGTCGACAAATTCGCCATCAGGTTCATCTGCACTAAGCGCTAAAATATGTGTTGATTCGGTGGCGTGTAAACAAATATAAATTTGCGAGTCATCTCTGCTCTTATCTAAACTCATATAAAAACTGTGATCGTCTTCTTCATAAACGAGGATATCATCAGACTGCGGTGATCCTAATTTATGGCGATATACTTGTGTGCCTAATAACGTCTCTAAATCTTTTTTTACATAAAATACAGTTCTATTGTCGTTAGCCCAAACAATTTCACCTTCGGTTTCAACAAGAGTATCTTCGAAATAAACGTCTTGTGATTCAGATGTCTTACTGTTTAGCTGATCTAAATCTTTAAAGTAAATAGTGTAAATTCGGCGGCTGTCAGTATCTTCAGATATTGACATTATCCGATCATTTGGACTTATGGAGACATCACCCAAGTCATAAAATTCATGACCATTTGCTCGCTCATTAACATCTAATAATAGTGTTTTGTTATCACCTGAAAAACTTGTGGTTCGGTAATGATTCGAAAACTCTTGTTCTCCATTAACTTCGCTGTGATACCAATATTTACCATCTTTAATTGGCACCGTATTATCATCTTTAACGATTCTGTCTTTAAGTTCTTTAAAAAGTATATCTTGTAAAGGTTTTTGCTCAACTAACATGGCAGCAGTATAATTATTTTCATCGTTTAAGTGTGCTAATATTTTTTCATCGCTACGCTGGTCATCACGCATCCAATAGTAATCATCTACACGTTTATGATTATGTATTTCCATTTTATGTGGAATTTTTTCAGCAATTGGCGCGTTAATATTTTTTTCAAAGGTCGATAAAGATGCAGGCACTAAATAATCCTATTTAAATGATGTTGTTTCATAGCTAAAGGTAAATCTCGAATACCAATTCTATCGAGCTTTTATACATTAAGTTAGTCTTTGTTTTAAAAATAGTGTTAGAAGGTTTATTTGGCTATAAAATGTTATTTATCGGCTTAGTGTGCTCCGTAAAAAGGACATTAGTTCAAAGTATGCCAAGGGAACTAGATGAATGGCGTTCTAGCACATAAATATGCCGACAATCTTTAATTTTTTCTTGTATAACTTAACCCTCGGGTCAGCTGTTCGAATAGTCTTTGCTCATTCTCTTTCATTTGTTTGTTGTCTAACAAAGCTTGTTTTTCATTTGCTAATGTTTCTCGGTTAGTGGTAATTTGTTTATGCAGTTGCTGAGTCTGATCTTTCCTGATACTCCCGTTATGTTCATTAGCATCGACATCTTCTTTAGCAAGTTCTAGTAATCCCATTCTGGTCTCAATTTTTTTCAAATCAAGGTAATTAATGCCCATTCGATTGTATATAATTGCTGTGTATACTTCATCACGTTCTATTTTAACTTCTATCGGATGGTACATAATTTTATCTATATTTCCTTCAAGATAATCGAAAGGTTTTAGCTCCTTTTGTTCCGAATTAGCAGCATCAAGTTCACTTTTAACTGACTGCTTGATTTCGTCATAAATTGCTTCTAAGTCAGCTCTTTTTATATGGGTAATTTGTTCAGCAAACATAGCTTGTTCCACTGAACTTGATTTAGGACGCTGACTGGCAATTTGATTGTTAAATACCGCATTGAATTTATTGTCGTTACTTATTGGTTTACCTGAAGCAGAATACGGTAATAATTGATGGTTGTTTATCGTAATTGAGGCGGTCATTCTTAATCCCTTAGCAAGTGTTTATAAAGACAAATCAAATGTCTAATCATTGATATCTAAGCAATAAACAGACCGATAGTTGTAAGTTAAAAGATTTAATAACTATCGCTTTTGATACAAGTTAATGGGCTTATTTGTTGGGCATATTTAGGTGAAGCGGATTTAACGAAATGTAGTAAAAATATGATCATCATTACCCTATTTATCATAGATCAAATTTAAACGTTATATAAAGTATGGGACATAAATGGCCACTTTATAGGTCAATAATTGCCGCTTTTCGTGCAATATTTATTAATCATTTACGGGAGTAAAATGCTATTTGGTATTACCGGATAAAAGAGTCATTATTATCAATTTTATATTTATCGCTGAAATGCTTCTCGGTATTGTGTAGGTGTAAACGAAGATACTTTTTTAAAAGTACGTCGAAAGGCGGCATCATCTGAAAAACCTAGGGCGTCACTAATGAGATTAATAGGTTTACGGCTATAGATAAGGAATTCACTGGCTTGTTGAAGTTTGATCAGTCGTATAAAGCTGGCTAATGACAAGTTAGTTGCTTGTTTTACTTTTCGAGCGAGTGTCCGTTCTGTTTGGTTAAGGTGCTTGGCTAATACTGAAATAGTCAGTTTAGTCGCCGGTGTTTTTTCAACCCAGATGTAAATTTCTCTCAGTAGCTTATCTTCCAGTTTTATTAATTTAATTTGGGTAAATGGTTGTGAAGACTTTTCCGATTTCGGGATCATCATCAGTTCAATAATATCTCGTAATACATCATGACCGCATTGCTCGCTGATAAATTCTTGTGCTATAGGCAGATACCCATTTAAACCTGATGCGGTTCTATGTTGTTCTTCAGAGATATAGGTTTGACTAAAGCTCCAATTAACCTTTGGATAGTTATTCTGTACAAAGTCAGCCAACCACCATGTAACAGTAGCCAATTTATGGTCTAAACGACCTGAAGCTGCCATAAAACATACCGCTGTACAGTAGCCCCAGATTTGTGTGGTAATCGGTAATTTGTTTAATGCGGTTATTAACGGTTGATATTTATCCATAGCATGTTCTACGTGCTCTGGGTGATTTGTCCAAAATCCTGGGATCAGTAGGGCATCAACAGAGGTGTTTAACAATGTACCTTCTACTTTCATTGTCATGATCGGCTTTTTGCTTCCCGTTGAAAGATCAACATCTTTATCATTTACTCCTAACCAGTGAGTCGTGAAGATGTTTTTTCCGGTACGTTTGTTAGCGGCTTCTAATAATTCTGCAAATGCAAATAATCCAGAAACAACACAACCAGGGTATATCAATAATCCAATTTTCATTATTATCATCTATTGAAGGGAGATTTACGGCGCAAGGCTAATATTATCCCTAATTAATTTATGCACCACATTGGCCTCCTCTAGCATGGGCCAATGTCCGCTATTTTCTAATATGTGTACATTATCAGTACCAAACCTTTTAGCAAGCGCAACGGGTAAAAACGTATCTCTTTTCCCCCAAACAACCTGAGTTGGAAAACGTTGCCCAATAGCTTGTAACTGGTTTTCCCATTTCTTAAAAATTATCGGATCAAGCGCACGATAAAAACGTAAGATCATACGGCGATTCCGCCAAGTCAGTGAATTGTAATTTGATTGTATTTGAGTGTCCGTTAATATCGGAGTACTTTTTTTCATTGCCGCGCTGAATTGTTTACGGCCCATTAAATACATCGCTAATTCTCCTAAAATTGGTTTTCGCCAAGTTTTCGCCATAGCGTGCCATTGATAATCGGAAAAAAAAGTCGTGTCCATAATCGTCAAGCTTTTTACTTTCTCTGGGTGGGTTAAAGCAAATGCTAGTCCTACAATGCCACCAATGTCATGAATTACCATATGAATACCAGCAGTAATCTTTAAACTAATTAGGAGTTTTTCTATAAAAGCAGCTAAATTTTCAAGGCTATACTGAAAATTTCGTGGTGAATTTGTACGACCAAATCCAGGTAAGTCGGGGGCAATACATAAGTATTCATTTGAAAGACTGGCAATGGCGCCTCCCCAAACCTCAGAGGTATCTGGTACGCCGTGTAAAAGTAAAAGGGGTTCACCTTTACCTTTCATATTTACATAAACTTGACTGTTATCTACGTTATACATTGTCATTACTTCACCTGTTAGCTCATTTTCCAGTTTTTAATGATTATTATTTTGTCAGGTTATTTAGTTTTATTGTATGGCAAGATTTGACACTATCCATACAATTTATTGTATTTTGCCCCAGGATTTATCCTTAATTGTATTCTTGTGGACATTTTTACGATAAATTTATTGTTATATTAATGTGAGAAAGCAAAAAGGGAGTTCCATTTATATCTTGTTATGAATGGTGATGCATTTTGCACAATGGGATCACTTCAGGTGTTGAGGTGAACCAGAAATTGAACAAAAACATCGAGTAGAGATTTCTAAATTTAGTGCTGATTTTGCCGGGGATGGTGTGGAAGTCTTAATGTGCATCAAAGAATCGACTGACATCAATGCTTATATGCTGAATGTCTACCATTAGACCTAGACGTGATTGGTCTAATGGCATAAGCCGTAACTTACAGTCGCTTGGTTAACTGTTTTAAATTCTTCCCATCGATATCCATTGAAAATATCTTAAATCCGTCTTGCCAATTGCCCGACTCAAATATTAGTTGGCTGTCATCACTTGAGGTATCAGCAAAATGTTGCATTCCACCACTGTTTTTAGTTAAGTTTTCTATTGCACTTCCATCTATGTTTACACGGAATATATCAGGATTTATCCCGCCAAGTGGTGATGAAAACAAAACAAAGTCTCCCTTTGCACTCCAATCAGGCATCATCACATCGCCCTTAATATCGGTTAACTGCTTAAGGTTTTTAGTCTTGAGGTTATACATAAATAAATCATCATCTTTACGGTCGTTACGATCTGAAGCGAACACGATTAAGTCTAATTCAGGGTGCCACTTGGGTGAGCGAATGTGGCTGGCGTGATCTTGTGAAGAGAATATAGTCGTGGGTTGAGCTTGATTGCCAGCGCCAACGTTCGTCAATAGTAAATCAGCACTACCAGCTTTTGAATTAACGCTGTAAACGATACGTTGATCATGAGAATCAACAGAATAGCCATTAATGCCGTTATTTTTCGGCTGAAAGGTTTGCTGCTGTGTGGCGCCGCCATCAACACTGATTTTGTACATGTTTAGGCTCTTCATATTAAGCCCCGAGCGGTAATAAATATATTTTCCGTCTGCCGACCAAGTAGGTTCGATGTCCCATAAGTCTTTATTAACGGTTAGACGTCTTTCTTCGCTGCCGTCTGCTTTGGCGATAAAAATATCGGGTAGCGTTTTTCCTCGGTAAGAGTAGTAGACGATCAAATCACCATTAGGTGAATATTTTGGGGCAATATCCATAATGACCTGATTTTCTTCTGCTTGAACAATTACGCTAGCAGATAATAACATTGTGCTGGTAATAAGTTTTTTAAACATTTTGCTTCTCCATTAATTTAATTATTTAACTCAATTTTGTCGTTATATGACTGTGAGTTGGTTCAGATTAATGACGAATTTTCATCAGTGGTAGCTTTATGGGATAAAAAACAACTTATGTGACAGAGTGACACAATACTGTGTATATCATCCCTTTGATTGTTGCATAGAGCAAAGTCTACTTTACTCAGCTGTATGGAAGTTAGTCCGTGGTTTTGGTTATGTTGCCTATTACTGACTAGATACGAAATAGATTATGTCTAGGGAATTCTCTAAAATCATTGATATTTAATAATTAGGATTACCATCATATAAATTAGTACAGGCAGATATTGTTGGAATATAACGTTAAAGAAAATACATTTCAGAGGGGAATTCTGATAGGGAATAGTTAAACGCTGATGTTAACGTTTTAAATCATTTTAACCATAGTAAAACTGATCAAAACTAGCGTGATAATTCAAACGACCTTAAAGCGTGATTTACGTCTATTAAAGGCCGTTTGTTTATTATTATCTTCACTCAAAAATTTTAATCTAAATAGCTGAATAAGTTTCCATGTTCAAGTGACTTAATCCGGGCACCTTCGTCATCAAATATTTTAAATTCAATTGTTTCACTATTCGACTTCAATAATTTATAGGCTCTTTGGTTAATCTCAATACCCGTTTCATCGTTTTTACCCACCAAAAGTTGAACTGAGATATTTGCGAAGTTCTTAAGAGTAGATTCTTTCCAGTTTTCCCATGAATAACCTCCGATTGTCGTTATCCCGGTAACATAGGATTTAGACATTTGAGAATAAGTTGCCGCGGGTTGCCCTCCGCTTTGGTAGCCTAAAAAATGGAATTTATTGTTTTCGATAGAATGTTTATTTCTGATGTTTTTCATCAAGTCATTAAGTGCGTGATGTGCAGGGTGATTGATTAGACCGTCTTTCGGGGCGGTCACCACAGTAATAATCCAATCCTTGTTTGACTTATATTTAAGCAATGAATTAATCATCCAGTCTGCTGATGCTTTTCCAAAATTACCTGAAGGGAAGGCAACCATGCCTTTGTAGGTTTTCGAAGCATCATAATTTTCTGGGTATAAGACAGTATGGGGGATCTTAATCCCATTATAAGCCGTAAATAATTTATATTCTTGTTCAGGAGCAAATTCAAAATGTCCCACTTCTCGTAAAGGTGCTAATGCTTTTTCGTTTTTTAGTCGATCAAAATTGAGGTACCCCTCACTCATTGATTGATTCACCGTTTTCAAAGCTAAATTATAATCGCCTTTTAATGCATAACCGACACCGAGATTAAAGGTGGCATATTTGTGATAACCGTCAAAACTTGCCGATTTTTTGCTAGCAGTAATTGCTTTGTCAGCCTGCTCTGTACGAAGCAAAGCCAAGCTGTACTGATACCAAACATCTGCATCGCTGGGGTAGGTTTTTGTTAAGTCTTCCAACTTAATAACCGCAGATTGATAATTTTCGTTATTCATCAAACGGTAAACAGAATTTAGATTCGCTTTTTCGTCGGCAAATACAGACATAGAAAAAGCCAATGTAGTTGAAAATAATAGGGTCTTTAACATCTTCATTTTATAAGTTCCTCAATAAACGCAGTTAAGTTTGAAAACACAACAAGATGTTAGCGGGCCAATTTATACCGGGAAACAAATATGGTAAGAGTGACAAAATTTGTGATAAATAGTCGGATTTTACCGTCGATGATCACTAAAAATGGTATTCGTCCCATTATTTACCACAAATGGGGTAATATTGATTATTATCCAACTATCAAAAATGATTAACATATTCAATGGTGGTAAAAAAAAGTGCAACCAAATAGACCTTTGCCATTTTCCTATAAAATACTATTTTCTGGCGGTATGATTATTTCGTTAGTCTTTACCATGCAAGCAATAATTCCTTATCTATATGGCGGAATACTTGAAAAATTTAATTGGTTATTTGAAGGTTTGCCAATAATAACTCGGTATTTTTTATGGGTGGTTTTGATCCCATTAGTTTTTCGATGTAGCCATCATCTTACTTGGCAAAACGATCTATCTCTTATGCGAAACTTAACGCATGTATTTTTGGGTTTGTTGCTTGGCGCCGTTCATAGCTTTATTTCTTACTGGATATTTATTGGTATTTACCTTATTTTCAAAGATATGGATGTCAGTAAGGCGATGTCACATATATTAGGCAGTATTTATGCTGGTTCTGTTGGGAGTTTTGTTGAACTTTGGGTCATATTAGGTCTTTTTAATGCGATTAATTATTATCAAAAATTTCAACAGCAGGGCATTACAATGGCAAACCAAGAAAAAGAATTAGCCAATGCCAAGCTCACCGCATTTAGAATGCAATTACATCCACATTTTCTGTTTAATGCTCTTAACTCTGTAATGTCATTAATTGATGTAAATAAGCTTAAAGCAAAAGATATGCTAGTGGAATTATCGATATTAATGCGCCGTTTATTAGAGCAAGATGATAGGCATACTGTCACGGTAAAGGATGAGTTATCTTTCATACAAAGCTACCTAGAATTAGAAC
>Ga0209291_1002653_pt1 | contig 14173 bp, 9 predicted proteins | sample GOMGulsemesocosm_FD_184633 | JGI IMG/M metagenome (GOLD analysis project Ga0209291, IMG submission 184633) | Methane-oxidizing microbial communities from mesocosms in the Gulf of Mexico - GOM9B Gulf of Mexico (SPAdes) (version 2) | ecosystem: Environmental > Aquatic > Marine > Cold seeps | place...
TGATGTAGCTTTGGATCCGTATTCTTCTCATGGTCATGATGGAATTGTTGAAGAAGGAATTATTTTAAATGATGAAACTTCTGAGTTATTATCGGAAATGGCAGTTTCACATGCGGAGGCAGGGGCTGACTTTGTTGCGCCAAGTGATATGATGGATGGTAGAATAGGAGTAATTCGTGAAGCTTTAGAAGATGAAGGAATGATAGATGTTGGTATTATGAGTTATTCAGCTAAATACGCATCTGCATTTTATGGGCCATTTAGAGACGCTTTAGATTCAGCACCAGGATTCGGTGATAAGAAAACTTATCAGATGGATTATGCCAATCGTTTTGAAGCACTTCGAGAAACAGAAATGGACATAGATGAAGGAGCGGATATTGTAATGGTAAAACCCGGAATGCCGTATTTAGATATTGTTCGAGAAGTAAAAAATGAATTCGATGTTCCTGTAGCTGTGTATCAAGTTAGTGGAGAATATTCTATGATTAAGGCCGCTGCAGAAAAGGGGTGGTTAAATCATGATCAGACCATGATGGAAAGCACCATGGCTTTTAAGCGTGCTGGAGCAGACATAATTGCCTCATACTTCGCTAAAGATATTGTAAAATTATTATCATAAGTTATAATTAGGTTGTACCTTAAAGTAAAATAGAATAAAAAATATGACATTACTTTTAATTTACGCATCGGTATCTATATTCTTTTCTTTTCTGTGTTCTATTTTGGAAGCAGTATTGTTAAGTGTTACTCCAACGTATATAAACCTTAAAAAGAAAGAAGGAAAAAGTTACGCTTCTAGTTTAGAGGTTTTAAAAAAAGATGTAGATAAACCTTTAATAGCAATATTAACATTAAATACAATTGCACATACTGTAGGAGCAATTTTAGTTGGTGTTCAAGCAGAAAGTTTGCCATATAAAATAGATGTCTTAGGGTTTAATATTGTAGGGGTAGTATCAGCTATTATGACAATTTTGATATTAGTTGTCTCAGAAATTGTTCCTAAAACTATAGGAGCTACGTATTGGAAAAAGCTAACTAATTTTACTACTAAAGCATTACAAGTGTTAATGTTCCCTTTGAAGTGGACAGGTATTTTATGGGTATTACAATTAACAACAAAGTTAATAGGTAAAGGAGCTCATGGAGAAAGCATATTAAGTAGAGAAGATTTTTCAGCAATGGCAGATATTGCTGAAGAAGAAGGGGTTTTTGAAGAATCAGAGTCAAAAGTGATCAAAAACTTATTAAATTTTAAATCTATTTTGGCGGAAGATGTAATGACGCCAAGAACTGTAATGAAAATTGCAGATGAGCAAGTTAGCATCAAAGACTTTTATGAAGCAAATAAGAACTTGCGATTTTCAAGGATTCCAATTTATCAAAATCAACAAGACAACATCATTGGTTATGTGCTTAAAGATGATATTTATAAGCAATTAGCAGAAGATCAGGATAGAATGTTATTGAGTGAACTACAACGTAAAATTTTTGTAGTTGATAGAGCAATGCCAATTCCTGATTTATTCGAGAAATTCATCGCAGAAAAAGAACATGTAGCTTTAGTGGTAGATCAGTATGGGTCTGTAGGCGGTATAGTAACCATGGAAGATGTTATTGAAACCCTCTTAGGTTTGGAAATAATGGATGAGAGTGATACTGATGCTGATATGCAACAGTTAGCAAGAAAAAACTGGGAAGATCGTGCAAAACGTTTAGGAATTATTGATAATGATTAATAACGCTACCGTTGTTTATATAAAAACTCCAATTGGAATTTGTGAGATAAAAGGAAGTGATGTAGGAATTTCTCGAGTTTCTATTTTAGATGATGAGGTTGAGGTTTCTAATATTATCCCAAAACCATTACAAAGTTGTGCTATTCAATTGGACGAATACTTTAAAGGAGAAAGAAAGATATTCGATTTAGAATTAGATTATAAGGGTACAGATTTTCAACAATCAGTTTGGAAATCACTAGATCAAATTTCTTACGGAAAAACCACGACTTATTTAAAACAAGCTCGTTTATTAGGAGATGAAAAAGCAATTAGAGCAGTAGCAACAGCAAACGGAAAGAATCCTTTTTGGATTGTACTTCCATGTCATAGAGTTGTAGGTTCTGATGGGACTCTTACTGGATATGCTGGTGGATTATGGCGAAAAAAATGGTTGTTAGAACACGAACAAGGGTGTGAGCAACAATCGTTGTTTTAAGGATTCTGTCTAGTATTGCTTCTCATAATATTATTTTGTAGAACAATTTTAATTAAGAGATTAAAATTCATGCCCTGTTGTTGAATTTTATGAGTAGATAATACAATAACTTAAATAATAAAAGCCTCTCTGTAGTATTTGCAAGGAGGCTTTTATTAATTTATATATGACTGTTATTTCACTACTAATTTAATAGTAGCCTCCTTAGCACCAGATTGTACTTTTACAATATAAATTCCCGTTGTGAATTCTTGAGTATTTAACTCAACAACGTTGGTGTTGTTATGTGTATGCGTTGCAACTTGCTTACCTAGTACATTAAATATTTTTACAGTTACTGCATTATAGTTTCCCCCTAATTGTATTTTGGATACACCTTTAGTTGGGTTTGGGTATGCTGAAAATTTTTCCCCAAATGAGTTTTCATGAACACTTAATAAAGTTGATCCATCATATACTTTTACATGCCCAGAATCAACTCCTCCATCATCATTATGAATTGCTCCGCTTGCAAAAATAGTTCCATCACTATTAATGCCTACGGAGTACCCTAACCAATCAAAATTTGCGTCTCCATCAATACTTGAACCAATTTGAGTCCATACTCCTGAAATGTTTTGAAAGACCTTTACTTGTCCAGCATCATTACCAGCGTTTCCATTTGAATAAGCTCCTATGACTAACAATGAACCATCACAATTCAAACTTACAGAAAAACCAAACCTATCATTTATAGCTACACCATCTATATCTATACCTACTTGAGTCCATACGCCTGAAATGTTTTCAAAAACACGAACATGCCCAGCATTAGAAGCTGTCCCATCATTTCTAGATGCTCCTATAGCTAATAATGAACCGTCACAGCTCAAACTTACCGCATTACCTGATTCATCAAAATTAGCCTCCCCATCAATATCTGAACCTATTTGCGTCCATACACCTGAAATGTTTTCAAAAACTCGAACATGTCCAGTATAGCTTCCTCCAGCACCTCCATTATTAATCGCTCCTATGGATATTATTGAACCATTGCTATTTATGCTGACTGATGAACCATAAAAATCGTTAGCTGCTTCACCATTAAGATTTGCCCCAATTTGCGTCCATACACCTGAAATATTTTCAAATACTCTAACTTGTCCAGCTTCGGTACCTGAATCATCATTGTAGGTTGCTCCAATAACAATTGTATTCCCATTACTGCTTAAATCTAATGAAACTCCAAATCTGTCACTTGAATTTTGACCAACGATATCTACTCCTATTTGAGTCCATACTCCTGAAATATTTTCATAAACCCTAACGTAACCTGCTCCATTAGACTGTGCTCCAACAGCTACTATTGTACCATCATCACTTAGACTCACAGATCCTCCAAAAGCTTCTCCTGATGTATTACCATCTATATCTGAACCTATTTGAGTCCATACTCCTGAAATATTTTCATACATTCTAACACTTCCTGAGTTACTTCCACCTCCATCATTCCATTTGGAGCCAATAGCAATTATAGTCCCATTTGCACTTAGACTTACGGAATTCCCTGAAATATCATTAGAAGCTTCACCAACGATGTTTGAACCAATTTGTGTCCATTGCCCAATACTTAATAAAGGTATTAATAGTAATAGTAATAGTAATAGTTTTTTCATAAAATGATAATTTTAAGATTAGTTTTCTGGTCACGAAAGTAGCTTTTTTTTTTAAAAAAAACCTAACCATAATTAGGTGTTTTATATCACTATAAATAGTGATTTTGTACTAATGCATTAAAGAGTTAATAGCAAGTAGATTAGATTTTTTTGTATCAAAACCCATGGTGTATCAAAAATAAGTCTATAAGTATTTAAAAATGATGCGTTTTAGTATATCTGCATTAGTCTTTGATACTTTTAAAAGACCTCAACTTTTCTTCATTTGGTTTTGTGAATAATAATAAGATATAACAATTGGCTATGTTTACTCAAGAACAGTACGTAAATCAAACCTTAGCTAAGTTATATGGGCTTATAATGGGTGGGTACAGATATGTTACCAGCATACAGAGGTATGATTTCAAAAGCTTGGATGACCTTCAGAAGTTACTGGAATTTCATCATCCGATGGGAAAAATGGCTTAACAAATAATCAATAGTAAATGTGCAACCGTCTAGGAAACTAGATGGTTTTTTTTTATCTTCGATGTGACCTAATTAATGTGTGGGTCATATGTTCGTTAAAATTGAAATAACACTAAAATAAGTATATAGAACGTTATCCCTTTTGGATTGTATTACCTTGTCATAGAGTTGTTGGTTCCGATGGCTCATTAACTGGTTATGCTGGAGGATTATGGCGAAAGAAATGGTTATTGGAACACGAACAAGGGTGTAAACAGCAATCGTTGTTTTAGTGATTTATCCGTATCTTTAAGTTTATGTATAAAATTGCATTTGAGTTTTTAAAACGATTTTTTTCTGAAGCAGCATTGTTTAAACACGGTTTTAATCTATCTCCGATGTATAGAAGGTCAGTTGGAAAAATAGTTTTCGCTTCAAAAGACCTGTATGAAGTTGCTGTAAAAATTCCTTTAAATTATAAGAACAGAAATTACGTAGGAGCAATTTTTGGTGGTAGTATGTTCTCAGCTACCGATCCGATTTACATGATTCAACTAATGAATATTTTGGGTGATGATTATGTGGTTTGGGATAAAGCAGCCTTAATAAAATATAAAAGACCAGCAAGAGAAAATGCATTTGCGAAGTTTACTTTTTTAGAAGATGAAATAATTCAAATAAAAAGGGATGTTGCAACTCAAAAAGAAATAGATTTTGAAAAGCAATTCAATATTGTTAGTGCATCTGGAGTTATTTTCGCGGAAGTAACAAAGACCATTTATATCTCCCAAAAAAGCTATTATAAACAGAAGATTAAATCACGAAAATCGAATTCATAATGCTTGAAAAAATTAAATCAGAAAATATCCTATTCTTAGATATCGAAACAGTTCCAGAACATGCTAATTACGATGAAGTAGATAAACATGTAAAAGAACTTTGGGATCAGAAAACAAAATATAAACGAAAGGAAGAATTTACTCCAGAAGAGTTTTATGGTAGAGCTGGTATTTGGGCGGAATTTGGGAAAATAATCTGTATTTCAGTAGGCTATTTTGTAGAAAATAATTCAGAGAGGAATTTTAGAATCACTTCTTTTTCCGGAGAGGAGAAACAAGTCTTAATTGACTTTAAACAGTTGTTGGATAATCATTTTTTCAAACCTTATCATTTGCTATGTGCTCACAATGGGAAGGAGTTTGATTTTCCGTTCATAGCCAGAAGAATGGTTATACATCAAGTTGAATTGCCAAAAGCATTAGATTTGTTCGGAAAGAAACCTTGGGAGGTACCACATTTAGATACTTTGGAGTTGTGGAAATTTGGAGATTATAAGCATTATACTTCATTAAAGCTATTAACAAATATCTTAGGTGTTCCATCACCCAAGGATGATATTGATGGGAGTCAAGTTGCCGAGGTGTATTATAAAGAACAAAATTTAGAACGAATAGTTGATTATTGTGAAAAGGATACTATAGCAGTAGCTCAAGTGTTTTTAAAGTTTAAAAGAGAAGAACTTTTGACAGATAAAGAAATTATATATGTATAAAAAAACCGAAGCTTTTTACTTCGGTTTTTTTATCAAAATATTAAAACGATATGCTATTTATTAATTATAATTCGTTTTGTGGTTTTTCTGTATCCTTGCTGAACATCTATTAAATAAATTCCGTTAGCAAGTGTTCCAAAATCTAAAGTTGTATTAAATAATCCTGAATTAGATTCTTTAAAAGTACTAAATACATTTCGTCCTTGAATGTCAAAAAGATTTACTTTCACACCAGAATTTGTTGCTGATTGAATTCGGATATTAATTATTCCTCTAGAAGGATTTGGAGAAATGATTAAATCATTAAAACCAAACTCAACAATACCTAAAGTTCCATTAATCGGAACTATTTGGTTAGGAAGCCATCCACTTGCAGCATTGCTAATATCAACTTTAAATTGATCAACAAACGTAATAGTTTCAGTATTAGTGTAAGTTATCTTTGATGTATTTACATCATCTTGAGTAAAAGTATCTCCAATAGCCAAAGCTATAGCATTTTTAAGTAAAATACCTTTTGTAGGTAGTTCAGTTAGAGTATAAGCTTGTTGCACTGCAGTTTCAGAAGCTGTCGTTGCCTCAATGTCACCAGTAACTGTAGTGTAAGTAGAGTTTACATCAGGGTTAAGACCATTGTTTACAAAGTTAGGGGCGTTCGCAAATGTGCTCGCTTCACAGATTTCTATAGCCCATTCAGTAACAGTTCCGGTATCTCCAGGTCCACCATCAGTAATTTCTAAAGTCCAAATACCATTAGATGTTTCACCAATAAAGTCAAATAACTGTCCTACAGGTTTATATGTGGTTAGACCTCCTCCATTTGCAGCGGCACAATTAATAGCACTTGCTGCATCATCATCAAAATTAATGTTAAAGTTTGTTTGGGTAGAACAAGAATTTACACTTATTAGATTAACTCTAGTGCCAGCAGGTGAAATTAATGTTAATCCGGCATCTCCAATCCAAGTATGGTTGTAAGCAACTCTGACATTAATGTCGCCAATGGTAACACTATTAGTGACGTTTAATGTAGAAGTTTCAGTAGATTGATCTGTAATTACTTGATCAGTTGTTTGTGTATCAGTGTTACAGTTTAAAGCTCCCACCTGAAAGTTGAATGAGTTAGAATCATTAGCTGTTGTACATCTATTCTTTCCAACTACTCTCCAGTAATACACTTCACCTTGAGTAAGTCCGTTTAAAGTATATTCATTTGTAGTAAGTGTAGTTGAATTTACAATAGTATTAAAGTTGGCATCTGTGGCAACTTCTAAAATGTATTCCTCTGCATTAGCATCTGTATTCCATTTCAATACATTTGAAGTTCCAAGTCCTGTACTACCGTTGGCAGGTGTTGTTTGTACTATATTAGTAGTAAAAATATTGTGGTAAATAGTTAAGTAAACATTTCTGATTTCAGTTTCAACACCATTATCAGCTATAACTTCTATGATATGATCTCCAGCTGGAGCAACGTTTAAATTGCTAAAAGTAACATCAAAGTTAGTGCTACCTGTTAAATTGTTTTGAGAAAAATTAACCCCAACTCCGGCAGGTACATTATTGCTAGATAATACAGATGTTCCTGTAAGTAGAGTTCCTTTATAGTCAAAATTAACAACAGCATCATTATTAGAACACAAAACTAGGTCTCCGGTTTTTTTGATTAAAGCAGTAGAAGAAGTTAAGCCAGTTACTACTAATGAAAATTTTTGTTTAGAATTAACTAGTGTGCCTTTGTGGGTTACTGTAATAGTATACGTGCCAGAAGCTCCATTAATATCTACTCTTTCATAAGGGTCAACTGTATTATCAGTTCCTACAGTATTAGTATTTGTTGCTACTCCTGTAAGTTTCCAAGGATGACTTGTTACACCACCTTTAGTAACTCTAATGTCTAAATCATTAACTAAAGCGGCTGTTGCTTCATTAGCTGTTCCTGTTGAGTTTGTATAACCTCCGGTAACAGGGTCAGTCCATGAAATCGAAGCTAATAATGGACTAGTGCCATCAGATTCTACAGTAACTGTAAAGGTTTGACCTTGTGATAAAGTTTCTTCAGATATCCATGAGTTTAATCCGTTACCCGTAATTGTTTCTGCGGCAGCTTTTGTATTCATTAAGCCCCAACCTGTATTTGCATCGGGTCCAACACTTTCTGTGTCATCAGCAGTATGAAGAGATAATCCTTTTAGGGTTGCAGCTCTCATAAAATTACCGTTTACATTGTTGTAGTGTTGTTGTAGTAAAAGTAATGACCCACATACATTAGGTGAAGCCATTGAAGTTCCCGTCTTTAATCCGTATGCAGAATTGTTAGAGATCCCTGCTGAATATAACGATGTTCCATTCCCCATAATGTCTGGCTTAATACGTAAGTCATCAGTAGGCCCTTCAGTACTACTTCCATTTCGTGTAACACCATTTAAAGATCCATCTGCCGCAATATTAGCATCTTGACCATTTGCTACAACCATATTGTTTTTAGAAGTTTTATTACCACTTAGTTTGTCATAAACAGCATTTCCTTCTAAAGGAGTAGCATTTCCTGTTCCAGTTTGATTATTGTTACTTCCATCATTACCAGCTGCAGCAACCATTAAATAATATGGAGCATTATACATTAAATTGTCCCACGCCTGTGACGTTGTAGTATATGCGCCAAATGCCCAATCTGGCACATTAGCAATATTTGATCCGTATGAGTGATTTGACACTAACATTCCGTTAGCAGCAGCAGCAGTAGCTTCGGTATAATCATTATTCCATTCATGAGTTATTGCGTTTGCTTGTGGAGCCATTCCTTTTGAGTTTCGTCCACTACCATCAGTCCCGTTACCAAAGCCTATTATTGTTCCTGTAACATGTTGTGCATGATCTCCGTTTCCATCAACCACAACAGTAGTATTACCATCTCCAATACTTACTCTTCCAGTGTAGTCATTATGACTCACTCTAGTAGGTCCACCATCCCAAACATAAGCTGTCATGCCTTGTCCTTCTACATTTAGCCCAAGTCCACCTCCATTGTGCATAAAATCTGCTCTGGTTGATTTTGCTGCAGCAGTATTGTAAGTTGAATAATAAACAGGTGTACCGTCAATTCTTAAACGTTGTAATTCAGAAAATGTACCATCTTTATGAAATTCCTTTATTGGCCAACCTTTTGTTTTTGCAACTTTTATAGCTTTTTCTTTTTCTTCCTTATTTTTTACACTAAATTCATCATGTAGTTCCTGAAGTTTAACAAGGTCATAATTTGCAATAATTTGTTTTTTTTGCTCTTCAGTTTGCGAATAACTTACTGAAAAACCAATAAGAAAAATAAGTAGGAGTGTATTTTTTAGAATGTAATTGTATTTCATTACTTGGGTTTTTGGGTTTTTGCTAATTTAGTTAAAAAAAAATTAACATTAAATTTTAGTGTAATAATGTTATTATCAGTTGTCTATAGTCGATAGTGTAGATGAAAACATACAAATAAAAGTAGTTTTTGATGGAAAATATTTTAGAGGTTAATAATTTATCAATCGCTTTTGAATCCTATAAAGAGAGTAATCAAGTATTATTTGATGTTTCTTATCAGTTGAAAAAAAATGAAATATTAGGAATAGTTGGTGAGTCAGGTTCTGGGAAATCAGTTTCATCACTTGCTATTTTAGGATTACTTCCTAAAAAACAGACGAAGTTTACTTCAGGAGAAATTAAGTATTTAGGGAATGATTTATTAGCGTATTCTAATTCAGATTTTCAACAACTCCGAGGGAATAAGATTGCAATGATTTTTCAAGAGCCTATGACATCGTTAAATCCATCCATTACATGTGGTAGACAAGTCATAGAGGTGCTAGAACGTCATTTGAAGTTATCAAGTAAAGAAGCTAAATTAGAGGTATTGTCTTTATTTGAAAAAGTCAAGTTGCCTAATCCAGAAGAGATCTATAATAAATACCCGCATCAAATTTCTGGAGGACAGAAACAACGTGTGATGATAGCGATGGCTATTGCTTGTAAGCCAGATGTATTAATTGCTGATGAGCCAACTACTGCTTTAGATGTAACTGTTCAAAAAGAAATTATCGCTTTATTGAAATATATACAGCAAGAAACTAAAATGAGTATTATTTTTATATCTCATGACTTGGCATTGGTTTCGGAAATTAGTGACAATATTGTAGTAATGTATAAAGGGAAGATTGTTGAAAAAGGTAGTGTAAGCGAAGTTTTTAATAATCCTAAAAATGAATACACTAAAGCGTTAATTAATTCTAGACCATCAGTTAATGAACGTTTAAAAGTATTGCCAACTATTCAAGACTATTTAAATGATACAATACCTAGTAAAATAGTTTCATCAACTGAAAGAGTTGAAAATCATAATGAGATGTATGATTCTGAACCTTTGTTAAAAGTAGTTAATGTTGAAAAGGAATATATAACAAAAGGTTTTTTGTTTAATAAAGATACCAGTTTTAAAGCGGTAAACAATGTGAGTTTTGATTTGTATGAAGGGGAAACTTTAGGACTTGTTGGTGAATCAGGTTGTGGTAAATCTACATTGGGAAATGCTATTTTACAATTAGACAAAGCTACTTCTGGTGAGATATTTTATAAAGGAACTGATATTACACAACTACCAAAATCGGAATTGCGATTACTTAGAAAAGAAATTCAATTAATTTTTCAAGATCCATACTCATCGTTAAACCCAAGAGTTCCTGTAGGGAAAGCAATTATGGAGCCTATGAAAGTTCATAAATTGTATAAAAATGATAAAGAAAGAAAAGAGAAGACCATAGAGTTATTAGGACGTGTTGGTTTGCTAGAAGAACATTTTTATCGCTATCCGCATGAATTTTCTGGAGGACAACGGCAACGTATTGGAATTGCGCGTACTATTGCAGTAAAGCCGAAACTAATTATATGTGATGAATCAGTATCCGCATTAGATATTTCAGTACAGGCACAGGTATTGAATTTGTTAAATGAACTGAAAGAAAAATTCGGATTTAGTTACATCTTTATTTCTCATGATTTAGCAGTTGTAAAATACATGAGTGATCAACTAGTAGTCATGAATAAAGGTAAGATAGAAGAAATTGGAGAAGCAGATAGTATTTATGCAAATCCAAAAACAGAATACACACAATCGCTAATTAATGCTATTCCTAAAGGTATTTAAATAAAAAACCGAAATAACTTACATAGGTTACTTCGGTTTGATAGTGTTTTTTAGTAGGTTAATCCAAAATCATTTCAGGGATGTCACCTTCAATGATTAAAGTTCCTTCAGTAGCTTTTTGAATATCCTCTACAGATATACCTGGAGCTCTTTCCAATAATTTAAAACCTTTATCAGTTACTTCTAAAACAGCAAGGTTAGTTACAATTTTTTTAACGCACGCTACTCCAGTTAATGGAAGAGAACAGTTTTTTAATAATTTTGATTCACCACGTTTATTAGTGTGCATCATGGCAACGATAATGTTTTCTGCAGAAGCTACTAAATCCATTGCTCCTCCCATACCTTTTACCATTTTTCCTGGAATTTTCCAGTTGGCAATATCACCATTTTCTGAAACTTCCATAGCTCCTAATATAGTCAAATCAACATGTTGGCCACGTATCATTGCAAAACTTGTTGCAGAGTCAAAAAAACTCGCTCCATTCAAGGTTGTTATCGTTTGTTTTCCTGCATTAATGATGTCGGCATCCTCATCTCCTTCAAAAGGAAAAGGACCCATTCCTAAAACGCCATTTTCACTTTGGAACTCTACTTCAATTCCGTTAGGTATATAGTTTGCAACCAAAGTAGGTATCCCAATACCAAGATTTACAAAATATCCGTCTTTTAATTCTTTAGCAATACGTTTTGCTATTCCAGTTTTATCTAACATGACTTAGTTTCTTTGTCTTACAGTTCGTTGCTCAATTCTTTTCTCATAGTCTTTTCCTTGGAAAATTCGTTGTACGAATATTCCTGGCACATGAACTTGATTTGGATCTAATTCTCCTGCAGGGACTAACTCTTCAACTTCTGCTATTGTGATTTTTGCAGCACCACACATGCATGGATTGAAGTTACGTGCAGTTCCTTTAAAAATTAGGTTTCCAGCAGTATCACCTTTCCAGGCTTTTACAATAGCAAAGTCAGCTTTAAATGCTTCTTCTAGAACATACATTTTCCCGTTGAACTCTCTTGTTTCTTTTCCTTCAGCGACTTCAGTTCCGTAACCAGCAGGAGTGAAAAATGCTGGAAAACCAGCTTGAGCTGCTCTACATTTTTCTGCGAGAGTCCCTTGAGGTGTTAGCTCAACATCTAGTTCTCCTGAAAGCATCTGACGTTCAAATTCATCGTTTTCTCCTACATAAGAAGAGATCATTTTTTTTATTTGCTTTCCTTGTAATAGTAATCCTAATCCGAAGTCATCAACTCCAGCGTTATTAGAAATACAAGTGATTCCTTTTACGTTTTTGCTGACTAATTCTGAAATACTATTTTCAGGTATTCCACAAAGTCCGAAACCACCTAACATTAATGTCATACCGTCTTTTATTCCGGTTAAGGCTTCTTCTACGTTTTGTACTGTTTTTTTAATCATGGTGTATTTATATTATCGTAATCTTAAAAGTCTGGGTTGTCATCAGAATTTTCTTCATTCTCTTTAGCCCATTTTTTACAATCTACTTCTATGCTTAAATTCTCAGGTTCTTTAAATGGTTCTTGAGAAATATTCAAGTCTTTATTCGAGTAACAACTTTTCATGTATTGTGCCCATATAGGTAATGCCATAGTTGCCCCTTGACCATATAGTGTTCTTTTAAAATGTACTGATCTGTCATCAGCACCAACCCAAACACCAGTAACCAAATTGGGTACCATACCCATAAACCAACCATCAGAATTGTTTTGTGTTGTACCTGTTTTTCCAGCGATATCGTTAGTAAATTGATATGGGTGGCCAGTTATAATTCCCTCTTTATAAACTCCGCTATTAATTTTACCAGATCTTAGTCTTGCTCCTGATCCGTATTTAGTAACCCCTTCCATAACTTTTACGGTTACATAAGCAGATTCTTCACTCAATACATCTTTGGTCTCTGGAACATTTTGATATAAAATTGTTCCATTTTTATCTTCTATTCTTGAAATGATAGTTGGTTTTATGTATTGTCCCATATTAGCTAAGGTGCTGTATGAGTTCACCATCTCGAATAAACTTAATTCAGGGGTTCCTAAGCAAATTGAAGGGTATTCAGGCATCTCACTTTTTACACCCAAGTTATGTGCCATTTGCACTACATTTTTGGGTCCTACTTTATCTATCAATTTTGCTGAAACTGTATTTATTGAATTTGCTAAAGCTGATTTTAAAGTAATCATTCCTTTGTACTTTCCATTCGCATTTTTAGGACACCAATCTTGTAAGTTTCCATGCCTACCCTCAGGAATGCAATAATATGAGTCAGATATGGTGTCACACGGAGAGTATTTTAACTGATCAATTGCAGTAGCGTATAAGAAAGGCTTAAAGGTTGAGCCTACTTGTCTGGTACCTTGTTTTGCATGATCAAATTTGAAGTGTTTATGATTTATTCCCCCAACCCAAGCTTTTACATTTCCTGTTTGCGGTTCAATAGATAATAAACCTGTTCGTAAGAATTTTTTGTAATACAACATGGAATCTTTAGGAGTCATTATCGTATCTATTTCTCCATTCCAAGAGAAAACTTTCATTTTCTTTTTAACATCAAAAGATGCGTAAGCCTCAGTTTTAGATTTACCTAGTTCCTTTGTGTATACTCTATAGCGCTCTGATCTTCTCATAGCGGTTTTAAGCAACTTCTCTATTTCTTTTTGATTTAAATCTCTAAAAGGAGCGGTCTTGTTTTTCTTGTTTTGTTTGTCAAGTTCCCCTTGTAGGTTTTTCATATGTTTTTTCATTGCAGTTTCTGCAAATGTTTGCATACGAGAATCAATAGTTACATATATTTTTAAACCATCATTATATAAACTGTATTTATCACCTTCTTCATTTTTTGGATTCTCTTTGATCCATTTTTTCATTTCTTTTTTTAAATGAGTTCTGAAATAAGTAGCTAACCCTGCATTATGCGTTTCAGGGTGTAGATCTAGTTTTAATGGCAGTTTTTGTAAAGAATCTTTTTGAAATATAGTGATTAATTCATTGCGATGCATTTGTTTGTATACTACATTTCTTCTTTTTTTAACCAATTCTGGTCTTCTAACAGGGTTGTAGAGTGAAGAGTTTTTAAACATTCCAACGAGCATTGCAGA
>Ga0209291_1002654_pt1 | contig 14170 bp, 11 predicted proteins | sample GOMGulsemesocosm_FD_184633 | JGI IMG/M metagenome (GOLD analysis project Ga0209291, IMG submission 184633) | Methane-oxidizing microbial communities from mesocosms in the Gulf of Mexico - GOM9B Gulf of Mexico (SPAdes) (version 2) | ecosystem: Environmental > Aquatic > Marine > Cold seeps...
TTTGCCTACCCAATGAACCAATCGATTTGGGTGCCAGTAAAAGTAGCGGCCAATCAAATGGCGGGGCAAGGAGGTTGGCAGGTTTCTATAGCTGCGCAGCTAAAACCTAATATATCACTAGCAGCCGCTCAACAAGAACTAATGACCTACTCAAAAGAACTAACGGAAAAATATCCAGAAAGTAATACAAATGTTTCTATACATAGTCGCACATTAGTGCAGATGATGATGGATAACTCTATGATGATTGTTTATTTGCTGACTGGGGCTACCATTTTTATTATGGCGTTAGTGATCACCAATGTCGGTAACCTGATGCTGGCCAGGGCGATGGAACGTAGTAAAGAGGTTGCTATTCGTAGTGCTTTAGGTGCACCAAGAAGTAGAATTATTCGCCAAATGCTGTTGGAAACTATTATTATTTGTTTAATCGGCGGTTTTTTTGGCGTTATCCTTGCGGGTTGGGGGCTCGATATTACTCGGCCATTGTTTCAAACCTTTGGTAGTGGTGCTTCATGGTGGACATTTAACTTAGGCGCTGAAGAGATAATAATTGCAGCTTGGATCATCTTTATTACGTCATTGCTTACTGGGTTATTACCCGCGATTAAAGCATCGAGTTCTGATATTAACAGCACGCTTCGTGATGGTACTCGTGGCGCGCAAAGTAAAAATTCGACAAAATTAACGAAAGTATTAGTGTCTTCTGAAATATTTTTATCTTGTGCCCTATTGATTCTTGCTGGGGTGATGATTTTTGGTGTTAATGATGCACTTAATGCAGATTACGGCTTTAAGCCTAAAGGGATATTAAGTGCCCGCTTTGCGTTAAACACTGATGATTATAAAACTACTGTTAATCGAAATTTATACCATCAGCGATTAATCCAATCGCTAATAAAAGAGCCTGGCATAGAAAACGCGACCAGCGCAAGTGCACTTCCTGGTCGCTCTTCGGGTCGTCAGTCTATTCAAATTGAAGATATGGCGAACCAAGATAAGCAATACCCACGTTCTTATTTCATGACTATTTCAAAAAATTATTTTGAATTTTTAGGTGTGCCTATACTAGAAGGTCGAGCATTTAATGACAATGATGCTATCGACAGCTTACCTGTGGTGATTATCAGCGCTAACTTTGCCAAAAAATTCTGGCCAAATAGTAGTGCCATCGGTAAACGGATTAAAACAGAGCCCAATAATCCAGACAGTCAATGGCTGACTGTAGTTGGAGTGAGCAAACATTTAATTCATTCGCAGCCATTTGGTGATGAACAATTTAGACCCGCTATTTATGTGCCTAATACTCAGTTAGCGTATCAATATCAATATATAGCAATTAAAACTTCATTAGAACCATATCAGTTACAAAAAACACTGGTCGACACGGCGGCTAAAGTTGATAGCAATATTCCGCTTTATCATGTTTTTTCATTAAGTGACCGGCTTGAAAATCGCGTTGGCGCTATGGTATTTGTTGGTAAGATTTTTATTATTTTTGGTGCCTTATCTTTGATTCTTGCTGCTGCTGGTATTTATGGCATCATGAGTCGTAGTGTTACTCAACGAACGCAAGAGTTCGGGGTTCGCCGAGCATTAGGCGCAATTGATAAAGATATTTACCAACTTTTGCTAAAACAAGGATTAACCATGTTAATAGCGGGAATTACCGTTGGGGCAGTGCTAGGTTATTTTGCAGTAAACATGTTATCCGGAGTCTTACTCACTTTAGCGGGGTATTACGTGGCAGTTACGATTGCAGTATTGTCGACTATTTCCATCACCTTTATTGCCGCTACGCTAATTCCTGCCTTTAAAGTGCTTAAATTAGAGCCTAATAGTGCTTTACGTTATGAATAATAGCTTTTAAAGTAGAGTGACAAAAAGTTAATAGCAGCAATATGTTGCTATTAACTATTGCTATTTCTTTTCGACTTTTCTAGCGACGTTAAATTTTTACAAAAGAGTAATAAGAATGAGTTATAAAGTTTTACTTGCTGATGACGACATCAATATTTTGGCAGCATTAAAACTGCAATTAAAAGTAGAAGGTTTTACTTCTACAGCGGTTACCACACCAGGTGAAGTATTAAACGCGCTAAAAGAGCAGTGCTTTGATCTTATATTGATGGATTTGAATTACCAGCAAGACACCACTTCAGGTGATGAAGGGCTAACGTTAATCAGTCACATTCGGGAAATTGATGGATTGATCCCTATAGTAGCGATGACAGGTTGGGGCACTATTGATATTGCTGTTGATGCCATGCGCAGAGGGGCAAATGATTTCATTGAAAAGCCTTGTGATAATAATCGACTCTTTAATATTCTAAAAAATCTATTAGCGCTCAGAGATAGCCAGCAACGCAGCCAAAGGCTCGCCACCGAAAATGAATTACTGAGACAAAGTGCGCAGCCAGAACACTGGATTTGTCAGTCGAAAGCTATGCAACAAGTAATGAAGGTGGTAAATAATGTTGCAGCCACAGATATTAATATTCTGATCACCGGTGAAAATGGTACCGGAAAAAGCCAATTAGCCAATATTATTCATCAACATTCAGCGCGGCATGTACATAGCTTTATCACTGTTAATATGGGTGCGATCAATGAGGCTATTTTTGAGTCTGAATTATTTGGCCACGTAAAGGGAAGCTTCACTGACGCTAAAATTAATCGTATTGGTCGCTTTGAATTAGCAGATAAAGGCTGTTTATTTATGGATGAAATTGCCAATATTCCCCTCAGTCAACAAGCAAAACTACTGCGGGTATTAGAAAGTGGTGAATTTGAAAAGCTTGGTAGTAGTAAAAGCCAAAAAGCCTCGGTGCGTATTATCAGTGCAACCAATGCTGATTTAGAAAATATGGTCAGTGAAAACCTATTCAGACAAGATTTATTATTTCGTTTGAACAGTATTGAAATACAGATACCGCCGTTACGAGAGCGTGTTGCCGATATTCCTGTTTTAGCTAATAATTTTTTGAAAAAATATAGCCAAAAATATCAACGTAATATTGATGGCATTTCCCCCATTGCTATGGACAAACTCATTGCTTATCAATGGCCCGGCAATATTCGTGAACTAGATCATCTGATCGAACGTGCGGTATTGATGGCTGCCACGAGTGAGTTGCAAGCAGACGATCTATTACTAAAAGCATCACTATCAAATTCAAATAGTAGGACTGACGTTGCTAATAATGAAGACTGGGCGCAATTGAGCATGGAACAAGCAGAAGAAAAGCTCATCTCACTGGTGCTAAGACGCTTTTCAGGCAATGCCAAAGAAGCGGCTCACTCATTAGGTTACAGTAAAAGTGCCTTTTATCGGCGATTAGAAAAGTTTGGTTTGTAGCGGAGTTACAGTCAGGTGGCGATAAATAATAATTTTTCTCAAAAAATTTTTACGCTGACATTAGCAGCGGCGATACCTTCTTACTTGTGTTGTTTGATTTTTTTGTGGTTCATCGATTACTCGGTTTACGCTAAAATTCTCTTAACAACTTTATTGTCGATAAGCGTTTTTGGTTTTGCTTGGTTGATCAAGCAACAATTAAAATTTCAGTTTCAAACCTTGTCTAATTTAGTCGAAGCGGTTCGCGGTGGCGATTTTACCTTGCGCGGAAAAAAACGCGCCCAGCACGATCCTCTTACCGAATTAACCAACCAAATTAATTTACTCTCTGCCAGTTTAAGTGATCAAAGAGTTGCTTCAGAAGAAGCTTATCGCTTACTTGATAAAACTATTGCCCATATAAATGTTGCCATATTTGCCTTTGATTCTAATAATAAAGTTAAATTAGCTAATCCTGCAGCTGGACGATTATTTGGCTGTGATTTTTTACAACTCTTTGGTCAGTCTGCCGAGGCACTGGCTTTAACAACCTTTTTTACCGACGAACAAACACAATTACTCGAACATACATTTCCAGCGGGTAGCGGTCGTTGGCAAATACGTTTAGACAGTTATCGTGATAAAGGTATTCAAGGCAAACTACTTTTTATCACTGATTTAAAAACGGTCTTACGAGAAGAAGAGTTAAAAGCGTGGAAAAATCTGATTAAAGTGATCAGTCATGAAGTTAATAATTCGCTTTATCCAATCAGTTCTATGAGTCAAACTTTGGGTAAACTCGTTACACGTGAGCCATTAGCTGAAGACTGGAAAGAGGATATTAGTGAAGGTTTATCTGTAATTGGCGAAAGAGCTCATAACTTAACGGATTTTATTAAACGATACGCGAAAGTCGCTAAATTACCTGAGCCTAATAAACAAATCTTTTCAATATCACAGTTAATTAGTCGTACCGCGATTATTCAAAGTAATCGACAAGATATTACTATTGATGAAGATTGTGATGCTAATATGGAGATTTTTGCTGATCAAAGCATGATAGAACAAGTGATGATCAATTTGTTAAAGAATGCCTTAGAGGCAGGAGCGCCGGTTGAATTGTCATGGGGAGAAGATAAAAAGTCACAGTGGTTCATTATTATTGATCATGGTGCAGGTATTAAGAATCCGGCAAATTTATTTGTGCCGTTTTATTCCACCAAACCGACTGGCTCGGGCATTGGTTTGGTGTTATGCCAGCAAATTCTTGATAAACACCAAGGCACGCTAACACTAGAAAACAGTGAGCAAGCAGGTTGTTTAGTTAAGGTCACTTTACCTAATGCACTCTATAATTAATTAAATCACGGGCTTATTTGGGATAAAACATGTCACTTGATAAAATTTCAGCACAACTTAGTAACATCAACGAAAGTAAAAATTCACCAGTAAGCTTGCCGCCAATAGAAAAATGGAATCCGCCCTACTGTGGCGAAATAGACATACAAGTTAAAGCAAATGGCGACTGGTTTTATGGTGGCACTATTTTTAAACGGCTGCCTTTGGTTAAGTTGTTTGCGTCAGTCATGCTAAGAGATGAACAGCGCGATAGCGATGATTATTTTTTGATAACACCGGTAGAAAAAGTCAAAATTGAAGTAGAAGATGCTCCTTTTGTTTTAACGCAATGGGCTTGGCAAGATAGAGAAAAGTCAGTGATGACAGTGATGACTAACCTAGAAGATGAGTTTGCGTTAGATAACAACCATCCGTTAACGATAAACAGCAAGGGTGAGTTATACGTAACGGTTCGCCGAAATTTACTGGCAAAGGTGCACCGTAATGTTTATTACCAGTGGGCTGACTTAGCCAAAGAAGTTGTCACAGATAACGGCACACAATTAATTTTCACCAGCGCAGGTTATGAGTTTAATTTAGGTGTTATTGATTAATCCTGTACTGCAAAGTACTAGCCCTGAACAGTATTCGGAGCTAGTTATTTTACCTTTTATTTGTATTTATGCGCTTTAAATTACGCGTGAGAAGCGTTGCTGGTTAACGTGCTTTTTCATATAGGCATCGAAACTCATACAAATGTTACGAATTAATAAGCGTGCTTTTTGATCAACTTTAATAAAATCGACATTATCTTCAACTAGACCATCATTAATAAATGTACTTAGCATAGGTAAATCTTCAGAAAAATACTCGGCAAAGTCGATATTGTATTTTTCGCTTATTGCCTTCTTATCAAGATACAAATTACACATTAATTCACGAATCACTTCACCACGAATTACGTCATCATTTGATAAGCTTACGCCTTTCACTTGTGCATTTTTCTTTGTGTCAATCGCCTTGTAGTAGTCTTGAAGTTCTTTGACATTTTGGCTGAAAGAAGAACCAATATTACTAATCGAAGAAACGCCTAAACCGAGTAAATCACAGCCGCCTTTGGTGGTATAACCTTGGAAGTTACGATGTAATGTGCCATCTTTTTGGGCAACAGAAAGTTCATCATTGGGCTTGGCAAAATGGTCCATACCAATAAAGTCGTAACCAAAGGCACAAAGCGTTTCGATGGCAAGTTTCATTAAAGCAAATTTCTCTTGTACGCTTGGCAACCATTCGTCACGTAATTTGCGTTGCGCCGCAAAGCGGCTAGGTATATGTGCGTAACTAAAGAGTGAAATGCGGTCTACGTCCATTTCATGCGCTTTATTAAGAGTTCTAGTAAACGTTTCTATAGTTTGGTGAGGTAAGCCGTAAATTAGGTCGATATTAATTGATTTGAAACCTACTTGCTTAGCATGGGCAATAAAGTCGCTGATAAATTCAGTCGATTGCACACGGTTAATGGTTTCCTGTACTTTTTTATCAATGTCTTGTACGCCAATGCTTAAACGATTAAAGCCAAGGTCAAATAAATGCTCAGCTAGATTCATCTCAATTTCACGAGGGTCAATTTCAATACTCATTTCAACGTGTTCGGCAAAAGTGAACTTCTTTTTGAGTAAGGACACGAGTTTAGTGATTTGAACATGCGTTAAAAAGCTGGGTGTACCGCCACCCCAATGTAATTGCTTAACGGTGTAATCGGTGAAAAATTCAGCGCGTGAACTAATTTCTTCAGCCAAAAATTCTAAATAGGTATCAGCTTTATCGCGGTGACGAGTGATTACTTTATTACAGCCACAGTAGTAACAAAGGCTATGGCAAAAGGGGATGTGTACATACAAAGACAGTTCGCGATTTGGAGAGTCTTTTACAGCTTTAATAAAATCTGGCTCGTTAAATTCATCATGAAATTCTAACGCCGTGGGATAAGACGTATATCTAGGACCACTGGTGTTATATTTAGACAATAATTGTGGGTCAAAAAATTGATTTGCTTGCATGATAATCACCGAAATTAGTTGTTGCTGATATTCTGTCGGTGATTATAACAATGGAAAATGTAAGGGTATTGATCGAGCGCAATAAAGCGTCAGTTTATAACTAGGGAGATCTATACCTTTAACTATTTACAGTTCGTAAATTTGAGGTGAGATTAAAATCTATTTATCAGGAATTTTATTGAGAAAATGAGATGTTAGGACTGAAAACAGCGTAGCAGTTAGACTTTCACCCATAGCAACTAGCTGTTTTAATGACTTCAGTTATAAGCTTAGTTTGTTAGTGCGCTAAGACGTTCTTGGGCATATTGATGTATTTGTGATACATCGGTTTTAATGTCATTCGCTAAACTTGCTTCTGCTTTTACGCGTTCTAAATCGAGTTTCATACGCTCTTGTTTCGTCAGTTTTTTGCGTTCATCAAGAATAGGCATGTGTTTAATGGCTTCATAAAGCGCAAATACGGCAGGGAATTCGTTTGATAAGCTTTCGCTGAGTTTTAATGAATCAAGTAATACGCTTAACCGCCAGCATCCTTCAGCGACATCACATTGCTCTTCTTTCATAGCGCGAACAATAATAACGACACTGTTAAGTATTTTAGTGTCGTGCTTAGCAAGGGCTATCTTTTTATCTTGCTCAGCTTGATTGATTTTAGCGGTTTGCTGTTTAAGCTGCGTTAACAACTTCGCCGCATAAAAAGCGAGTGCAGCAATAATTATTACTGCACCAATAGTTATATAAAACCAAGGGCTAGAAAGCATAGTTAACCTTATTCGAATTCAGATAAATCGCTGTTATCAAATTTATCCCAAAGGTCGTCTTCAGAATTTTTTGTTTTTGACGTTGCAGGTGATTCGTCTTCTTCTTCATCATCATCCAAGCCAAGTAAATCTCTCAATTGCTGATGACGTTCCATTTTCTCATTGAAGTAGTCAACGTCTTCATTGCTGAGTTCGTTTTCTTCTTCTTGTTGAGCAAGAATATTTTGTAAACGACTGTCATCTTCAATGGCATATAATTCTTGCTCTAATGATGTGTCTGTTTCTACAACACGTATCGCGGCAATAGGAGAGCTATCAACTTTAGCTTTACTTTTGGCTTTAAACGGTTGAACAGTTTTGACAGGACCGCCTAGATCAATAGGTTTTTTGCTACCAATGCGGGGATCTTTTCGTTCGGTTTGTGCTTGAGCGTTTTTACCTGCATCAAAAGCTTCCTTCTGACGATTTCCTGATTCTTTACCATTTTTTTTCTTTGGTTTTCTATCAACAGGCACTACAACTTTCTTCTTGTCGTCTTTAACTGCGCCAATAGAACCTGTGCCTTGTTTTCTAGATTTTTTGCTACGAGACATAAAATAATTTCGTTTATAAATTCAATGATTGTATTTTACGTTATATTGAGGGAAACCGCGATAGTGTTTTTTGTTTGGTTAAATTACAGGCATAAAAAAACGATGAACAAGTCATCGTTTTCGTAAAACTTTAAGTGGTTATCCTAACCTATTAGCTATTCCTTTTAAGCTTTAACGTATTATTGTTTTTTATTTTGCGTTAAATACTTAATATTTTATTTTTATCGGTCATCCTGACACTTTATATGGCTATCCGTAGTGGTCTCTAGACCTAAATATCATCAATCATCCAGATATTAACTTAATCATCCGTATTCTTTAAAAAATAACATTCATAAAATTATTTTGAATGTTTATCAGCTTTCCGTGCTAATTCATTCCATATTGTTTTTGTGCTACGAAGTAGCTGAGCAATACTTTACCTTAGTTCATAAAAGCCGCAAGCTATAAATGCACATTTATTTACATTTTATAAGTGATTAGTTATTAGTTTATTGTTTTTTATCGTTATATTTTATTTATAAAGTTAACAAATAGTAAAATATAAAATAATAAATGGTCAATGTCTTACATCTTTAAGGGCGTATTGCGTACGATGAATCGTTTGCTTTATATACGAAAATCTTCGTTTAATGGTTTTGTTTTAATAACTAATATCATTTAATAACTTAAAAATACTTCTTGGTAGTATTGTCTAAACTTGTCAATATCACTGTGATCCAGATATTTGATGTGCGCTTGATAAAAGTCGTCTGTTCGATAAAGCGCTAATAGTAATTTATTTATTTCATTGATAAAGAGTTTACCTTTCACTGTTTTGTTACAGGCTAAGTGCCCAAGAATGAATCGTGGACTATTCGCTAGTTCAATAGATTTAAATTTTATGGGGTCTTTTATTTGATTACTTGCCGTATTAAATTCAGTGGGGAATTCAATGAGAAAGTCGATACGATTTTGCATTAACATGTGAACTGTTGCTTTTACGTGGTTTTCACCGGCTCGTACATAGATATTTTTTTGTGGCAGTGATGCGATATCTTTGTCTAATCCTTTACCATAAGATCTACTTTGATAAATGCCCAATTTCTTTGCAGGTAAGGCATTGAAAAGTGCGGATAAAGAGATAACTTGATTTTGTTTATTCAATAAATGTTCAGGAATTATATTCTCGGTGACATTATCACTTTCAACATAATATAAGCGTAACCCAGGATATAAATTTAGCGGTAGACTAAAGAAACCAAAGGCTTCCCTTTCAATATTTTTAATGCGATTAGTCGCACAAATATTTTGTTTGTTTTGTAATAAGTAGTCGACTCGTGCTAAAGGAGCATAAGTTAGCTTTATTTGATAATTTTTTATAGAACTAGCCAGTAAATTTAACGTTTCCATCCCAATGTAAGTAGGTTGCTTTTTAAGAAAAACAGGAATATCAGTCTGCCTATCAGTTATCCAGGTCATTTCGGGCTTGACCTGAGCAGAGACTTTACAGCAAACCATAAAACAAAAAATTATGAACGAATTCTTCATAGTGGACCTAAGCTGATTTTATATATTTGTCGTTAGTAAATAGTTTATAACGTCATCATATAAGGATAAGTCAATTAGCAAGATTATGCCTATTAACTGGATATATAAGTTTTATTAAGGGGGCAGCTAGTGATGGGGAAAACAGATGTAAAAATGCCAAGATAATCACTTGGCATTTTTAAATAGTGTCAAAAGAATTAATCCATTTCGTGCAACCAAGCCGCATGTTTTGGCGCAACTTTGGTTTCATCCCATTCGGCAATCATTACTGGCGCAACGCTTTTTAGCTCTGCCATTTGTTCAACTGTTCCTGTATTCGCTGCTAACTCTAAGCGGTGACCGTTAGGATCGAAGAAGTAAATTGATTTGAATACACCATGGTTTACTGGACCTAAAACATCAACGCCTTTTGCTGCTAAATCATCTCTTGCCGAAACAAGTGCCTCAAGATCTTCAACTTCTAACGCAATATGCTGTACCCATTTTGGTGTGTTTTCGTCACGTCCCATATCGGGAGAATTAGGAATTTCAAAAAAAGCGAGGACATTGCCCATGCCAGCATCAAGAAAGATATGCATGTAAGGATCTGGTGCTTTCGTTGAAGGTACTTCGTTCTCGGCAATGGCAACAGTAAGTTCCATATTTAAATGCTCTTTGTACCAATCAACGGTCTGTTTTGCATTTACACAACGATAAGCGACGTGATGAAATCTTTTTATTTGAATCATAATATTCTCTGCTGGTTATTACTTGAACTAATGTATGAGTAATATTGACATAAAGTAACTTTTGTTACTAATTTGGTGTTTGTTTATCCTAATGTCATTTTTTACTTTTCGTGGCAAAAAATTTACAGTTAAATTTTACAACGCCATTTATCACTGAGTGTCTCATCTACTTCTTTAATACCGATAGATGAAAATGGCGAATCGATAAAAGTAATTTCACTGGTGATGAATTGGTCATCACGGAAATAATGGCAAGTGACTTGCGTATTTTCGGGTAGGTGATCCGCGAGTTGTTGTAATGATTTTTCACTGACTTGCAAATTGTTAACCGAAACTAAAATATCGTTTACGGCTAATCCTGCTTTAGCCGCAGGTGAGTTTTCAATAACTTGGCTAATTTTTACCCCAAGCGCTAAATCCTTATATTGAGCACCAATATAAGGTGAATAAGCATTATTGTCTGTGGTCTCAAGGCTATTAAGTTGTTTAAATTTTTGCTTTGAAAACGTAATGCCGACTTGGCTGAGTAAAGGTGTTAAGTCGACACGTTGGGCATTGTTGAGCAGTGCAAGAAATGACTCGCTGATATCTTCATTACAAAGAATGTTGGCAATGTTAATGAAGTCATCTTCGCTAGTCCCCATATTGGTTCTGCCAAAGTGTATCCATAGTTCGCGCATTAAAGTGTCTAAACTATAAACTCCAACTGATTTTTCACGAATCGTTAAATCTAACCACAGGGCAATTAATGAACCTTTAGTATAATAGCTAACGATATTGTTAACGGCATCTGCGCCTTGTTGATAAAATTTAGTCCATGTATCGAAACTTGAATCAGTAACACTTTGTTTTAATTCACCTTGGCCGCGATAAACCCGAGTAGCTGTTTTTGCTAGTTGCTGTAAATAATCGTCGAAACTGATTAGCCCCGTTCTAAATAAAGAAAAATCATCATAGTATGAGGTAATGCCTTCATAAGCCCATAATTGCCGGCTATGTACTTCTTGCTGTAAATTATAAGGGTGAAATTCTTTCGGCTTAATACGGCAAACATTCCAAGCGTGAAAGTATTCATGCGAGCATAAGCTTAAAAAAGTTTGATAATTGTCACTGGTTTCTTCAGGTTTATTCGGGTTAGGTAAATCAAAACGACTGGCCTGTAATATGGTTGAATTTTTATGTTCAAGCCCGCCAAAACCGCTGCCTAATAAATGGGTGATAAACCAATATTCTTTAAAAGGAACTTCGCCGAACAGGCTGATATGATGCTGACAAAGTTTACCTATATCTGCTTTTAAGCGTTCCCGATCACCAAAATGCTGGCTAGTAAAAACTAAGTGGTGCGTTACACCTTCAATCATAAATTCAAAAGCATCAAAATCGCCAAGTGCAACGGGGCAGTCGATAAGCTCTTGATAATCGTAAGCGAGATAATTTCCTAATTGATATTTATCAGTACCTTTAGCACGAGGTAACCCTGTGGCCACTCGCCAATGGCTGTATTGTTCATTAAGTTCTTGAGGCAATGATATCGCTAATTGGCACGGTTCATCTGGTAATTCTTGCACTTGTAAAAAAGTGGAACTTCCGTTAAAAAATCCTCGTTGGTTGTCTAAATAGGCGGTGCGCACAGACAAATCGAAAGCAAATATTTGATAATTTATTGTCGTGTGAGAGCTCGTTGCTGTGAATTGCCAAGTTTGCTTGTCTGTTTTATTAAGCGCGACTTGCTGGTTTATCTTTTCATTATCATATGCCGTGATTTCGATAATGTTTTTCGCAAAGTCACGGATCATATAGCTACCAGGTAACCAAGCGGGTAAAGATAAGTGATATGTTTTACCAACTTGTGTGGCAAATGAAAGCTCAACGGCGAATAAATGACTATTGAGATCTTTAGGAAAAATGTTGTATTGGATCATGAAGAAGGGCAACTAAGTGAGACAAAAAATCATGCCTCAATGTAGCAGAATTATGCAATGAAAACAGCAAAGCATCAGTGAATTTAGTGCTGTATTCGGGCAATGTTATTTCACTAACTAAACGGCTCAAGTTGTTTCTTATAATCATGAACTAAAGCAATATAACCGTCTTACCTTTATTCAAACAGATACGTTGCTCTGCATGCATTTTCACGGCATGAGACAAAGCTGTTGCTTCAATGTCGTGACCACTATGAACCATTTGCTTTATGGTAAAGCTGTGGTTAATCGCTTTCACTTCTTGGACAATGATAGGACCTTCATCTAAGTCACTTGTTATATAATGGGCTGTAGCACCGATAATTTTCACTCCGCGTTGGTGTGCTTGGTGATACGGTTTTGCGCCTTTAAAACTAGGTAAAAAAGAATGATGAATATTAATAGCTCGACCTTGCCATTGTTGACAAAAATTGTCTGATAAAATTTGCATGTAACGTGCGAGCACTAATAAATCAGTTTTATAGTCTGATAATAAGGTTTGTAGTTGGTTTTCTTGTTGCGTTTTCGTCGAAGTTGAAATAGGTAAATAATGAAAAGGAATATGATGAAAATTAACCAGAGCCTCACAGTCTCGATGATTTGAAACAACAGCTACAACATTGACAGGTAATACACCTGCTTTAACTTTCGTTAATAAAGACACCAAACAATGGTCATCTTTAGATACCGCTATCACAATATTAGGAAAGTTATCGCGCTCTCTTATTTGAAAGCTCATGGCAAGCGGCTGGGCTAGCTCTGCTACGGCTTGACGAAATTCGGCTATCGAAACATTTAAGTTTCTGTCATCAAACGCGATGCGCGAAAAAAAAGTTGCCGTGTAGGGGTCACTGTACTGTGAGGTTTCAGTTATAAAAGCGCCATGTTGAAAGAGGCTTTGGCTGACCTTAGCTAATACACCTGAAGTATCAGGGCATTGCCAAGTTAAAATATAGTGGTGTATAGGCTTCATAGCTGACTCCAACAAAAATGATATTCATGAAGTCAGTTTGACAGATTTTTATACTGAGCGATTAGTTTATTGCGCTATAAGCTAAGAACTTAATTTATTATTCGCTATTAATAGGTTGCAATCATTAGTGTCGTTATCTTCTTAAGTCTCAGATTTATGGACTTTGTGTAAATTTTTAACGTAAAGCGCTTCCACTTTTTCGCGGGCCCAAGGGGTTTTACGCAAAAATTTTAAGGTAGAATTGATGCTAGGATTTTCAGTAAAACATTTTATTTTTATCTGTTGGCCAAGTGCAGGGTAACCAAAATATTCAACTAATTCGGTAACTAGAACTTTTAATGTAATGCCATGTAAGGGGTTGAAAGGTTGGTTATTCATAAGTTTATTTTTCAGGCCGTCAGGGTATTTTATTATTTTAACAGATTGGACGGCGATTGTAGGTAATACATTTGAACAATATTCTGTGAGAAGTTGGTTATCCCATTTTGCGATGATAAGGTTATATGTAGATGTTGACTAATGAAGTAAGAGAGTCTATTTGTGTTTAAGTTAAATTTTTCCCATAAAATTATTATTGTTTCTACCATATTATTGTTACTGGCGTTGTCAGTTTCAACCTCGATAAATTATATATCCCTTAAAAATAATACCCAAGAGAACTTGAATCTTGCGATCGATGAAATCGGTCATTCCGTTTCAGGAAATATAGCTAATTGGCTGACAAATCGGCTACAAATTATCGAAGCAATTGCATTAAATGTTACCACAGAAAATGACCATGACGGCGTTTTAAAGGCTGTACAACAGGCTGTTGAAGCCGGAAAAATGAAAAATACTTATGTTGGTTTAGCCGACACCGGTAAGTTTATTTTAGATGACTTATCAATTA
>Ga0209291_1002657_pt1 | contig 14156 bp, 14 predicted proteins | sample GOMGulsemesocosm_FD_184633 | JGI IMG/M metagenome (GOLD analysis project Ga0209291, IMG submission 184633) | Methane-oxidizing microbial communities from mesocosms in the Gulf of Mexico - GOM9B Gulf of Mexico (SPAdes) (version 2) | ecosystem: Environmental > Aquatic > Marine > Cold seeps...
CACATTCTGACTTCCTAGCAAAAATTAATGCGGTTCGTTATGCATTTTTAGAGTTGGGTGTTGATAATGGCGTTATCGTTGCTCGGACCGATTCTTTGGGTGCTGGCTTAACCAAACAAATAGCGGTGACAAATGAACCGGGTGATTTAGGTGATCAATATAATGCATTCTTAGATGTAGAAGAAATATCACCGGAACAAATTCAAAACGGTGATGTGATTTTAAATCGTGATGGTAAGTTAGTACGCCCTAAACGTCTTGCTAGTAACTTGTTCCAGTTTAAAGAAGGCACAGGTGAAGCGCGTTGTATTCTAGATTGTATTACGTCATTACAAAACGGTGCTGATTTGTTATGGATTGAAACTGAAAAGCCTCATGTAGCTCAAATTGGTGCTATGGTGAACGAAATTCGTAAAGTAGTGCCGAATGCAAAACTTGTTTATAACAACTCTCCATCATTCAATTGGACTCTAAACTTCCGTCAGCAAGTATTTGATACGATGAGCGATGCGGGCGAAGATATGAGCGCCTATGATCGTGATAAATTGATGAGCATTGATTATGATGAAACACCTTTAGCAATTACTGCGGATGAAAAAATTCGTACTTTCCAAGCTGATTCTGCACGTGAAGCTGGCATTTTCCATCACTTAATCACGCTACCCACTTATCATACGGCTGCGCTTTCCACTGATAACTTGGCAAAAGAGTACTTCGGTGACAAAGGTATGCTTGGTTATGTTGAGGGTGTACAACGTAAAGAGATTCGCCAAGGTATTGCCTGTGTTAAGCATCAAAATATGGCCGGTTCTGATATGGGTGATGACCATAAAGAATATTTCGCCGGAGATGCAGCGTTAAAAGCGGCTGGTGAAGACAATACTATGAATCAATTTGGTTAATCGATTAAATAGGCGTTAAATAAAAAACCACCGTCAGCGGTGGTTTTTTTATGGGCGTTTGTTGAGTTTTCTAGCAAGTTCAGCGCGATGAATAATTTGACTAAGGCGGTGGGCGAATATACCTATCCATCCAACGAACGTCACCAAAATAGCGATAGTGATAATAATCACACCACTTATTGCTACCCAGTTCACAGCTGTTTGGTTATACCAAAGTACGGCTAATCCAGATATGAATGTGGCTATTCCCGTAAAAAATATCCGCAAACTTTGTTGCGGATAACTACCTAGCGTGTAGGTGACTCGTTTAATTTGCTCAAACATTAGGTGATTTTAATAATACGAATGATCGCCAGACTCATGTTCAGTCATGTCTCTTACGCCCGTTAATTCACCAGCAAAAATCTCAAGCATTTCTTTTTCAATGCCTTCTTTAAGGGTGACATCAACCATTGAACAACCATTACAGCCGCCGCCAAATTGTAGAATAGCTAGGCCAGCATCAGTGATTTCCATTAACGTGACTTGTCCACCATGACTAGCAAGTTTTGGATTGATATCAGATTGAATGAAATAATCAACACGATCAACTAAAGCTGCATCATCATTAACTTTACGCATTTTAGCATTTGGCGCTTTTAGCGTTAATTGTGAGCCCATTTTATCTGTCACATAATCAATTTCAGCTTCATCTAAGTAAGGGACACTATGTTCATCAATGACTGCAGAAAAACCTTTATATTCAAGGCGTTTGTCGCTTTCCTCTAACGCTTCTGGTGGGCAATATGAAACGCCACATTCAGCATTTGGCGTGCCAGGGTTAACGACAAAAACACGAATGGCGGTGTCTTCTGGTTGATTACTCAATAGCTCACTAAAGTGAACTTGAGCTTGATCTGAAATTGAAATCATTGGCTACCTCGAAATATTGATCTTGAATCTGACTAAAATGGTCAAGTTTCTATTCTATCGTTTTAATGGGGGCGCGGATAGGATATTTAAATACTTAGTTATAATATTTATGCGGTTTTTGGCCTTAATCACTAATGATGGTTCGGGCAATAGCCCAGTGCTGAATATTGATCGTTTTGTGCGCCAATATCGTTTCACTCATTTCCCGCATTGTGGCACCTGTGGTATATACATCGTCAACAATAGCAATTGAATCGGCTTTAATAGACGTGGTTAATTTAAAAGCATTGTCTAAATTATGGCAACGTTGTTGCGCATCTAAACTAGCTTGTGCTGTGGTATTTTTAACCCGCTTTACAGGGCTAATTATCGGAATATCAAGATAAGTGCTTAATGCTAACGCAATGAGCTGGGCTTGATTAAATCCACGATTATATTGACGCTGCCAATGTAAAGGAACGGCTATAATAGCCTGTGGTTTATCAATTAATTCCTGATTTAGGAGTTTAAAAACTCGACGTGCTAAATGCCTAGCCAATTCATGACAAACAATAATTTGTTGGCGATATTTTAGCGCGCCTAAGAGTTGCTTAATTGGCGTTTGATAATAACAGGCAGTAACCAAGGGGTAAGGCGGTTGATATTGTTGACATTGACCGCACCATTTCGTTTCTGTCATCAAATTTTTTGAGCAACCAATGCATAACTGAAGAGGGAAGGGAAGGTCGGTGCGGCAAACATCGCACAGCTGATTTTTATAATGGTTGGTTTGCTCATTACATAATAAGCAACAATGGGGAAGCGCATGACGGATATTCGCCAAGCTATTTGTTATCTGTTGGTAAAGTTTGAGTGTTACAATTTGATATCGACTAGTCATCATAATATTGTAGTTAAGGAATGAGATGAACGGAGCATTATATGTTGAAAAAATCGGGCAAGGTCCTGCGATTGTCTTAATTCACGGTTGGGGATTAAACAGTAAAGTTTGGGCGCAAACGAGTTCGCAATTAGCACAGCACTTTACGGTTTATTGTGTTGATTTACCGGGATTTGGTTTTAGTCATCAAGTTGAAGCTGAGCCTACTGTTGTTGCTTGGGCGGCATTAGTGGCTGCGGCCGTTGACGAACCAGCCATATGGCTGGGTTGGTCATTGGGTGGATTGATTGCAACACAAGTGGCCGTTGACTTTCCTGACAAAGTAAATGGTTTAATCACCGTGGCTAGCTCTCCTAAATTTTCGCAGACGTCACAATGGCCTGGTATTAAATCTGCCGTAATGGACATGTTCACTCAGCAACTGTCACATGATTTTTCCGTCACACTAGAGCGATTCTTAGCTATTCAAGCCATGGGCAGTGAAAGTGCCAAGAAAGACATAAAAGCTCTAAAGGAAGTGTTGTCTCAACGACCTTTACCACAAAAGACATCACTAAATGATGGATTGAATCTACTGAACAACGTCGATTTACGGCATAATATCTCGGCGATAGAGCAACCATTCCTCAGGATCTACGGACGTCTTGATTCATTAGTACCTAAGAAAGTGATCAGCTTAGTAGATGATTTATCTCCTAAAAGTCATAAGTATGTTTTTGATAAGGCTTCCCATGCACCATTTATATCTCATTCCCGCGAGTTTGTTGATGTTGTACATCGCTTTGTAATGCAGCATGGCTAAGGAATAATTAGATATTTAGCTTTCAATTTTAGTCGAATTGGTTAATAATTAGACTAGTTTCCGTTATCTAAAAAGGACATGAAATGAATATACAGTCAGCATTTGATTCCGGTGTAGCGGGGTTTAATAAAGCGAACGAACGTGCGGGTGAAAGTGCACGTGAGATAGCGCAGCAGCAAGTCCCTGTTCAAACATCAACACCAGTGAGTGAAGCGGGTACTGAACTTGCTAGTGCAGCACCGCGAAATACACCGATTACAGAAAGTTTAATTAACTTACGTGTCGCTGAGAACGAAGCAAGAGCATCCGCGAGAGTTATTGAAACAGCGGATAACGTACTTGGTAGCTTGATCGACACGAGAGTGTAAGAGCTATTTATGAACGTTACAACCAACTATCCCAACGTAAGTTTGGTTACAACGAATCCCGCAACGGATAGGGCTGCTAGAGATAATGCTATCAGGCCTGTCGTACCACCTGTTACCCAATTAAATGCAACAGGTGCTGAACCTGCCGTTGCCGGAAATAAAGAAAAAGCACAGCCCAATACACCAATCATCGCCACTCAAAATCCAACCTATGAACAACCCCAAAATCCAACTGTGAGTGAAAATGAAAAGAATGAACAGCAATCTGATGAACAAAAAGATCAGCAGGACCAAAATCAACACACTGATGAAGAAAATGATAATGACAGCGAACGTTTTAGTGAGCAAGAACAACAGCAAATTGATCAGTTAAAACAACGTGACACTGAGGTTGTAGCCCATGAGAAAGCTCATTCAAGTACGGGTGGGCAATATGCCGGTTCTCCGAGTTATTCGTATGAAACTGGCCCCGATGGGGCTAAATATGCCGTGTCAGGTGAAGTGTCGATAGACACAGCTAAAGTGGCTAACGATCCGCAAGCCACTCTTATTAAAGCTCAGCAAATAAGACGAGCTGCACTGGCACCAGCGCAGCCATCATCCCAAGATAGAAGTGTTGCAGCGACAGCAGACCGCCTAGCAACACAAGCGCGTCAAGAAATATTATCTCAAGCTCAAACAGATAAAGATGACAGTAAAAAAGATTTTCGCATCAACAATCCCATAGAGTCGGAACGTTTTAATGAACGTTCCGAGCTGGCCAAAGACAAAGAGTTTCAAAAAACAGTAGCCAATCGTAGCCAGCATATTAATGACTTTTATCAACAATCTAGTCAGTCAAATAAGAGCGCTACGTTATACCAGCAAGCCTAAAAATTTATTTTTGAGCAGCTCTTTTAAATGCATCAGCAATAGCGGCGTTTTCCTGTTTTGGCTGTGACTTCGATTGATTTACTTTGGGTTTTCCTTTTTTTGTAGTGATATGGTCTTTGGTGTTATCCGTTGTCGTTGAGGTTTTCATCGATAACGCTATTCTCTTTCGCTCAATATCTACGCTAGTTACTCGTACTTCAACTATTTGTCCTACTTTAACCATCTTTCTAGGGTCGCTAATAAACGTATCAGACATTTCTGAAATATGAATCAATCCGTCTTGATGCACGCCCAAGTCTACAAATGCACCAAAGTTTGCCACATTTGAAACGGTGCCTTCCAAGATCATATCGACCTCAAGATCTTTTATCGATTCTATTCCCTCTTTTAATTGTGCTGTCTTAAAAATCCCACGTGGATCTCGAGCGGGTTGTTTGAGCTCAGTAATAACGTCAATGATAGTGGGAAGTCCTTGCTTTTGATTGACAAAATCAATGGCATTGATTTGATTTAATTGTTGTTCATTGTTCATTAACTGAGTTGTTGTTAGTTGGCAGCGCTGAGCAATAAAACAAACAAGAGGATAAGATTCAGGATGAACGGCGCTGGCATCCAATGGCTCCTTGCCTTCCCTAATCCGTAAAAAACCTGCCGCTTGTTCGAAGGCTTTTGGCCCTAATCGCGGTACTTTAAGTAATTGTTGTCGATTGGTAAAACGACCAATATCCTCACGATAAGAAACAATGTTTTTGGCTAATGTGGCGTTTAAGCCACTAACACGTTCGAGTAATGGTGCCGAGGCCGTATTGAGCTCTACGCCAACAGCATTTACGCAATCTTCTACGGTTTCATTGAGGCGTGATGTTAACTGCAGCTCGTTTACGTCATGTTGATATTGGCCAACACCGATTGCTTTAGGTTCTATTTTAACAAGCTCGGCTAGTGGGTCCTGTAAACGACGTGCTATAGAGACAGCTCCTCTTAATGAGACATCTAAAGTTGGAAATTCATTTGCCGCCAGCTCTGACGCTGAATAAACAGAAGCGCCGGCTTCACTTACAATCACTACATCAACATTGAGTTGATATTGTTTTTTGCAAGCTAACACTAATTTTTCAGTTTCACGTGAACCTGTACCGTTACCAATACTGATTAACGAGACGTTGTGGCGCTTTATGTGATTTTGCAAAGCATCAATTGATTGTTGCCATTGGTTTCTTGGCGCGTGCGGGTAAATAGTATCTGTGCTTAACAGTTTGCTGTGGCCGTCAACTATCGCTACTTTCACACCTGTCCGGATACCAGGATCTAACCCTAAAGTGATTTGATGCCCTGCGGGAGATGTCATCAATAAATCATGTAAATTATTGGCAAAAACATCGATAGCTTGCTGCTGTGCTGTGTCTTTAACACGGTTAATTAGCTCTGTGGTTACGCTGGGCAATATTTTTGTTTTCCAGCACTGCTCTGCAACTTCGCTCAGCCATAATTGTTGAGGTTGGCGGGCGTATCTTATGTTTAAATGCTCGAGAATGAGTTCAAGGCATGGATGTACTTTTTGTGCATAAGATAGCGTAATATTGATCTGTAAGGCACCGGCCGCTTTACCTCGTAGCATCGCCATCATTCTATGAGATGGCACTGACTTTAAGCGTTCTTGATGCTCAAAATAATCACTAAATTTATTAAGTACATGCTGCTCAATTGGTGGGGTCTTCTTACGTGCAGGTTTGGTTGCAATGAAACTTTGCTGCCACATTAAGTGCCTAATCTTAGTCATTAATGTGATGTCTTGCGCGATCGTATCGATAATAATCGCACTGGCTCCTTCAAGCGCCTGGGTAATATTTGCAATACCTAGCTTAGCATTGACGTAAGAATGTGCTAACCGTTGTGGGGAGTCATTTGATGTGATCATTAGCGCAGTAGCTAAGTTATTTAATCCTGCCTCAACCGCTAGTTGCCCTTTCGTTTTTCGGCTGCTTTTAAATGGTTTATATAACTCTTCCAGTTCGCTTTTACTCTGACACTCTTCAATACACCTTGATAAAGCAGGTGTTAGTTTACCTAATTCATTGATCAATTTTACAATGCTTGTTTTACTCGTTGCTAAATCTCGTAAGTAATTGAGCTGGCGGTGCAAGTCCCGAAGTTGCGTATCATCTAATCCTTGAGTAGCCTCTTTTCGGTAACGGGCAATGAAGGGCACTGTAGATCCTTCATCAAGTAACCGAATAGCAGCATCGGCTTGTAGTTGGGAAATACTCAACGCTTTTGAAATAATGACAGGAATGCTATTCATTTTATCTCTCAGGTAAATGTTTCTTTACATAGAAACGGATATATTGATTAATTCAAATATGGATTATCTTCGGAAATATATTATAGTTCTAAAGTTTTACAAACAATAATAAATCACTAAACAAGGAATATTTTAATGAAAACAATTATTAAGAGTATTATTACTCTCTTTTTTTTGTTAAGTGTAAGTGCTACTTACGCGAAATCTGGCAAAGAAATCCCCTTAGAGGACTTTTTTAAAAACCCTGCCTATAGTCAGCTAAAATTATCTCCAAATGGTAAATATTTAGCCGCTTTGATTGATGTTTTAGATCGACGAAACTTGATGATTATGGAAACTAATGATCTATCTAAGTATGAAATATTAACAGGTTTTAAAAAGCAAAATGTAGGTAGTTTCTTTTGGGCTAACGATGATCGTATTGTATTCACTATGGATAGTAGTAATGGTCGTGAAGCTCTCAGTCTATATACTGTTGAAAGGGGAAAAAAGAAACCTGAAATAGTGCGACTTTTAGGTGCTGAAGGTACGAGTAGAGGAACAATTAGCGCGAGTGTTGCACATACTCTTCCTGACGATCCAAATCATATTATAGTTTCATATAATCGTCGTTATATTAAAGCGCCAGACTTATATAAAATAGCATTAGATAGTAAATGGAATAGTCGTAAAAAACGAAATCATTCGATGAAACTAATTGCTGAAAATCCAGGTAATGTTCAAAGTTGGATTTTAGATCATGAAGGTGAAGTGCGAGCAGCGATTTCGATTGATGAGCTAGTTGGAAAGTTTTTATTTAAAGATAAAGGTGATAAAGAGTTTAAAACCCTCTTAACATATAACATTTTTGATGAACAAATTTCGCCTTTAGGTTTCTCTTTCGATAATAAAACAATGTATGTGACTTCGAATATTGATAGAGATCGAAGCGCTATTTTTGAATTTAATCCGTATACAGTAAAACTTGGAAAGCTCATTTATGAGCATGGTGAGGTTGATGTTTCAGGTTTGATTTCTTCTCGAAAACAAAAGAAACTGCTGGGTGTTGGTTATAATGCTGATTATCCGACGACTGTTTATTTCGATGCTAAGGAAAAACAATTACAAGCATCTTTTAAAAAGGTATTTAAAGGAAAGCGTGTATCCACAGCAAGTAAAAGTGAAGATGAAACACTTCGTGTATTAGTCGCATATGATGAGACAGACCCAGGCACATATTATTTATATGACAGTGTAAAAAATAAACTAGGGCTGTTAGCTCAAACAATGTCTTGGTTGAATCCAGATGAATTATCTGAAATGAAACCGTTTCGTTTTCAAAGCCGTGATGATTTAACTATGCGCGGTTATGTCACTGTTCCGAAAAACAGTAATGGGAAAAATTTACCTTTAATTATTAATCCACACGGTGGTCCTTTTGGCGTTCGTGATAGCTGGGGATTTAATCCTGAAGTTCAATTTTTAGCTAACCGAGGTTATGCTGTTGCTCAGGTCAATTTCCGTGGTTCTGGTGGGTATGGACGTGAGTTTGAACAAGCTGGTTATAATGGTAAATGGGGTGCAGAAATGCAACATGATATCACTGATACCGTGAAGTATTTAGTTGAACAAGGTATTGCAGATCCTGATCGTGTTTGTATTTATGGTGCTAGTTACGGCGGTTATGCCACAATGGCAGGGCTAACTTTTACACCTGATCTATACAAGTGTGGTATTAATTCTGTTGGCGTAACAGATACAGGACTGTTATTCGATACTCTACCAAAACATTGGGAAAATGGTCGTAAAGCCCTTGAACATCAAATTGGCGATCCTAATGATGAGAAATTGATGGAACGTATGTCACCATTAGCACATGTTAAAAATATTAAAGCACCGGTATTTATTATTCATGGACGTCGTGATATTCGGGTTAAGTATGAACATGCAACTTTACTTAGAACACAACTTGATGAATTAGGTAAGTCGTATGAATGGCTTGTGAAAAATAAAGAAGGTCATGGTTTCAGAAAAGTAGAAAATAAAATAGAAATGTACCAAAAGATTGAGAAGTTTTTAGATAAAAATCTATAATAACTAAGTTATTTATGAAGCCGGCTCATTGATATGAGTCGGTTTTTTTATGACTAATAAAAAGTGAAGCTCAGAATATGTTAAAGAATTCTTAACCAAATTTTTATTTTGGTAAATGTTGTGTTTCATGATTTTAATACAATAAAATCACCAATTTTATGTAAATGGTATAAAGTACTTTTTAATGCGAAAAGTAATTTATAAACAATATGTCGTGTAAATAATTTATAAGTAATCATCATGAAAAATACTAACCTCGTGACTCCTGCAGGGTGGAATACGCTCGATCAGGAACTAAAATATTTATGGAAAGTTAAACGTCCACAAGTGACTCGTGCTGTGTCTGAAGCCGCAGCATTGGGTGATCGCAGTGAAAATGCAGAATATAAGGAAGGAAAGCGAGAGCTTCGTTCAATTGACCGTCGGTTGCAGTTTTTAATGAAGCGATTAGATGGATTACAAATAGTCCATTACGCTCCATCACAAGAAGGCAAAGTCTATTTTGGTGCTTATGTGGAACTTGAGAATGAACAGGAAGAAAAAGCCACATATCGCGTAGTCGGACCCGATGAAATTGACGTCGCTAATAACCATATTACTATTGACTCTCCTATGGCTCGCGCACTTATCGGAAAGCAGACAGATGATGAAGTCGTCGTTAAAACACCTACAGGGGATCGTGTGTGGTTTGTTAATAAAATTTATTACAAAAAGTCATAGGTTACCTAATGGATCTGTGATTGATGATTCGTTGAATATGTATTGTGATGAAAAATTAGATGTGCAGGATATCTAATTTCTGCTTTTGATAGCATATATAACTATAAACATGTGTATGCTCTGTTACTAATGACGATTGTCCCGTCTGAATTATCTTCCACCACAACATACTTTGTAACAAAGCATCACTAAATAAAATGGCTATGTTTTTTGCTTTATAAAGCATTAAATTTTATAGTATTTGTTATTAAGTACACCAGAGTAAAAATCATGAGTCATGAAACCACTAAAATTCTTGTTGTCGATGACGACGCACGATTACGCAGTTTATTAGAACGCTATCTTGTTGAGCAGGGCTTTCAAGTCAGAACCGCAAACGACGGCGAGCAAATGGACCGTTTAATGGAGCGGGAAAATTTTCACATGATGGTACTCGATTTGATGTTACCAGGTGAAGATGGGTTAACGATTTGCCAACGGTTACGCAAAAAAAATAATGATATTCCTATCTTAATGCTCACTGCGAAAGGTGATGAAGTTGATAGAATTATCGGCCTAGAATTAGGAGCCGATGATTATTTACCAAAACCATTTAATCCACGTGAATTGTTAGCGCGGGTGAATGCGGTACTGCGACGTCGAAGCACGGAAGTGCCAGGGGCGCCATCACAAAATGAAGAGTTAATCAGTTTTGGTGATTTTCAGTTAAATTTAGCCACACGTGAAATGCATCACGGTGAAGAAGTTACATCGCTCACTTCTGGTGAGTTTGCTGTACTAAAATCACTAGTGACTCATCCCAGAGAGCCATTATCACGTGATAAATTAATGAATATGGCCCGAGGCAGAGATTACAGTGCATTAGAGCGTAGTATCGATGTACAAGTCTCTCGCTTACGACGCATGATTGAAGATGATCCAACTAATCCTCGTTACATTCAAACTGTATGGGGTTTGGGTTACGTTTTTGTACCTGACGGTCGAGCGCATTAATGAGACGTTGGTTTCCAAAAAGCGCGTTTGGACAAACCGCGCTTTTAATTGGTTTTTTATTATTAATTAATCAGCTCGTATCATATGCCTTAGTGGTTAAGCATGTTGTTGAGCCAAGCTTTAGGCAAATAAATACGTTACTTGCTAAGCAAGTGAAATTGGTTTTCATGAATATGCCTGAGCAGGGCCGTGAACAACTCCCTATCGATGAAATATTAACCGAACAATTTAAAGAAGCAACAGGCCTTAGAGTCTACCCAGCTTATTTAGCCCCAAAATACGGCTTAGACAGAGCAACGCCATATCATTTCCTATCTGAACAAATGAGTGAATACCTTGGAGGTAAAACCGAGGTTAGGGTGTCGAAAGAAGAACTATTTATGGTGTGGATTAACCCACCACAAGATCCTTATATTTGGATAAAAGTGCCGCTAGAAAAGTTTGATGACAGTGAATTTTCGCCCTTAACTTTTTATCTCATATTGATTGGCGGTCTATCGGTTATTGGTGGATGGTTTTTTGCTGGACATTTAACGCGCCCCTTAAGAACACTGCAATCGGCTGCTAATCAAGTTGCCAAAGGTGAATACCCTGAACGATTAGCTTTTAAAGGTTCAACGGAAGTTATTGGTGTTACACGCGCATTTAATTCTATGGCTTCAGGTATCAAACAACTGGAGGATGACCGATCATTGTTGATGGCGGGTATTTCACATGATTTACGGACACCGTTAACTCGAATTCGTTTGGCCACTGAAATGCTTGATGATAAAGAAGCGTTTTTTAAAGAGGGTATAGAACAAGATATTGATGATATGAATGAAATCATCGATCAGTTCATAACGTACATCAAATTAGATCGTGAGGAAACAGCTGAATTACACGATCTCAACGATATTATTACCCAAGAAGTGAATGCTGAAACGAGCAGAGGTCGCGATATTACGCTCCAATTGACACCTATACCTATTATGATGGTGCGAACATTCGCTTTAAAACGAGTATTGGCTAATTTAGTCGGCAACGCTATTAGATATGGTGGCGGTGAAGTTTATGTTAAATCAGGCATGTGCGGCAAACGATTGGCTTACTTTACTGTGGAAGATAATGGTCCAGGGATCGATCCTGAAAAAATTCAACATTTGTTTAAACCGTTTGTTCAAGGGGACAATGCGCGAGGCGGCCAAGGGAGCGGTTTAGGCTTAGCCATAGTACATAGGTTTGTTAATAATCATGGTGGTAAGGTGCTGATAAAAAATAGATCTGAAGGTGGGTTATGTGTCCGTATAGAGCTACCTTTGCATAGTTAGTTTGATTGATTTTTCCAACGATAGGTTTTATCTATTGATGATATTTGTTATTTCACTTGGTATTACACCTGTTTTGTATTCATACTAGGTTTATCAATTAAGCACTGCACAGAAGTGCTTTACGAAACTTGGAAATAATAATGTTAGAAAATATAGAAGGTCAATCAGTACCAAACGTTACTTTTAAAACTCGCACTAATAACGATTGGGTTGATGTTACAACCCAATCGTTATTTGAAAATAAGACCGTCGTTGTTTTCTCTTTACCCGGCGCATTCACACCTACATGTTCTTCTACTCATTTACCACGTTATAACGAATTAGCTAATGTTTTGAAAGCTAATGGCGTTGATGACATTGTTTGTATGTCAGTTAATGATACATTTGTTATGAATGCTTGGTTAAGCGATCAAGAGGCTGATAACATTACGGTAATTCCGGATGGTAATGGCGAGTTTAGTGAAGGCATGGGAATGCTAGTGGATAAGAGCGACATTGGTTTTGGCAAGCGTAGCTGGCGTTATTCGATGCTTGTAAAAAATGGCGTTATTGAAAAAATGTTCATTGAAGCGAATAAAGCGGGTGACCCGTTTGAAGTTTCAGATGCAGATACTATGCTTAACTATATAAACTGTGAAGCAAAAGCACCTGTCGATGTCGCTTTGTTTACAAAAGTAGGCTGTCCTCATTGTGCAAGAGCTAAAGAGTTATTACATAGCAAAGGCTTGCCATTTGAAGAAGTTGTTATCGGTTCTGATGCTAGCTTATTATCATTAAGAGCAATGACAGGGAATACGACAGTGCCACAAGTATTTATTGCTGGCGCACATATTGGTGGAGCAGATGAGTTAGAAGCACACTTCGCCTAACAATAAATTTGAACGATGGAGATAAAGTGATGATTGATTTAAAAGTAAAGGATTTTTTAACACATAATGCACCTGTAATTACATCTTCAACGTTGTTGTCAGAAGCCGTTGATCAAATTGAAGGCAGTAGTCAAGATAGTGCTGTTGTGGTTGATAATGATCAGGTTGTTGGTATTTTGAGTGAGCGAGATTGTTTAAAAACGCTACTTTCTAACAGTTATTTCTGCGATGGTGCGCCAAGTGTCAAAGAATTTATGAAAACCAATGTGGTTACTGTTGACGCAAATGAAAACATTCATGATGTGGCGAGTAAGCTCGTATCTGACACCGCAGAATTTTGTGACCAAACGTGTTTTCCCGTGCTACAAAATAATGTTTATATCGGATTGATTGGCGTAAAGGGATTGGTAGAAGCACTCAATCAATACTATAGAACTTGCCAAGCTTACTAATTTATTAGTGAAAAAATTAAAAAGCCAATATCATCGATATTGGCTTTTTTTGTCTATGATAGCGATAACGATTAGCTGTGCGTGATTAATACCATAAATCTAGCGAGTATTATTAGCTCAATAGTCAATGTTGCTGTACACTAGCCCGCTTTTTGGGTCACACAGACTTCCTTTCATCAAATGATGAATTAACCATTACACGAGTTTATTTATATGAGTTTTGCAGACTTGGGCTTATGCCCACAAATTCTTGAAGCGATAGCCAAACAAGGCTACGACTCACCGTCTCCTATTCAAGCTCAAGCTATTCCAGCGGTATTGGCAGGAAAGGATGTGATGGCTGCGGCACAAACTGGTACAGGAAAAACAGCCGGTTTCACGCTACCTATCTTAGAAAACTTAAGAAACGGCCAGCCAGCTACAGCAAACCAAGTGCGTTGCTTAATACTTACCCCGACCCGTGAGCTTGCTGCTCAAGTGGCAGAAAATGTTGCGATGTATAGTCAAAAGTTGCCGTTAAAATCTGCTGTGGTATTTGGCGGTGTTAAAATTAATCCCCAAATGCAAAAATTGCGCGGTGGCGTTGATATTTTAGTGGCAACACCTGGTCGATTAATTGATTTATATAATCAACGCGCCGTACGTTTTGATCAATTAGAAGTATTGGTTTTAGATGAAGCCGATCGTATGTTGGACATGG
>Ga0209291_1002659_pt1 | contig 14147 bp, 15 predicted proteins | sample GOMGulsemesocosm_FD_184633 | JGI IMG/M metagenome (GOLD analysis project Ga0209291, IMG submission 184633) | Methane-oxidizing microbial communities from mesocosms in the Gulf of Mexico - GOM9B Gulf of Mexico (SPAdes) (version 2) | ecosystem: Environmental > Aquatic > Marine > Cold seeps...
GGATTGTGGGATTTTGGGATTTTGGGATTTTGGGAATTGGGAATTGGGAATTGGGAATTGGGAATTGGGAATTGGGAATTGGGAATTGGGAATTGGGATTTGGGATTTGGGATTTGGGAATTGGGAATTGGGATTTGGGATTTGGGATTTGGGATTTGGGATTTGGGATTTGGGATTTGGATTTTATTTGGATTTTATTTGGATTTGGAATTTAAAGGAGAGAGAACTTAAAAACTTCTTTAAAGCCTCACTCTTTAACCGAGATATGACTAGAACTCATTTTGCTCTATACAATATTCCAGGATGACAGTGAATCATTTCAAATTTATCACTCAGCCCCGGCAAAGACTCGGACGCGCCTAGCACTAAATAACCACCGGGTTTTAACTGAGCATGCATTTTTGTCAATATTTCTTTTTTCAATTCAGAAGAGAAATAAATCAGCACATTTCGGCAGAATATTACATCGGGATTACCTATCATCGAATAACTCTCCAATAGGTTAATTGCCCGAAACATTACTGCCGCTTTGATTCTGTCATTAATCTTCCACGTATCATCATTAACTTGCGTAAAACACTTATCTTGGCGCTGTTTGCTCAACCCACGACCCAAGGCAAACAACTCATACTCTCCTTTTCTGGCTGTCGCCAAAGCGGTAGATGATATGTCTGTCGCCACAATACTGACTTTTGCGCCTTTAAGCCCATTCTTCGCTTCAATATACTCCTGGGCAACCATTGAAATAGAATATGGTTCCTGCCCTGTTGCACAAGCTGCTGACCATATTTTCATATTCGATGAGGATGAAGTTAACAATTCGGGAAATAAACGTTTTTTTAAAACATCGTATGGATGAGTATCACGAAACCAGAGAGTCTCATTGGTTGTCATAGCATCAACAACTTGATCAGTTAAGCCCCTACCATGGGCAGAAGTCATTTTTGTAACTAACTGCTCAAGACCAGACAAACTCTGCTCCCCCATTAGTTTCGCAAGCCTGCACTGCACTAAATACTGTTTATTCTCAGCCAGTACAATTCCGCAACTATTTTCTAAGTAGCTGCTGAACTGTTTAAAACCTTTTGGGGTTATAACAAATGCACTCATATAGTCATCATCTACAAAAGCCTATTTACCTTCAACCAGATTAATGCGCTCAATAACCGCATTAGCCAAGTCATTTGGATTAAACTTAGCCAAGAAACCGTTTGCACCTACCTTTTTAACCATAGAGACGTTAAAGCCCCCACTCAAAGATGTATGTAACACAATATGAAACTTATCCATACGTTCATCTTCACGAACCATCGCAGTCAAAGTATAACCATCAACCTCAGGCATTTCGATATCAGATATCATCATGAGAAAATGCTCATTGACTGACACACCACTACTTGCAAGCCCATCAAGTAATTGCCAAGCTTCCATACCGTTATTACACTGAGTAACAGAGACGCCTAAGTTTTCTAAGCTCTTTTGCATTTGATTTCTTGCAACACTTGAATCATCAACAATTAATACATTGTGTGCTTTAGCGCGAGCGCGAACATCTGAAGTCGCTATCTCAGCGCTAACTTCCGTAGACATAGGATACAAATCTGCAAGTATTTGCTCGACATCTAATATTTCGATAATGGTATTTTCATACTCAAAAATGGCTGTCAGGTAATTTTCAACACCTATTTCTGCCGGTGGTGCATTTATCTGATCCCAATTGGTATTAATGATTCGATCAACTTTGCGTACTAGAAAAGCCAAGGTGCGTTTATTGTATTCAGCAACTATCAAGAACGAATCATCTTCGCCATCTCTGTTTAACGCCTGACGCCCAATGGCTTCAGACAAATCTAAAACAGGAATAGTCTCGCCACGAATGTGCGCCATCCCTTTTATCGCTGAAGTTTGCCTCGGAATTTCAGTAAGCGCAGGGCATTGCAGAACTTCCCTTACCTTGAATACGTTTATCCCGTATTGCTGATTAGATTCTAAGTTAAACAACAACAGCTCTAAGCGGTTCTGCCCAACTAACTGGGTACGTAGGTTTACACTATCTAGAATACCTGACATGATTTATATCAAACCCCAACTTTTCAAAATCAGTGACTCACATTTTAGTCGACTGATGTTTCAGGAAAAAAAATGTGACCTTTATTAAAATAGCCCTTAGCGGCCTTTTTTTACTATTCAACGTACTACCTTACACATTTGCCGCCAGCCCCTTACAACAAGAGATTAAACAACAGATCTATGCAGACCTATATCAAACTCACCCTGAGGCTATTATCAATATAGCCTTTAATCCTTCAAATACGCATAAAAAAGATCAAAAATGCAGTAACTTTGAATTACCTTCTATAAGGAAAGTCCCCACCGGAGGACGAATATCCGTAAGATTAACATGTAAACACCCTAAATGGTCTACCTATATTAGTCTTAAAATATCAATATCTTACTCAATCGCCATTGCCAAAATGCATATTCTTAAGGGCGAAACCTTGAATATAAACAACACTCACTTCATACAAGGCGATATTACTAAATTTTCTCGACCTTATTTCTTAGATCCAAGCTCTGTTTTTGGAAAAGTAGCCAAGAGAGCTATAAAAAAGGATAAAGCCATCAATCCTTACATGCTAGACCTGCCAACCTTAATAAGCAAAGGTGATTCTGTGATTATTAGAGCAGGAGCTAATGGGTTTTCTATTTCAACACTTGGAACAGCATTACAAAACGGTAAAAAAGGACGACAAATACGAATCAAGAATAACAGATCAGGAAAAATCATTAAGGCCTACGTCACCGCTAGAGGCACTGTATCTACTAATCCAGAATAATTAATTGCTTAGCAACTATATACATGAGACCATGCTTTTATAGTAACACAACCCTAATTGCAGATAGTCATTTTTGCAGAAAGTAAAATAAATGACTAAATATTAACAAAAAAGCTAATTATTTTCTAAAGTTCTATTTTTAGCAGCCGTTAAACTCAGTAGAATTTAATGAGGATATGAAAATGGTTATTGATCTTACGAGCGCTTCATCACAATCGATGACACGTGGCAAGGTCAGCACTCAGCGTACTGCGGAGGCTGATTCAAGTGCCACTGTAGCGAAGCCAAATGGGACTAAAGACACTTTTGAGTTAAGCACAACTGCACAAGCTTTAAAAAAGGCGGATGCAATTATTGCTGCTACCCCCGATGTTAATAGCGAAAAAGTTGCCAGCATTAAAGCAGCGATAGCCGATGGCAGTTATAACATTGACTATCAAAATACCGCTGAGAAAATGCTCAACTTGGATGCACTACTTTAATTCACTATGAACAACGACTCTCACTTATCATTTGATGCCTTAACAACTGAAGGCATCAACATACTGAAAAATGTCGATGCCATCCTAAAAAGCGAACTAATTGCTTTAACCCAAAGGGACATCGATCAGATAAAAGAATGTGCTGCCAGCAAAACAGCATTATTGACTGACTTTTCAGAAAACACCGTTTTTCGCTCCACCCTCCTAGAGAAAAACAACTATCATTCAACACCCCAAAGTATTCAAGATTTTTTTGACACTTGCTTAGACCCTAGCGTACAAAAGAAACTCAAGGATAACTGGAGCGCTCTAGAAAACATATTATTGCTAGTGATTAATGCTAACGCGGTAAATGAACAAGTCCTCAAGAGAAACCAAAAAAACCTTGGGAGCATTTTATCTATCCTGCAAGGACAACAGGCCAACAACATTCTTTACAATGCCAAAGGCAGTAAAGGTGACTACGCAGGCCAAAGCCGAATCGGCAAAGCTTAATCCTCTGTGTTTTTATATCTCAAACAAAGGTTTAGCCTTTTTAATCTAGCCTAACTAGGTATAATACTGCTCTTGATGTCTCAGTAGCTCAGCAGGATAGAGCAGCCGCCTCCTAAGCGGCAGGCCGGAGGTTCGAATCCTCTCTGGGACACCATTTAAAAACATTATAAATTTTCAGTGTTTTAGCTTAGCCCAAGCCAGACCCTACCTAGAAACCCTCTTGATCAGCGTACCTAGCAGGTACTTGAAACCCATTATCTAACCTCACAAATCTAACCGGCTCGCCTGGATACAAAAGCGCTTCAATTTCATCAAGTTTCGTGACCGAGCTGGCTGGCACCCGATAAACGGTAACATTGTTATTACGGCATATATCCTCAATATCAACACTGACTTTATTAGGCGATTTATCACCTTCAAACTCAACAACAGCTAACGATGAATAATTATTACGGTGACAGAGCACAAAATCAAATTTTTGCGCTTGTAACTTTTTATAATTTGCGGACCATTTGGAACACTGTGGCCGAAACCCTGAAAACTGTGTCACACTGACATTACTCAGCACTATCGCTCTTCTTGCACTTACCTGACACAAACTACCGTAAAAGCATTTCTGACTTGGCGTTAGCGCTGTATCTAAACCAGGCTTCTTGAAATAGCTATACAGTTTATTTACAAGAAACCACGCTACTAACATTACACTTAACACAAAAGCAATTAATGCTATCAATTGCGCATTTTGCCATAACCCTGCTTGCATTTACTTCTCATCCGATCAAGTTACCCTTTAGCATTCCATCTTAATAAAATACTGCTAAGTGTTCAATTTGTGCTTAGCTAATTCTCTTGTAAATAATTGACCCTTCTCCTATTTTACTGGATGATTCGCAGATCTAACACAATCTCAGGTACCTCTATGTTATCAGTAATTATGACAGAAAAATTAAACGAGCAAATCAATCTAGAATTTTACTCATCCAACCTCTATTTGCAGATGAGCGCATGGTGTGAAGACAAAAGCTTCGATGGTGCAGCTATGTTCTTAAGAAAGCATGCCAACGAAGAGATGGAGCATATGAAGCGTCTTTTCACTTACGTATCAGAGACTGGCGGACTACCAATTTTGGGCAGCATCGATGCTCCACCACATGACTTTAAGTCTCTAAGAGATGTATTTGAGCAGATACTGGAACACGAATGCCTAATTACCAAACAAATTAATGAACTTGCTCATACCGCTTTCAGTATGCATGACTATTCTACTTTTAACTTTTTACAGTGGTATGTAGCAGAACAGCACGAAGAAGAAAAACTTTTCAAAGGCGTATTAGACAAACTGACCATGATAGGTAACGACGGCCCTGCCATGTTCCTTATCGACAAAGACTTTGCTTCCCTAGCCACCGATGGTACAAGCAGCATCATGGCCCCGGGAGCAACCGTCGAATAATTTGCTCTGTCAGTTTTTCACTTCAACGAGGTAACACTTTTTAAAAGTGTTACCTCGTTGTTACCTTAAGCACCCCACACCTTGCTACATTAGGTAACACTTACTCAAAAACAAGTAACACTTTACTAAAAAATCTTAGATTTTTTTACTATTTTATTTTTTAATCCTTAAAAATCATATAGTTATCTTTTTTGGCACAGCAAGTGCATTATAACTAATATAATAAAAATAAGATGAACACCTACATAACCATTAAAAAAAACAATAACCGGCAATGTAGAATAAAACAGTACTAAGTCTACAAAATAAAAATAATATTGAGACTAATAAAGAGCTGATCAGATTAATAAAAAACGACTAATAACAAACAAATAATAACAATAATAACAAAACGTTTAAGACTTTGTCGGTCAGCTATCTCTTCTCTCTCCTAAAGCGATCTAATACTGGTGCTATTCCAGCATACATTTTCAGCATCTTTAACAACACAATGCCTTTTACTCGTATCAAATGCATCGCCATTAATAGAGCTTCATTAAGCCCCTTTAATTAACCACTGCACTTTAACGTTTGCGTCAAGCAAGCCGTATATCGCCTCAAACCAGCAATTAAACACACTCTCGTTTTATCAACAGGCAAATACGCTCGTTGCCTTTGCCTGCATGGATAAATGGTACTTAGAATTTGTCGGGAACAAAACTCTGCCATGCCATCGTCTTATACTGTACATCCTGTACAAATACGCTCTTTGGCATCCATGCCATCGCGTTATACCGTACATCCTGTACAAATACGCTCTTTGGCATCCATACCATCGCGTTATACCGTACATCCTGTACAAATACGCTCTTTGGCATCCATGCCATCGCGTTATACCGTACATCCTGTACAAATACGCTCTTTGGCATCCATGCCATCGCGTTATACCGTACATCCTGTACAAATACGCTCTTTGGCATCCATGCCATCGCGTTATACCGTACATCCTGTACATAAAAAAGGCCGCTAGTGCGGCCTATGTAGCTATATAACTCCGAGCTCTGTTAATCGTTCATGCAAATAACTGCCTGCAGTGTATTTATCTGATAACACCACTTCTTTATTGGGATGCAAGAACAAAGGCAGAGAGATTCTGGATTTTTTCATATCTGCTCCAGCTGGATTAATCACTCGATGCGTTGTCGACGGAAAATATTGTCCGGAAGCTTCTTGCAACATATCACCAATATTGATGATCAAATAGCCGAACTCACAAGGAACATCTAGCCATTCCCCTGTCTTTGCAAGTACTTGCAAACCAGGCTCACTTGCAGCGGGCAATACTGTCAGTAAGTTTATGTCTTCATGAGCTGCAGCACGTATTGCACTTGGCTCTTCATCACCGACTAACGGCGGGTAGTGAAGCACACGCAATAACGACTGATCGCTTTGCTCTATCATACTACTCAACGGCTGACTAAAACCACTAGACACCTCACTCGGGCTATGCTGTTCAACCCAATCGAGAAGCTGTGCGGCCAATGCCCTCGCCTCATCATAATATTGACTTAGCTTTGGCTTAAACGGCGTAGGGCACTGCCCCCAAGGGTAATAATGGTAGTATTCTTTTATATCTTTAACCACTTGCCCTTTGGCCGATTCCGCCAGGCTCGCGGGAAAGAAGCCATCCTGTGGCCCTTTGTTGTAAAGATAAGTTTTCTTATCATCACCATCAAAAAACTGCTGCCAATCACTGTAGATAGATTGCACCAATTCTTTATTAATCGGATGATTCTTCAAAACACCAAACCCTGTTTCACGCAGTGATGCGACAAACTTCTCACTGGCATCAGCGCTTTGAAAATCAATTGCTTCTAAACTAGCCATAATATTTACCTTTATTTCCAGTAATCGCCGGTCATCGATGTTTCAAAAAGCTCAACCAATTTGGCACTATCAACTTCCATACACGCTTTTTGCTGAGGACGATCAGACCAAAAAGTCAGTGGATAGGGTATCCCAAAACGACTCATGATTGTTTGACCTATCGCAACACCTTCTGTAGCAACACAAACTTCACCTTCAATAGTTCCAAAGATGGTTGGATCAACCACATAAGCAACAGCCGAGACATCATGTGCGTAGCAGCCATCGATATCTCTTATGCTAGAATAAAAATCGATATAGAACCTCGCTGCATCAGCCATAAACTGACCGACTTTTTTATTTTCTTTAGCTATTTTTGCAAACAACGCATTGTTTAAAACTACTTGATGAGTAACATCCAGCCCCACAATCACTACCGACCAAGCGGCTGCCATCACTTTATCTGCTGCATGCGGATCAGAGAGGATATTGGCCTCAGCCACAGGCGATACATTGCCATCTGCTGCAATCACCCCACCCATCAACACCACTTGCTTTACTTTAGCAGCAATACTTGGATCTATCTGTAAAGCTGCTGCTAGATTCCCTAACGGGCCAATAGCAACAATACTAATCTCACCTGGATTTTCATTGACTTGATCGACAATAAACTGTGCTGCACTTTTAGTCATTGGCTTGGTGGTCGGCGCTTCTAAATTGACATTACCGAAACCATCAGCCCCGTGCACGAAATCAGGGAAAGGGTTTAGATCTTTAACCCAAGGAGTCTCTACACCTTTCGCGACCGGCGTTTCTAACCCCGCCATCTCAACTAAACTCAAGGCATTTTTTGTCGCTTGATCAACACTCACATTACCAAAGGTTGTGGTTAAACCTAACAGGTCAATTTGTGGGTGCGCCATCGCTGTAAAAATAGCCATTGCATCATCAATGCCCGGATCCGTATCTAAAATTATTTTATTCATAATATTCACACTTTTTTAAACCGCAGCAACTTGTGCCATTGTTGGTATACTTGTAGACGCCCCTAATACTTGGACTGCTAGCGAAGATGCTTTACAGCCCGCTGTCAGCGCGGCATGCTTGCTCTCCCCACGATCAATGGCTGCCAACAAATACCCCAAGAAGGTATCACCGGCGGCAGTGGTATCTACAACATTTACTTTAAACGCATCCACCTTAATACTTTCACTGGAATTCACCCACATTGCGCCTTTTGCGCCTAAGGTAATCACTACGTCCATATTCGGATACTGCTTTCTTACTTTATCGACAATAATCACTTCATCAAACGCCTGCACACCAAATAGCTGCGCTAGTTCAATTTCATTGACAATTAACATTGAAACTTTCTGTAATGGAAATGCGCTCACATCTTTTAGCATCGGCGAAGGATTGAGCGCAACTTTAAGCCCACTCTTTGCCGCAAACTCAAGCGCTGCTTGAATGTCATTACATTCATTTTGTAAAACCAACCAGTCACCGACCTCTGCTGAACTTAGAGCCGCATGTATGTCTTGTTCTGTATAGCTCTGGTTTGCACCACCAAAGAGCACGATAGAATTCTCAGCTTGGCTATCTACTTGTATAATTGCGTGACCACTGGGCTGATCAACCAACTCCACTAATTGACAGTTAACACCCGCCTCTTTTAGCTGCTCTACCGCCCAAGCATCTCCTTTATTGCATCGACCTACATGCAACACTTGTGCTCCCGCTTTCGCTAACGCGATAGATTGATTAGCGCCTTTTCCACCGAGGATTTTCGAATAACCTGTACTTGACAGCGTCTCACCTGCCGCGACTAAGTGCGGCACCTGATAGATATGATCGATATTTATCGAGCCATAATTAAATATTTTCACTGTAACAACCTCTTTTTCTATCGCTTTGGCGTATTGCAAAGAATAAAAAGTCGCTTGTCTTAGCAAAGACAAGCGACTAAAAAATTATTCGTATCCGCTTATACATACAGCAAATACAAAACAACCATACTTACACATGACCTGTAATTTGGCGTAAAGATTAACGCTCTTTTACATAGGGAATTCCAATAGCTTTAGGCGCAACGGCTTTTCCGATGAAGCCTGCCAGCAACACTACAGTCAATATATAGGGAAGCGCCTGCATAAGCTGAGCCGGAACTTCACCTATCAATGGCAAAGGAACACCCTCTAGGCGTACGGTTAATGCTTCTAAAAAGCCAAATAGCAAACAAGCTAATAGCGCAGCTTTAGGCTTCCATTTACCAAAAATCAATGCAGCAAGTGCGATATAGCCTTTTCCCGCTGACATTTCACGAATGAAGGAGGCATTTTGTGCTATTGACAAATACGCACCGGCAATACCACAGAGAACACCTGCGCAAATAACCGCACGATAGCGCAACCAAAACACAGAAATACCTGCAGTATCAACCGCTTGCGGATTTTCACCTACTGCCCTTAAGCGTAGACCAAAGCGTGTTTGGTATACAATCCACCAAGTGACAGGCACAGTCACAAAAGCGAGATAAACTAATGCGTTATGCCCACTTATTAACTGCGAATATATTGCACCTAGAACAGGCACATCCGCTACGGCAATTGCGCCAGGCAAATCAATAGAAGCAAAGCGCGCATCACCCGTTAGCATAGGCGTTTGTCCGCCTTGCTGAAACCAAGCGATACCTAGCGTAACGGTTAAACCTGAGGCTAAAATATTAATTGCCAAACCGCTAACCACCTGATTACCACGATGGGTAATACAGGCAAAGCCATGTAATAACGCCATGCATACAGCAATCCCAATCGCCGCCAGCAAACCTAGCCATGCGGAGCCTGTTACTGCGGCGACAGCGGCTGCAGCAAAGGCTCCCGCCAACATTTTTCCTTCTAGGCCAATATCTACAATACCGGAGCGCTCTGAAAACAAACCCGCCATAGCGCAGAGGATAAGCGGGGTTGAAACTCGAATAGTAGAATCAAGCGTAGAGAGAAGTATCAGTATAAAATCAGACATTCACTTGCCCCTTTGTTGTACTGAGCTTAATAAAGAGCTTTTCCATAGTCGGCTTTATCATCAAGGTTAAAGCGCCACAAAACAAAATAACCAAGCCCTCGATAACCACCACAATATTATTTGGGATGTCCGGATTTTCAAAGGATAGTTCAGCACCACCTTGCTTTAACGCACCAAATAAGAGACTGGCTATCACAATACCAATGGGATGATTTCGCCCCATTAACGAGACAGCAATTCCGGTAAAACCCGCACCTGCAACAAAATCAAGTAAGACACGCTCTTGAGCGCCCATCACTTCATTGATACCCACCATCGCTGCAATGGCCCCTGAGATGCACATAGTAATGACTATTACACGACGGGTATTGATGCCGGAGTAAACCGCGGCTTTTTCATTAAAGCCAATCATTCGGATTGCATAGCCCAGACGAGTATGCCATAGCAATAACCACACCAATACACAGCAAATTAGTGCTAAAAAGATAGAAATATTGAGCGGACTACCTGCGACATCAACCCCCAATGCAGCAAACAAACTCTGTATTGAAGGCAGCGTAGCGGCATCCATGATACTGCGCGTCTGTGGCGCCATACTCCCAGGCTCAATCAATACATTGACCAGCAGATACACCATCAAAGCAGACGCTATAAAGTTAAACATAATAGTCGTGATAACGACATGTGATCCGCGATATGCCTGTAAATAAGCGGGGATAAACGCCCAAGCAGCACCAAAGGCTGCGCCTGCTGCTATCGCAAAGGGAAGCAGTGCCCACCAAGGCATAAAGCTATCTAAGCTCAAACACAAAAGACCAACACCCAAACCGCCAATATAAGCTTGACCCTCGCCACCTATATTAAATAGCCCTGCGTGAAAAGCGATTGATACCGCCAGCCCGGTAAAAATAAAGTTGGTGGCGTAATACAAGGTATAACCAATGCCTTCGTCATAACCAAAAGCACCTGTAATAATATACTTAACCGCTTCAAGAGGACTCTCCCCTATCAGCAAAATCACAAAAGCGGACACTACAAATGCCAAGCAGACATTAATCAGCGGGAGAACTCCCACATCTATCCAAGCGGGAAGCGTTTTATTACTCATGACACTTCTCCAGCTTTCGCTTTTTCATCTGAACCTGCATTACCCATTAACAACCCTAACTTTTGCGCATCGGCTTCACTTGCAGCCATTTCACCAACGATCCGACCTTCGAACATAACGATAATTCGGTCGCACAAAGACATAACTTCTTCCAATTCGACAGAGACAACCAACACCGCATTGCCTGCATCTCGCAGCGATACAATTTGCTGATGAATAAACTCTATTGCGCCGATATCGACACCGCGTGTTGGCTGCCCGACTAATAATACTTTAGGTTGGCGCTCTATTTCACGAGCAATACAAAGCTTCTGCTGATTACCCCCTGAAAAATTGGCCGCTTTTAAATGTGGGTTTGCAGGCCTGACATCAAATTCGTCCATCAACTTGACACAGTGGTCAGTGACGGCAGTATTATCCATTAAAATAGTACCGTTAAACTCGGGCTCATCTTGATAACCCATAATGGCGCACTCGCGTGCACTAAAGCTGGTAACCATACCTTGCTTATGCCTGTCCTCTGCGACATGGCCTAAGCTTAAATGTCTAAAATCTTTAGCATTGAGAGAACTTTTAGCGTTAATATTTACCTCATTTAAGGTAATGCTTCCCTCTTGGACTGGGATAATACCACTCAATACATCTAATAACTCAGCTTGACCATTGCCTGAAACACCTGCGATACCCAAAATCTCACCGGCATGCACCTTTAAACTCACATCATCTAAGCGAACAATTTGAGCACTATCTTGGATAGTTAGGTTTTTTGCTTCAAGCAATACTTCTTTTGGTGCCGCCTGCGTTTTATCGACTTCAAGCAGCACTTTGCGTCCTACCATAAGCTCTGCAAGCTCTTCTTTAGACGTTTTAGCAGTCTCTCGTGTGGCAACCATAGTACCGGCACGCATCACTGTCACTTCATCGGTGATCGCCAGTATTTCTTGCAGCTTATGAGTGATCAACATAACACTCACACCGCGATCGCGCAGAGCATTTAAAATATCAAAAAGTTGTTTTACTTCCTGTGGCGTCAAAACACCGGTTGGCTCATCTAGTATAAGAATTTCAGCCCCGCGATATAGCGCTTTAAGTATCTCTACTCGCTGCTGTAACCCAACCGCCAGTTCACCGGTAATTGCATCTGGGTCAACCGCCAATCCAAATTCTTCAGAAAGCCTTGCCAGTTCTGTTCTCGCACTGATTTTACTTTCTTTGAGCGAGCTACTTTGTTCAGCCCCCAACATCACGTTCTCTAACACACTAAAGTTTTCAATCAGCATAAAGTGCTGATGGACCATACCGATCCCGGCATGAATAGCATCTTTAGAAGATGTAATGGATGCCAACTGACCATTGACGAGTATTTCACCACTATCCGCTTCATAAAAGCCGTATAGGATACTCATTAAGGTAGATTTACCAGCGCCATTTTCACCGATGATTCCATGGATGCTGCCTTTAGCAACCACCAAATCCACATCTTTGTTAGCCTGGACGGGACCAAAACTTTTATTGATTTTTCTTAAATCAATGGCAGGAGGTGTATTAGCCTGCTGCTCAGTATTATGGGTACTTAACATTCAGTAATCGCATATTTTTTGTAAGAGGCCCCGAGAGAATTCTTATAATCTATAGAGATTATACTTCTGCATAGAAGCGGGGTAGAGAGTTTGTGCCAACCAACAGCTGCGTTGGCACTAAACCTTCAGACGTTTATAGTGAAGGACACTTGTTGTCAGACATGTAGTCATGAACAACGATTTTACCGGCAATGATGTCAGCTTTTGCCTGATCAACTGCGGCTTTCATTTCAGCTGAGACAAGCGACTTGTTATGCTCATCATAAGCCCAATCAACACCCCCTTCAGCAAGACCTAAAGTATTGAAACCTGCTTTCCAAGTGCCATCTTGTGCCGTCTTGTAGGTGTTATATGCTGCTACGTTTACCGCTTTAACCATCGACGTTAGCATAGTACCTGGGTGGATATGGTTTTGGTTTGAGTCAACACCAATGGCAAATTTACCCGCGTCTTTTGCCGCTTGATAAACACCAACACCGGTGCCGCCAGCCGCTGCAAATACAACGTCAGAACCACGGTCAAACTGGCTACGTGCAAGCTCGCCGCCTTTTACAGGGTCGTTCCAAGCTGAAGGCGTAGAACCTGTCATGTTGCTAATCACTTTTACGTCTTTAACCGCGTATTTAGCACCTTGTGCAAAACCACAGTTAAAACGACGAATCAGTGGAATATCCATGCCACCAACAAAGCTTACCGACTTAGACTCAGACTTCATTGCCGCTAAAAGCCCCACAAGGAATGATCCTTCGTGCTCTTTAAAAACAATAGACTGTACGTTTGGTAGATCAACAACGGCATCAATGATGCTGAATTTTGTATCTGGGAAATCTTTAGCCACTTTTTCAAGTGCAGTTGCCTGAGCAAAACCAATCGCCAATACTGGATCAGCTTTACGCTGCGCCATTTTGCGTAGTGCTTGTTCACGTTGTGAAGGATTAGTCACTTCAAATTCACGGTACTTTATGCCCGTTTCTTTTTTGAACTGTTCGACACCGTCGAAAACACTCTGGTTGAAAGATTTATCAAACTTACCACCCATATCAAACACGACAGCGGGTTTAAAGTCGGCAGCCATTGCCGATGAAGCAAATGCTATAGCTGCAGATAATACTAGAAGTTGACGATTCATTGATTTCTCCGAGATCTTGGTTTTTGATTATTGTTATAGATAGCGATGATTGATTCCGCCGCTACAGTACAAATTAAAATCAGTTAAACAAATTCAGCACCCAAAGTACAATACCAAAGTAGAATATGCAGATGCGGGTCAGAAATTGTATCCAATATAATAAATAAATCCATACAAGTTTCACATTATTTTTTCCA
>Ga0209291_1002664_pt1 | contig 14128 bp, 14 predicted proteins | sample GOMGulsemesocosm_FD_184633 | JGI IMG/M metagenome (GOLD analysis project Ga0209291, IMG submission 184633) | Methane-oxidizing microbial communities from mesocosms in the Gulf of Mexico - GOM9B Gulf of Mexico (SPAdes) (version 2) | ecosystem: Environmental > Aquatic > Marine > Cold seeps...
ATTTTTGGGTGACACCAAATTATGGTTTATATCAAGGATACAATGACCTTGAGATTTAATTGCTGTTAAGAAGCGTTGTGCAATGAGCTCTCGATTAAGTTCTGCCCAGCGTACAGCTTCATTGTGCAGTGATAAATAATGCTCGAAATCAGGACCGTGTGTTACAAGACCATCGTGATTACACTGTGTTATATGTTCAACTAATATAGATTGACCAAACCCCCTAGAACCTGAATGAACAAGTAGCTGTAAGTGCCGCTTGTCTAATCCCAGAGTATCGAATATTTGTTGATCATAAATGTCTTCAATAGCCTGAAATTCAGCAAAATGATTACCTCCTCCAATGGTTCCAAGGGCATAGTCAAAGTTTGATGTCTTAATTGATTTGTCATTTTTCCTGGCTTCAATCGTGGAAGACCAACTTTCGTCTAGTGGCAATTCAATGTTGGCAAACCGCTTTGATAGTTTGGGTAAGTTTATTTTTGATACTTTTGCTGACGTTTGCCAAAGTGACATGCCACAGCCTATATCATTACCTACTAATGCTGGATAAATTTTGTTTTGAGTGTAAAAGGCTGCACCAATTGGGTAACCTCTACCTGGGTGTAAATCAGGCATACCTGCAGCTTGAAGCATGCCTGATAAAGTTGATGTTTTAACAAGCTGTTCGATCGCAAGGCCTTCAATCCAAGTATTTTTGGATGCAATAAGGCTAATATTGTCAGTAATTTTTTGGACGGATTTGCCCATAATACCAATTCCTTTAAATAGGATTTAAACGTAAAACGAATTGGCAGGTCTGGTGTTTTTGGTGTGAACTGAAAAACAGATATTAGGTATTAGACTTTCTTAATGTAATAAGAAATAGCTAAGTAAACCCGTTATCGGATAAGACCTGCAAAGGATGTCGATGTAATTGTCATAATATTTCTCCTTTACAGTTGAGTGGGGAATTTAAATAAATAGATTTTAACGCGGAGATGATAATCGGTTTACTATAATAATGCAATACTATTATTTTCAATTAGTTAGTAATAATAAAAGAGTTAGTGCATATTTTTTTATAAAGATGATTTTTACGTAGTGCTACGTAGAATCTGAATGAGCAATCAGTATCCTAGTCAGCAAAATTCACGTAGGAAGGTTTCAATTAAATATATGTAACAAACACTTACAAAATCTTTATTGCGCTTTAATTGTAAAATAATTAGAATGCATGCTGTTAATAGTAAGCGTGCATCGAAGTATATGGGCATCATCTATTTTTGTAATGTTTTTATCCTACCGAATACACCTAGATGATGATTATGACCTCGGTGATTCAATTGAAAAATAAAAAGAGTTAATCATGTTGAAAAAGATATTCGTTGCTGTTTGTAGCGCATCACTTATGGCTTATGCCGGTAGTGGAGACGATGCTATAACTCCAACAAAAAAATCATCAAAACATGAAGTATCAATTCCTAATGACGCAGCTTGTACTCCAGAAGAAACTGTCAGGGCTGTGAAAGATTCAAAGCCACTCGCAATGGACATTGAAATACATGGGGCGCGTTTTGGTGGGCATACTCTATATGGACAGTATAAATACTTTGATTTAAACAACGACCCTCAAACTAGTAGTCTATTTGAATGGAGCGTGATTAAAAATAACCTTGATACTGTTGTTAGCCGAGAGCAAAGTTACACTCTACAAATGAGCGATGAGGGTAAAGGTAATCAAATTCGATTCTGTGTTACAGCATTGAATGCAAAAGAACAAGGCGATATACAATGTGTTACTGAAGATATTGCATGGTTTGAAGGGTTCGGTGAATTTAAAGAAGGCGGGGTGATAACCCCTTATTTAGTAGGCTATCCTAATTTTAAACTTTCATATTGGAAGTCAGCGTCCAACATGTTGACGGCCGCAATTGCATTAGATCTTATACATAATAAAGTAAAACCATTAACTATCGATACTGCAGATCCTAGCTTTAGTAACCTATATCCAATTTCGCTTTGTGTGTCACTCGATCATAACATTCAAAATGATGATGATATTTGTCGAGAAATGAAAGCGAGCAGCAATCTAAATGGCGGAATGGTATTTGACTTTAATGATACTAGCCGAGTCGCAATGAACTACAAACGTGAAGTCAATGTGACGGTCGCAGGACAAAAATATCGTATTCGACGTCCATATACATGGGCCGAATTTCAAGAATTGAATTTAGATAAAAATCCCGAATTCCTTTCAGCCGAGCCAAGTATCATGCGTGAAGGATTCAATACGGTAAAGGGGGTTAAAATGACACCGATACAAGCCAATAACTTTTGTTTACGAGCCTACGGTGCCCCAGGGCTGATTAGTTCATCCATTAATCTTAGTGACGGGGTTATTCCGTCAGGCAGGCACCAATGGCCGATTTATCTTGCGTTGCAAACGTATGTAACAAAAGAGCCTAATGGTAAGTTTGTTATTGATTCGAATAAACACATGCCTGCAGATATGAACAGTAAGTATGCTTTTGCTTGTATGGCTGCGGTTCCGTAGAACGTATAAGCGCTGTCATAAGGCTGAATACTATAATATTTAGCGACACACATCCTGAAAAAGCTGTTCAGCTAACTGCTTTATGGTATTACCTTCAGGGTGTGTGTGTGCGAATGTTCTTAATCCATATATACCCATCATCAGATAGTGAGCGCGTTCATCAGCGTTGCGGTCGCTGACAATTTCATTTTTATCAATAGCCTTTTGCAATACTAAGGTAATAGCTTGTTGCCAGTTAGCGAGATGACGCGTGATAATGCCATGCACTTCTTCATCTTGTTCTGCGACTTCATTTAATGCCTTAGTCAGTAAACAAGCTCGTGATGCATCACAGCTCTGACACTCTAAAACGATATGATCCAGGTAACATTTGAGCTCAGCAAGCACCGGGCTTTGACCGGAAAAAATCCCGGTGAACTCTGCATTTCTATCCTGATGGTATTGCTCTAATGCGGCTAAGAGTAAGCCTCGCTTATTTTCAAACGCACAATAGATAGAACCAGGGTGTAAACCAGTGGCCTTTTTTAAATCTTGCATACTCGTTTTACCGTAACCTTTATCCATAAAGGAGGTCATGGCAGATCTCAGTACTTTCTCTCTATCAAATTCTGCAATACGCATGGCTAGTCGGTAACTCTTCTTGAGACTCTTTTTATCGCTGAGTCAAATTATCTAATGAAGTCTATTATAATCAATTTTGAATTTTTATTCAAAAATAGATCTTGAATGTTCATTCAAAAAAGAATATCTTGAACGTACATTCAAGAAACGGGCATCGCTATGACTGACAATTTATTTCAAACTTATGTGCTTAATGAGACTCTATCTTTAAAAAATCGTATTATTATGGCTCCTCTGACTCGTTGTATGGCTGATGATGAGTTAGTTCCGACTCAAGATATGGCTGACTACTATGGTCGTCGCGGCGGAGCTGGTTTAATTATTTCTGAAGCCGTGATTATACGTCCTGACGGTCAAGGTTATCCAAATACTCCTGGTTTATTCACGCCAGCTCAAATTGATGGATGGAGAATGGTAACTGATGCTGTACATCAAAATGGTGGGAAAATATTTGCGCAACTTTGGCACACCGGTCGTGTAGCACACCCACATTTTTACCAAGCAATTACGGGGAACCGGGATGTAATAGCGCCTTCTGAAGTAGGTGTTGATGGTACTGTACCAAGAATGCGCGAGCTGATTTATCAAATACCAAAAGCTGTATCGATAGAAGAGATTGCTCAGCTTGTGAGTGACTATTCTCAAGCTGCGGCTAATGCTATAGACGCAGGTTTTGATGGTGTTGAAATACACGGAGCAAACGGTTATTTAATTGATCAGTTCTTACATCACGACAGTAACCGCCGCAGTGATGAATATGGTCAGACACCTGAAAACATGTCCCGTTTCGCACTTGAGGTTGTTGATGCAATCATTGCTCGTATTGGTAATGAGAGAACGGCACTGCGTGTATCGCCGGGTGCATACTTCAATATGACTGGTGACAGCCGTGACCGTACTGTGTTCGATTATCTAGTCCCTGAACTTGAGAAACGTGATTTAGCCTTCTTACATATTGGTATTTTCGATGATTCGATGGAATTTGACTATTTAGGTGGTCGAGCATCAAGTTACGTTCGCAGCATTTATAACAAGACATTAGTGGGAGTGGGTAGCTTTACCGCTGAAGCTGGTAGCAAAGCGATTGCGGATGATAAATTTGATCTGCTGGCGATAGGTCGACCATTTATTGCCAACCCTGATTATGTCGAGCGTGTTCGAGATGGTAAGGAGTTAGTTGAATATTCAACTGAGATGCTGACGAGTCTAGTATAAGACTGATTGTCGATAGCAATAAATAATAAGAGGGTTAGCATTGTGCTAGCCCTTTTGTATTAAAGCGTTTACTTGAACCATTGTTTAGGTGAAATACCGAGTTTTTTTCTAAATACACGCGCTAGCGCTGAGCCATTTTCATAGCCCACCGCATTAGCTACAACGGCCACAGGCTTGTTTTGAAGTAGCAGACTCTTAGCGACAATAATACGCCAATCAATTATATAGTCGCCAGGGCTTTGACCTACCGTACGCTTAAATATGTCGGCAAACTTTGATCGAGACATAAGCGCTAGTTCAGCCATCTCTTCTAATCCCCATTGTCGTTCAGGTGACTCGTGTATAGCCAATAACACTTTAGATATTTGCGGATGTGCTAATCCTGCGAGCAGACCATGCTGCATTATGTTGTTATCAATAACATGGCGTAGCACGTAAATAATAAAGATATCCGTCAACGAGTTAATCATTGGTAGTCGTCCGCTATCTTCGTTAAATGCCTCTTCAAATAACCATTGCGCGGTTTTCATCAGCGCTTCGTTTTCACTGAGTTTGAAGCACAGTAATCTTGGCAGGGCATTTGCGATAGGATTCGCTGTATTTTCATTATAAACGATGCTCGCACAGACTAATTTAGGCGGATTTTCTTCACTAGAAATCACACGGTGCGCATGTTGTGTGGGGAAATACATCACTGTGGGCTCATTGATTAAATGTGAGGTTCCTTGCTCATCAATTATTGTGATCTCACCACTTTGCAATAGATGTAAATGACCTTTGTTTGGTTCTCGATTGAAATTAGAAATACCACAAAGATGACCGGTAAAAAACACTTCGGTATTCATTGAGAATCGTTGAAGAATGACTGATAACGGATCCATTATTACCTCATATAGGACTTTTTTGGACGATTGGGTTTAATGTTAGGACTATCTCATCCCTTTTGAATGATTGAAAGCACTATATTTACAACCAAGGAAAACAACCTTCGATTGCGTAACTGGTTAGCTGGTTAACATAAAAATTTTCATAAAATACGGAGAATACTATGAAGTTTTCAACATTTGTAAAATCAACATTCATGACGACAGCACTTGTCGCTAGCAGCTTAACTTTTGCTGCAAACATTGAAGTAAATGCGAACAGTAATGATATCGCAATCAGTGGTTACGATACTGTTTCTTACTTTACAAAAGGTACGCCAACTAAAGGGTCGAACAATTTCACGGCCGCTTACAATGGCGCCATTTATCAGTTTTCATCTGCCAGTAACCGCGATTTATTCAAAGCAGATCCAAGTAAATATGCACCACAATATGGTGGTTTTTGCGCGATGGGTGTGGCATTGAATAAAAAATTAGATACCGATCCAACTGCTTGGCATATTCGTGGCGATAAATTGTACCTGAATTACAACAAGGCTGTTCAGACAAAATGGAACACTGATATTCCTGGTTATATCGAAACAGCGCAAGTTAACTGGATTGATATTAAAGGATTAACTGAAGATCAAATCGAAAAAGTGTACGACTAATATTAAAACCTTGGAACGCACTAATGACGCTTTAACGATATAGGAACCATTATGAATAATAAATTAATAGCAAGTGCTGCATTAGCTGCTGTGATGTCTACAGGTGTTATAGCCTCTGCAGAAGCAGCAAGTAAAAAAGAAAAATGTTACGGCGTTGCGAAAGCGGGTCAAAACGATTGCGCGAACTTAGCCGGTACACATTCATGTGCAGGGCAATCAAGCCTGAGTAATGACAAAGGTGAGTGGAAATTAGTCACAAAAGGTACCTGCTCAGAATTAGGGGGATTGACTAAGAAGGAAGCCAAGCAGTTATATTTAGCATCTAAATAAGATTGAGGAGAATGTGTATGTCGGTAAATAGTAAAGATATGTTGGCAAGCAACAAGGATATATTAGTGGGCGTTGGATTAAGGCACCCACATTTTACCGACATATTAACTTCGGCTAAGCAAGTTGACTTTGTCGAAGTGCATTCAGAGAACTTCTTTGGACAAGGTGGCGCTGCTTTATCTGTCCTTAATCAAGTAAGAGAGGCCTATCCTGTTAGTTTGCATTCAACGTCTATGGGTCTTGGATCGTTACAGGATATACCTACGAGTTATTTAACGCGTTTAAAGCAATTAACGCAAACCATCGATCCATTTCTAATGTCTGAACATGCTTGTTTTACGTGGGGACTATTACAAAATCAAATGCATGGGCAAGTGATACACAGCGGTGACTTATTACCGATAGCGCATACGCGTCATAATTTAAATCGAATGTGCGAGCAAATAGATAAAGTGCAATCGTACCTAGGACGTGAGCTAATTATTGAAAATGTGTCAGCTTATGTGAAATTTGATGAAAGTTATCTTTCTGAAGCCGAATTTCTAACGCAACTGTGTAAACAGACTGGCGCTAAAATACTGCTCGATATTAATAATATTGCGGTGAACAGCTTGAATTTTGAAGGTGGAAATATTCAGGAATCGGTCAATGATTATATAAATATTTTGCCAGTGAATAGTGTCGCGCAAATACATCTCGCGGGTTGTAGTACGGTTCCAGATGGTCAAATGGTTATTGATGATCATGCGCGGCCTGTTTCTGATGAAGTTTGGCAAGGGTATCGTCAAGCATTAGCGCGCTTTGGTGCTGTGCCAACACTGGTTGAATGGGATTCAGATTTACCAGAGTGGTCAGTGTTAATTTCTGAAGCACAAAAAGCACGTGCTATAGCTAATACCGTATTGGGGGCTCGCGATGAATGATGTTTATATCAATGAGCAGCAGCGTCTATTAAATGCTATTTGGAGTGATGGAGAGTCAGGCACAGATCTACATGGGTTTAGTGCTCAAGGTATCAGTATTTATCGTCGTAATTTGTTGGCCAATGCTGAACGCGCATTAAGAATAACTTTTCCTACAGTCTTTGAATTACTTGATGGTGATATTAGTACCTTCCTGGTCCATAAGTTTCTAAAATCATCGCCACCACTTCAAGGTGATTGGGGGCAATGGGGGCATGACTTTTCTGACTTTATCGCAACAACTGAAATTGGTGTGGATTATCCGTATCTTGCTAGTTGCACGGCTTTGGATTGGCATGTTCATTGTACGTTACATGGTCTGGATCAAACGTTAGATCAAGCGTCATTACAATTACTGGTTAATTGCGAACCCGAACATGTCTTTATTACATTTAACAACAATGTGAAATTGCTAAGCACAAGCTATCCAGTAGCTGACATTTTTGACGCACATAACCATGATGAGCAAGCGCAACGCGACATTGCGTTTAATCGTGCTAAGCAGGCCTTATCGTCAGTGCTGGTGGAGCATACTGTCATGGTTTACCGACCTGAATTTCAACCCCAAGTAACCAAGTTAACAGAGAGTGAAGGGCGCTTCACTTTATCTTTAATGTCGGGAAATTCGCTCGCTCAGTCGCTTGATACTGTAAGGCATGATAGTCGATTTTCATTTCAAACCTGGTTGATTAGCGCCATCGAACATAACCTAATTCATTATTTTAAAGAGAGTTAACCATGAACACTTCAAACTCATTGCTGTTATCAGCCAATCAAATTTATCGACGTATTACAGAAAAAGTAAGTATGTTAGAACCTGTTGCATTATTGGCCGCACGTTTTTATGTCGGTTGGGCTTTTTTTTCATCTGGACTGACAAAGCTAAATAGCTGGGACAGTACGTTATTTCTGTTTGAAGAGGAATATCACGTACCATTATTACCTTATGAACTGGCTGCTTATTTAGGGACTGCTGCTGAGATTATTTTACCCTTGTTATTGATGGCTGGATTAGCAAGTCGCTTCTCTGCATTAGGGTTATTTTTCGTCAATATTGTGGCCGTTATTAGCTTAGAAGATATTGCCGCTGCAGCTTACGCTCAGCATGTATTATGGGGGACTCTATTGCTGCAAGTTGTTATCTTCAGCGGAGGTCGTTTTACTTTCGATTATGTGGTTAAACGTAAGGTAGATTTAACGTAATCAGCGGTAAGTACTCTGAAAGTAATCAGAACTTATGCATTATGGCACCGTCTATGGGTTATAAAACGACTTGTTGAGGCTGTATAGCCTTAGCAAGTCGTAGGCATGAGATCAGAATTTCATTTTACTGACCAATAAGCGTTTATTTTTTTTGTACCATAAAATGAGTAATAAGCTCGATATAAGTAACAGACCTGTTGCTGGCGCTGATACTGTTAAACCAACATCCCCATCAGTAACTGCCCAAGCATAATTGTCATTCCATTCATAATCACTAACAATATCACCCCATCGCAAACTAAAATCCCAATATTCCGTTAAGCTTGCTTTTGGTAAAGTACCATCCCAATAATTATAGTTTTGCATGTTGATAAACATATTCATGTTGGCGACGCCTGCCGCATCTGTTGCCGAAGGGTCTAAGCCGTCTTCAGCATCCAAACCAAAATAATTGTAATACAAATAACCTAGTTCACTTCCCGTACAGCCATCACCTGAAGTATAGCCTGTGCCGGGGTCGGTATAATCACAATTAGGATCAAATAAATCACGGGTAAATAGACGCCAGTCATTTACCCCTTGAAATACTAAGCCTGTTGCCCATGTATTTGCCTCTGCCCATGTCATCAGACCATCAGCATCATAACCACTAGTTTGTGAATAGTTAGCATCTTGTAACCAAGTAATGTCTTGAACATCGTCATATACTAAGCCATTTCCTCTATCAATTAATAATGCGTGAGACATGTTGGTAAAAAAAATCAGACACATAAAGATTAAAGCATGAATATTTATAGATTTATAAAATAGTTTCATCACTGTTGTTTCCCTTAAGGTTATTGGTTTTGTCACTATCGTTCTCCTTAATATAAAGTTGCCATTTTTTAACTGGTACTTTCATAGATGCATTAATTAATCCAACTTATTTATGTGTATGTTTATTAAAACCTTTCATATTTAATAAATAATGGCCTAACTAAGATGTGTTAAATTTTCTGACAACAGGAGTTTCGTAGGGGGAGCTTAAGAACTAGATGTTGCGCTAATGTTAATTTATTGTTAATTTATAATGGCAACCCTAATGGGGTAGTATCTCGTTTGTAAAAACGCCACGTTTAGTCAAAATTCAACGATAGATAAAGCTATCTTAGATAACTAAACGAACCATTATTATTTTATATAAGGTTTTAAATATGTCTCTGTCTACTTATTTTTATTTGAGTCTTCCGCTTTTACTTTCTGGATGCTTTGATTCTTCCCCTTCAACTGGTAATAATAGCCCTGAGTCTATTATTGAGGTATCTGGCCATGGAGGAAATGGGGCTACGGGAATTTATACTTATGGTCTTGATGAACTTGCCGATAAGCCATTAATAGTAACCAAAGATCATACTCGCGATAACTGTAAAATGAGCAATGAAAACTTTGAATTAAGGAATGGGTGGGAAAGTGCGTCTACTCACGCACCTATTGACGGAGGTTTTTGGAGTAATTATTATCCACGCGAAACTTTAACTTTTCCTTGCCCTACAAAGAATGAAATTCTTCAACATGAGCAAGACCAAAGAAATGGCAGCTTCTCGCCGATTAATGATGCTTGGTTTGTTTTAAATAATGCAGTGCCTTTTTATGAAGAATTATCAGGCGAGCTTCCTATGTCAGAAAAAATCACAATCATCTCGCACTATCAGTTTGGCGCTAATGCTCAGTATGTTCGCCCCGATCATGAATTTGCACCTGATCAGTTTAAAAATAATATCTTAATTTCCGATGGTATACATCGCGATGGTAGTGGAATTGAATATACTTATTCATTTGCCACAAGTGATATCTTAGTTCATGAATTGACCCATGCTTACACAGGTAAAAAGGGGCATTCATTCGAAAAAATAAATGATTTGAGGGATAGTTTAGGTGGTTGGTCGGAACATTTCTCAGATATAATAGCTGAATACTACCAGTTTAAAACAACGGGTAATACAGATCTTATTCATGGCGCTGATCATATGAAATGTAATATATCTGAGTCTGATTGTTCTAAAAATGTTAGAGATTTTAAAAACCCGCAATATAAAAATGTCATTGATGCAATCTCTGATCAAGGTAAAAACAGTCTGGATGAGCTAGAAGTACATATTATTGGAGATACTTTAAACTATTCCTTCTATCTTCTTCTTAAAGATGATAATTATGGCGTCTTTACTCTTGATGAGTTAATTAAAATTTATATAGATGCTGAAAAAAATGCTTGGGAATTAAATGCCTCTTCAAGCAGTAAAGACCTCGTAGACGGATTGATATCCTCAGCATCCCATCAGCGTTACTCTAAAGAGAAAATTTCAAAAATAAAAGAAGTTTTCACACAAACCGGATTTTATTCTGACTTGCCGTTGTAGCGACATGTAGATTAATGAGGTGTTAATCTCAATCAATCCATGCTTTTTATAATACCCATAAACCTTGTTAGAGTCAGTAACCTAACAAGGTTTTTTCCATCAATGGCTAAGTCCAATAGCGCTCAGTCGCTTTTTGGCTTCGAGGCCTTATTCTGTCATCATTTGTCTTAGCAAGCATCATCTATAATGTCATAAACTGGCGGTGCATCTTTAGTAGCTTGTGTATATTTGAAATAACAATTGTCATCTTTAACTTGGCTATTGTTATTTGCATCGTAACCTATGTACGTATACTCTATACCCTGATATTCAATACCTAAATCAGCTGACAGTTCAACGCGTTTTTCAATATCAGTATTATCTAAATAGCTCCACTTCAAACGGGTATCAAAGTTACCATCGCCATTAGTATCAACATCAATCAAGTCGTCACGGTTAGGTACTGCTTTGGTTGAATAACTTTGCATATGTGATTTTAGAAACATAAATTTATTAGCCACTTTAACGCTCGCATTGACTTGTGACAAAACAGCGACTTTTGCATCTTTAGAAAACGATACAAATTTTGGCAACGCTGTAGCGGCCAGTATTCCAAGAATAACGATAACAATAACTAGCTCAATTAAAGTAAAGCCTTTACTAAGTATACTTCTTTTCATTGTTTAGAGCGTCTCCAGAAAGTAATCAATATCAGTGGTAACGGTTGAATAGTGCGTTAATATACAATAATTAAGGCTTCTAGGTAATAATATTTACTTCAAGTGCCTGTACCATCATAAATATACGCACATCTCCTGCGAATACGTGAAGACACATCCTATATCCAGATATCGATTCGCCCTCTATTCTTGTTACAACAAAGCCGATAAAACCAGAAAACCATCGCTTAACATTATCAATTATGAAAATAATGGGTTAATGACTTAAACCGAACTGAGACTAATTAGCCTAAAACATACCTATCATTCAATTTAGTTAAATGCATCGACATTGGTTTAATATCAACATATTAAACCGATAAAACCCGACGCCACATCCGTCCCCAAAGTAACTTAACAGGTCACTTTGGCAACAAAATGAAGGCGAAGGTGTAACATCTGAGCTTTAATGTTGCATAATTTGTGATCAACCTCTAAATAAATATTCAATAAATGCGATAGCATTCAAATTAAATAACATGTCATTAACATTGGTGACTATCAACATTAGTTACTTTGTCACAACATATAATGCTTGGAGGATCCGGTGCGCACTATATTTACGCTACTAATATCTGCATTTAATAAAGGCTTTACAGTTTTAGCTTTCACTATTTTATTTTCAACTGTCGCTGTTGCAGCTAGTTATATACCGACTATTGCAACTAGTCATATACCGCCTGCTGTCGATATAGTCACAAGCACAACTCATCACTTTAATTTCAGCGATAAAAAAGAAGTATCTGCGATTTTTTCGGTGAAACCTAAGGGATTAACATTATTATCCGCTGTTGTTCAGAGTGAATCAGTGGAGGACCCAGATCAAGTTAAAGAGTACAGACTTGATAATATGACATTTTCTATCGCTGACGATGAATATGTCTTTAAGAATGCAACACCACAGAAAGTGAGTCAGATCACGGTAAATTACAATGATGGTATAACGAATGATAACGTTGCGTTATTAAGATTTGATACCGTTGTTAAACCCTTTAGCTCGGTTGTATTTGAACTACCAGGGTTAGCACTCAGCAATATTAGTCATAATGACCAGATGAAGCTATTTTTGCCTCAAGTCATCTTTCCACCCAAGGATAAGTCTTGTGATAGGGTGCCAAGATATTGTTATCTGCCACCTAATCCAAAACAAAAAACAATATATAATACACATATAGTGATGTTGCACAATGCATTGAATACCGTTGCATTTCCCCCATTTATAACAAGAATAATTAATACATATTGCCCGTTTTTTAAGGAGTGTAAAAAGTATGGTACTCAACCCTTGTCATATGCATCACGTAATATGCTTTCATTAGGCGCTGAGGGTCATACGTTTAACATACGGGTATTGGCGGGCAATTATTTTTCAGCTGGCAGGGGGGGTGGTGATAGACCTTGGACTAATAATAAAAAAGCAGCGAACACCTCAGGTAAAGCGGCAGTTTACGAAGGTTATATTACAAAAGGTTCTGGGAGTTATAGACCCTATCATCAAAGAACCTATAATACGTTCTTTCATGAAACAAATCATGCATTTGGTTTTTCCCATGATTCAGCAATGACTTATGGGTTAGGTGTTCCGTATAGCCAAGTCTTTATTACTGAAAATTTTTCAGAAATAGACAGAACAACGATCGGTGAAGTAAACGTACCGTCTGTATTTGTGACAACGGAGCTTAACGCAAAAAATGAAATGACATTGGCATTTTATTATTTACCTGATGAAAAGGAATATGAACAGGTTTCACTTACGATGCTGGGATTATCACTTAATAGCGGTAGTATTGCTTATAAACTCGATAGTAAAAACAAGCCTGTTGATAATACCTTAGTGTTGCATTTTGATACATTACCCACCGCAACGACATATATTCGTACCCATAATACCGACACAAAATATTTATCGACCATTAAACTCTCTCCGAGTGAGCTAGTGCCAGTTGTTACCTATAATATCGAAGGCAATGACTATGGTATTCTCGATGATAAAGAGTTACTTAATAAAGATTATGATGGTAGGCAGATCCGAAATCTTTGTACAAATATGGATGGGTTACTTGCAACGAAAGATGAATATCAACGTCTTTGGAACTATTTAAAAGAGAATGATAAATTGAATCTATTACAGGAACGCGTATTTTTATCGAGAGATGAACCATCGAATAATACAATATGGAAATTAGCGTTTAATGACGATGCAATGTTAGCGAGTCTGCATTCTATAAATGATAAACTAGGCACTGATAAATCGCTGGTTTGTGTTAATCATAATTGACCTATTGCGTATTTTAATAACGATGTTACGCAGTTAAACCTGCATTTGTTTACAGGTTTTAACTGCTCCCTCGGCGTTGCGCATACGTTATGTCCAAGTATGACTAGAAGGTAGAGTCATCAATTATATGCTCACATTGGTTCCATACCACAACTGCTCACGTGAAGTAGATTTATAGTTTGTTTGGATAAAATCAATGAAGCAATCTGCCATCGAATATTGGGTAACAATCCCATCACCTTCCATCATGGTTAGTGCTTCATAACCTTCTTTACCTTTCATGGTATAAGCGGAAGAGGTTCCATAATAAATCATTTCATGATCGATATCGTTCCAACCATCTTCTTCCGTATAA
>Ga0209291_1002668_pt1 | contig 14103 bp, 13 predicted proteins | sample GOMGulsemesocosm_FD_184633 | JGI IMG/M metagenome (GOLD analysis project Ga0209291, IMG submission 184633) | Methane-oxidizing microbial communities from mesocosms in the Gulf of Mexico - GOM9B Gulf of Mexico (SPAdes) (version 2) | ecosystem: Environmental > Aquatic > Marine > Cold seeps...
GTTTTCATGTTTTTGAGCTGTGTGAGCCACCAAATAGATTTACTGCAAGTTGCCGTAACTTTGCTCCTTTGTTTGGTATTCCAGAAGAATCAGCTACAGGTAGCGCATCTGGTGCTTTAGCTTGCTACTTACAAGAACACCTTGCTCTAGGTAACGATTATATTTTTGAACAAGGTAGAGCAATGAACTGTGCATCGATAATAACGGCATCTGTGAAGACCATTAATGCTGATATTACTAGTGTCAAAGTAGGTGGTTTTGCACGTAACATTAATACTGTCAATATACGCTTATAAAAATCGATGTCTGAGAGAAAGGGTTAACAAATGAAACTTTTAGTTGCGCCAATTTTATTACTTTTTATAAGTATGAGTAGTTATGCAGATGCCAGAACCAGTGAGTCGCTACAGCTAAAAAGAGAAGATGGCTCTAAAATAGATTATTATTTCCAGCCTCAATCGCACAATTCACGCAGTGATACATTATTGCTTATCCTGCAGGGTTCTGACTGTAATAGTGTTTTAAAAATAAAGTCCATATTTAGTGACTATATAAATGTAATGCCACAAGCGGATTTACTGTTAATTGAAAAATATGGAATTGATCGCCAATTAAGCTACAACCCCGATACTGAACGTAAAGACTGCCCCACCCAATACCTTAAAAATGACAATCCAGAACAACGTATTACAGACATTCAAATCGTTCTAAGCACTTTGCGTAGTGAACATACTTACAAAAACATCATTGCTCTAGGAGGCAGTGAAGGTGCGGTGATCGCTAATTTACTCGCTGCTAAAGTTGATTATGTCGATGCGACTATTTCATTCAACAGTGGTGGTCGCTGGTTTATTGATGACATCTTGCACAATATCTCCTCAACGAATACCAACCAAGAAGAAGCACAGCAAAGCATTGCAGGGTTTAAAGGTTTTTCTGAGCACATTTTAAACAGCCAACCATTTGAGATTTCTGTCAGTGGCCATGGTTATCACTGGTGGCAACAGATGTTATCTATTGATCAACTAGATACTTTAAAAAAAGTGAACACTCCCTTACTTGTTGTACAGGGCGGTAGTGATTTATCGGTATCTCCTAAAAAAGTTGATGAAATGATTTTAGCGTTAACTACCGCTGGAAATAACACGATTGAATATATGACTTACGAAAAGCTTGATCATCAATTCAACAATAAAGAGGGTAAAAGTGAGCTAGAAGATGTGATTACTTATATGAATACATGGCTATTAAGTAAGCTAAAAGACTCTGATGAATCTAGCTGATTAACATATAAACGCAGGAGTGAGAACAAATAATGTACCTTGGAAAATGTTTATGTGGCGCTGTCGAAATAACAATTAAAGGTGACATCAGTGATATTATTCACTGTCATTGTTCATTGTGTAGAAAAAATAGCGGGACTGCTTTCGCGACCAACGGCTTCATCAACGCTGCAGATTTTAAGATCATATCAGGCGGGAATAACTTAAGTACATTCACGTTTAAGCCAGGTCGAAACCGACACTTTTGTACGAGTTGTGGCTCCCCTGTTTACAGCTCTAATGATCAAGATCCAGAACGCTATAGAATAAGGCTAGGTATTTTAGATTCTGATATTGCAGAAAGACCTATTTCTCACAACTTTGTAACATCAAAAGCAAATTGGGAAGACCTTGATGTTGAGTTACCCCGTTACGATTCGTTTGAGCCTAGTCGTCGTTAGAAATAGTTTGCTTTCCACTTCCTCGTCACTCGTTCCATTGTTAGGTTATTGCTCATGAAATTATTATTTCAAAGGATAGGATTTTGCAGGATATTGATTTCTTTACTCAATACACAATCCGAGTAAACAGGGTTGTTGATTATATTAGACAGCAACCTAAAGGTGATTTATCGCTTGAACACCTAGCGAGTATTGCTAATTTTTCAAAGTACCATTTTCATAGAGTGTTTAAATCTATACGAGGTGAGAGCTTAAATGCGTTTGTCTGTAGAGTAAAACTGGAGAGAGCTGCATTCATCTTGTTGAATAACCCTCGAGAAAACATTACCAGTATCGCGTACGACATGGGTTACTCTAGCTCCTCTGTATTTTCACGTGATTTCAAGCGTTTATTCAAACAATCTCCAAGTCAGTGGAGAAATAACGCAAATAGCAATATTTGCACAGCACAAAGCAACATCGGAAAAGCTTTGATTGCCTCAAATACTTATATTGACTTCTCCAACCATCAACCTAAATGGAGAGTCAAAATGAACAAAAAGACTGATTTTAATATTGAAGTAAAAGCAATCCCAGAAATTAAAATAGCCTATATTCGACACTACGGAGCCTATGATCCAATGGATAAGGTATTATTTTCAGAGATGTTCCAAAAGCTGATGAATTGGGCGCTCCCCAAAAATCTATTTAAACCGCCAGCAACAAAAGCCCTGACTATTTTTAGTGGCGGACACCCAGATACAACAGCACCAGAAAACCTGAGTGTTGATGTGGCTATTAGCATTGAATCAACTCACAAAGTCGGCAATGATATTAGCCAGCGTACAATAGCTGGCGGTAGGTATGCCGTGTTATCTCTAAATGAAGTAACCATGGAGGATGCAAATGCCGCCTGGTCTCATCTTTTTAATGACTGGCTTCCATACAGTGGCTACCAACCAGGAGACGGGGCCTATTACATAAGCCACAAAAACGATCCGCAACTGCACCCCAAAAACTTATATGATTTGGAAATGTATTTACCGGTAAATCCACTTTAAATAAAAACCATCACTAGCGACGGCGCATGCTCTTGGTAACGCTTGCCTGCGTTGTTAGCTCTGAAATGTATAGATCTCTATTAAACCTAGACAGAAACTCCAACAAGCTCCCATATCGAAGCCCCTTAGCTTCTTAAAAAAGCGGTTGTTAATTGATATTTTACCAAGGCAGTTGCTCTTTCTCTATTGCATGCCAAAAACTGCCCGTTTGGAATAGCTCTAATTCATCAGCAAGGTTAACAATACACTGAGCAGATTGATTGGCATCGATCAGCCCTTCGCCTTTGGTTAAGTTTGTACGAACAAAGCCTGGATGAAACAAAAACACCGATATCCCTACTTCTTTAAGTGCGTGGGCTAAGTTAACCCCTACCATATTCAATGCCGTTTTAGACATTCTATAACCAAACTCTTGGCCACTGCTATTATCTTTAAGCGATGCAACCCGTGTGGAAATCAACAGCACTTTTGCCTCTTTATTTAGCCGGCTTTGCAGTGCTTTTATTAAGCGAAGGGGCGCCAAAGCGTTGACTTCAAACTGCTCTTTAATAGCATCAGGGTTAAAGTTACTAAAAGTGTCCACTTCGCGAACACCGGCATTAGCGATCACCCGATCAAATTTTTGATTATTTGTTTGGATTAATAAAGAGTGTTCAAAATCCGCCGTCAAAAAATCAATATTTTCTACAATTTGCGCGCCACTTTTCTTTAGCTCGATAGAAGGCTCACGGCATACGGCTGTTACCTTGTCTCCCCTTTTGAGATGAGTAATAACCAGCTGTAAGCCAATGCCTTTATTGGCACCGCTAATAAGAACATTTTCCATGATGATTCTCCGAATGAATGATGACAGCAATAACTCTCAGCATTTAAGGCCCTCACTGTGAAGGCCTATTTAGTATTTATATTACTGGGGGATATTCATTGCAGCTTTGACATCCTTTAAGCTAAATACGATGCCTGCACTCGCCCAGCTGCCTTCAGCTATTTCAGTCATGAGTAACCAATGGTTTAGACGATTATCGAACTCGCCGATAAAGTCAGCAACAATGGCATTAACGGATACTTCAAGTGACTTCCTCGTTTCCTGGTTTAATGCTCCCTCTGGGGTCGATACTTCAATCACTACGGGTGGCGAATCAATCACCTCTTTCCCAATATATACATTCCCCTTGGGAAATTCATTGAAATGCACCCACGTTAAGGATTTAGCGCCCGAGTCATTAGGCGATGCATTTTCAGCGGTTAATACAGCATCACAGATTTGGGTTACAAACTTATCTTGTGTTGATTTTTCAAATGTACCCGCTTGGGCTTTAATAGAAATATGTGGCATGGTGCTCTCCAAAATTAGACTGAATAAAATATTCCTGCCGGCTATTCGTTTGACCGCTAGAATGAAATCATCATAAGATGTGCTTAAAAAATGATAAACACTTAATAATCATCATTGGATGTGTAATTATGAACAGGGTCGTATCAATATTTTAACTGTTGGAGAAGATATGAACTGGGATGATCTGAAGTTTTTCTTAGCTCTTGCTCGACAAGGTACTGTGAGCGGTGCTGGTCGAGAGCTAAACGTTAGACATACAACAGTAGCTCGCAGAGTCTCTATACTTGAAGAAACGCTGGGCAGTAAGTTATTTGATAGAACACCAAACGGCTATGCCTTAACCCAAGTAGGCGAAAACCTAATGCCTCATGCGCTAGGTATTGAAGAGCGCGTACATCATGCTGATAGAGAAGTTTTAGGCATGGACACCCGCCTTAGCGGCACATTGAGAGTGGCATCATCTTACGATCTGTTTAGCGCATTAATAACGCCTAAAATTAAAGCATTTACCGATCAATACCCCGACATAGACATTGAGTTTGTATCATCCACCCGCTTGATCGATTTAAGCAGTCGCGAAGCTGACATTGCCGTTAGGATAAGCTCAAGCCCTCCGGAACATCTTATAGGACGAGCTATTGTTCCATTAGATCACGGTATCTATGGCTCTGAGCAATACTTGCAACAAAATCCTGAAGTTAACAGTTTAATTCTTTGGTTACATGAGGAAGCTAAGCCTAAATGGGCCACAAATCATTTCCCGCATGCGAAAGTGACAGCTAAGACCAGTGAAATAGTCACGATGATGGAATTGGTTAAAAGCCATCTAGGAGTCGCCAGGCTCCCTTGCTATGTTGCTGATGCACAACCGAGTTTGCGCCGCTTGGATTTAGCATTAAGCCCCTCCGATTGGAGTGTTTGGGTATTAAGTCACCAAGATTTACGTGATACAGCACGAGTACGTGCTTGTAGAGAGTTTTTGGTTAACACTATCCGACAACAGAGCGCGCTAATTAAAGGCACTTCGTCTATTTATTATCAATAAATGGCATATTCATTCTAATGGCACACTATAATCATGAACTTCAACGATATAACTCATCAATACGGCTCAATAACGCATGTTAGATTTAACTGTTTTACCTTAGTTCTTTACTGCTATTTTCTTTTTGGCAATTTCCTCCGGCTCCAATCTTGTTTTAATTTGGATTTATTCATCGACAAAAGGCTTGAAAGCGGGATTTCTGATAGCTATTGGAGTGTTTCTTGCAGGCCTCCTACAAAGCACCCTGGTCGCTTTTGGTTTAGGACAACTCATGCAAGCGATGGCCATTTTTGCAGTTGCAATTAAAATAGTGGGTGCTTTATATTTAAGTTATTTAGGTGCAAAAATGCTGATGAGTTGGTGGCGCAACAATGCACAGGGCTCTCAAAAGCAAGAAACGAAAAATATCACCCGCTTAAGCCTTATTAATAAAGGTTTTTAAACAATTTTCCACTTCCCTAAATCGCAGCTTTCTTAAGTAGTTTAAGTACAGAAATAGGTTCATTCATAAGTTCTTTAGCTTTATGGCTTGCGCTGGGATAAACCAAAAAATAAAAAGGGGCGTTTAGAATATGTGTTAATGCTAACCATTGATGGCTAAAGTGATTGCTTAATCCCACTACATCACCATAAAAGCAACGGTTCGCCTCCCTCCATATGCTATCCATATCTTTAATAGATACTTTGACTCGTTGATATAGTGCTAACTCAAAACTTGCTAACATGGTATGTCTGCCTTGCCATTCGATATCTCGATGGCGTTGCCATGCAGTGGCAATAACATCATTACCCGTCATTTTCCCCCAATGTTGCACTACCCAGTTCTCAAAGAATATAGCGATAGTCTCACTCAACTCCTCATCTATGTTTTGAGCAAGCGCATATTTTTGCCTAATAGCCTGTTGATGAATTAAATGACCACACTCATGAGCTAACAGCGCCAAGTCGTTTAACCCGCCATTAAATGACAGGCTAATAAATGAGCCGCATGGCGTATCCATACAAAATGATTCATCTTCAGATAAATGACTGACTTTAATTCGTCCTTGAATGACAGCACGACCAATTTCTATCGGTAGATCGCCGCTTAATTGACGAAGACTTTTAATGATAATTTCAATTGCTTGATCAAAGCTAAACGTAAAGGAACTCCATGCTTTGCACTCTTCTTTACGGATATCTTTTAAATCAGTTTTGTCATTCAATATTAAGCTAGAAAAATAATGGTGGTAATAGGTCGAGTTGCTAAATTGTTTTAATAAAGCTATTCGATTTTTTGAACATAATCCCATCTTTATACAGCGTTTTTTAAAACCATCTGGTGGTTTATTGTCAGAGGATGCATCTATTAATTGATTCAGACGATCAACAAAACTCACTGAATCGTAATTTTTAGCACAAAAGCTCCCAATTTGTGAATTATCGTCAATACCAAATTCAAGCTTTAACTGCACAGCCCAAGCAGGCCAGCCTGCACTGGCTGAACATTGTGCCATCCACGTGATAAAGTTTTGTGTCGCGCTTGTTAAAATTTGTGCAAGCTCTGCCATTACCGACCCAAGTTTAGTTTTATCTATCCAAGCTTCGTGCTGAATAGTCGCCAATTTAAGCGCTGCTTCTAGTGTATCAAAGGCAATATCCAACCTTGCAAACTCAGCCAACCACTGTAATTGATCAGACTCAGTTGCTGTTGTTAAATCAATAGTTTTAAACTCAACTGCATTCGCTATAATCTCGTTTATCTTGCGCTCAAAACTGGCCTTATTATGTACATCAAATATTTCTTTCAGCGGCCAAATCTGCTTATTTAGCCCCGCCTTAATACTCAACACCTACCGCTCTATTCAAAAAGTAACTGACAGAAAAGGTAGGGGAGTCCAAACAGTAAACAGCGTGAAACCAACCGGCGGGTTGCACCAAAATTTCACCGGGTTCCAATATCAGCTCCAAAGGCTTTGCTTTGGCGAACAATGGATAAGTGTCCAAATCTAGCTCTTCAGGTTTTACCCAGCAAGGCTGGTAGTTGTTGTAAGTTTTCATCGGGTATAGATACTTTGCTTGGTCAGGTGCGAACATTAATACTTTTTTTCGTCCCAAAATTTGATACAAAAAGCCATCTAGCGGATCACGATGCAAACTACTGGCCGCTACATTGACAGGTACCGAACCCAACCAAATTTGCGCGGGTGTAAAATCTATCGCCGAAAAGTACTGAGGTAAAAATGCGCCTTGCATCGCCTCTGGTAATTGACAGCCTTCGGTATAAGCTTTGGTATGCCCCTCTATAATGGTTTGGGCACATTGTTCAATTTGGCTGATGCGATCAACAAATTCACCAACTGTCTCTCGCTCATTCGCAGAGCGCACTCGCAACATCACATCTTGGTAATCACGTTTCAGTTTAGCCAGGCTCCATTGCGTGTGGTGAGTTTTAGTGGGCGCATTTCTAATAATAAAGGGCTGCTTAGCGGCAATGGTACGTAATATCTGCATTTCATCGGGGTTATCTAAATAGGTTAACTGTGTTATTTCATACGCCTTGCGAAATTTACTGCTGGCATCTTCGAAGGTGGTCGCGGTTATTTCAGGTGGGCGCACTAAGGCTTTAGCAATATGATTAACGATATTTAAATTGCCCGTCATCTTCATTGCACCAATGATGTCCGGATCACGATAATCTAAATGAGTACTGTCGCTCACTATTTTGCATGCCACTTCAAGTGGCATTTCTATCACGGCATCAGTGTCCCGTTTTTCATCCGCCGATAAATAGAGACCTTGGGCATCATATTCAACCGTTAGAAAATGCACTTGTTGCGTATCTTTCAACCTTAAAAGACAGCTAGCTGTTAGCCACTCAGGGTTTTCAAACCCCGCCTCTAATTGCTCTGCTAATTGCTGTATAACAACATGTGTGTAATGTGGTTTTGCCGACAAACTTGCTGATTTATTTATCATCATAAGACCTTATCCTTAAAGTAGTTTTTCCCTGATATCTCGTTGTAAATAATAAGCCAACTGCGCCTGAGATGTGGCTAAACTCTGCTGCGATTCAATCCACTCCAACTGCTTATCTAAAACATCTTGCTCGCGCTCTTCCAGCGAATATAAGCTCGCCTTGCCCACTTGGTAGCGCTTTAATTGCTGGGCAAGCCCTTCTTTGGCAAGCGTTATGGTTAACCATTGAATTTTGGACTGTTGCTGTAAAGCAGCCACCCTTTTAGTTAGCGATAGCCTTTGATTATCCAACTCACGTTGTAACTGCTGGCTAGCTAACCTATTCACTTTGGTTTGTGCTTTTAAAGCCGCTTGTTGTTGGCGAGTACTTTTATTAGTAAAGGTATATTCAAATTTAATGCCTAGGGTATTTGTTTCAGTATCCGCTGAATAATCAAAGACACTTTTTTTGTGTTCGAAAAAGACATCTAAGGCAGGTTTATGGTCATCGGCCGCTTGCTGCATGTCAAATTGACTACTCTGTAGCGATAATTGACTATCTATTATCTGTGGATGTAATCGAGGCGTTTTTTCGTGTAACACAATTTCAGTCATCAGACCTGATAACTGCGTAATTGAAGACAATGGCTGCAGCCGTGTACGGGTATTATCATTAATCCCCAATAGCGCCTCTTGCATGGCTAACTTCACTTCCAATTGCGCCACTTCTACTTGGCGCTGCTGGCTGCTAACTCGCAATTTTGCCTGCGCTAAATCGTATTTTGTCGCCCGCTGCACTTTATATAAACGCTCTACTACAAAGAGGCTCTTCTCAATGCTGACTAAGAGCTCGCGCTGCACTTGCCAAGTTTCATGCTGTATTTGATAATCAATGTAACTGATCAAACCGTCACGTAGCAGTTCAAGCTGCAATAACTGCCCTTGATTTACATACTGTTGCCATTGGTTCTGTGCCTTGGATAAATTGAGTTTGTTATAGGCTAGGCTATTATGCTTTAACAAGGGTTGGGACAAACCAATACTGTATTGATTGGCACGCTGCTTATCACTGTAACTTGGGCTACCTAAATTGGCATTTTCTAAACGCTCTGCTTGCAACTCTAATTGCGTACCTATAGGTGAGACCCAGGTCGAATTTAAGCCTATTGACCAGCTGTTGTTAGCGGTACTAGTCGCTGAATTTTGGTGTTGCTCAGTTCGCTGCCAATGACTACTCGCATTTAAACTAGGCAATAAATAGTTTTTGCCTACTTGCAACGCCAGTGTTTGTGCTTTTTTCTCGGCCTCTAGCTGCCACACTTGGTAATGCTCAGTTAATTGATACTGTAAAAATTGCTTAAGAGTAATACCTTCATCAGCTTGTACTGGTATTCCCCCAAACAGCAGTACAGTCGCGAAATAGCAACGCTTGGAGATAAACACTTTGTTGATCATGAAGGTTCACTCAGTGCTTTACGCAAATACTTGGAGAATGGGTCAAAAATATAATTGATTAAACGCCGTTCTCCCGCTTGAATATCAACCGATAGCGCAGAGCCGGGTCTGAGTAAGGCATTACGCGCCGCCAAACGCAGCGCTTCAATTTTGACAATGCGTCCCTTCATCCGATAAAAGCGCTGTCCCGTTGCCTCATCGGGCGTTGATGAAGCGGCGATAAAAGTCACTTCACCCATGATATAACCATGATCTTCAGGATTATTACCCAATGAACTCGCTCTAAAGGTCATACCCGGCTGTACCCAAATAGCGTAATTCACCGGTATTTTAATATCTATTTCAAGGTCACCCTCTCCATAGCTAGGACGAATCACCAGCAATGTAGTGGTTTCGCGGATACGTTGTTTATCACCTTGCACCATTAATGCATCAACCGTACCGGAAATAGGAGCACGAATACTTAAATCAGCGAGGCTGCGCCGCTGTGATGTCAATTGAAATTCACTGCTGTGATAACTATCTAACTGATCGTGAATCCTCAGGAAGCGTTCTAGCAAATATTCACTTTGGGTACGCGACAATTGCTGTTTACTTTTGTGTTTCTGTGCCGCTAAATTCTGTAAACTATCTTTAATGGAGACCAAAGATGATTGTAACTCTAGTACTTGCGCTTTGACTAAGTCGACATTAGCACCACTTTCAATACCCTCTTTAAATAAAGAGACGGTGCGTTTTAACTCTTGGCGCTGTAAATACAAACGTTGCTCTATTAAGCGCTGCTGGCGTTTGGCCGCCAATACCTGCTGGGCGATGCTTTTTCGATCATCCATGCTAATTTGTGCGGTATTGGCAAAAGGCTTCGCTAAATAACGCTGATAGCCTAAATCGGCAATAGGATTAGGAATTGATAATAAAGCTTGCAGTAATTGCCCTTTATCTTGGTTCTCAAGGTAAGGCTCTATCTGATAAAAATTATTCCACAAATTACGTGACAAGGCCTTTAACTGCTGGCTTAAACTATCTATTTCCAATTGCACCAGCTGAGTTTCAAACTGTACTAACAGTTGACCCTCTTCTACTAAATCCCCTTCTTTCACTAGAATGCTTTCAATAAAACCCGGTTGGGTATTATTAATTTCAAACAATTCTGCTCGGGTATCTAAAACCCCTTGCGCAGGCACTATTTTATCGACTTTAAATACGCTAGCAGCAGTCACCACAGCCACGGCGCAAAACAAGATAATGCCGGTCATAATTTTTAAATCATTGGGCGTATTGAAGTGTTTGCTGTAGCTCTCGTCATCACTGAGTAAATTCAGCGCGTGTATCTCATCAAAACTATACCTCATTCACTGCCCCTTCAATCGTTTGCGAATTTAAAGGCTCAGCGGCTTCTGACTCTGGCGATGTTACTAGTAAAGCTTTACTAGCTGGCAAGTGTGGTAATGAATCAACGCTGGTCTGTGTCTCCCGACTATGTGAAGCCCACATCTTACGATAACTATTATCGCTTTCTAGCAACTGCTCATGCGTGCCGATTATTTCTACTTTCCCCTGATGCATCACAATCAAACGATCACAGTACGATAGAGTATTTAGACGGTGGGCGATAATGATCGCGGTTTTATGCTGGCAAGCTTGATGAATGGTGACTTTGATTTTGTCTTCTGTCTGGTTGTCTAATGCACTCGTTGCCTCATCAAAGAGTAATATATCTGATTTGCGCACCAGCGCTCGAGCAATCGCCAAACGCTGGCGCTGCCCACCGGATAAGTTGCCACCATCTTCAGTCAGTTCGGTAAAGAGCTTATGCGGCATTTCATCGACAAACTTACTGGCACCTGAGTCTTGCAGTGCGCTTTGCACATCCTCTAAACTGGAATTCAATCGGCCTAAATGCACGTTTTCCATTACGGATGTATTAAACAAAAAACTGGTCTGCTGTACTGAAGAAATGCTGGCTCTTAATATTTCAGGTGCGATCAAACCTATATCATAACCATTGATAGTAATTTTACCTTTACTGGGTTTGTAAAAACCCAACAACAAACAGGCCAAGGTAGACTTACCTGAGCCGCTGCTACCCACCACCCCGATAATTTCACCTTGGTTGATTTTAAGGTTCACCCCCTCCAACACATAACCTGCATCTGCCTCTGAATTGGGATATTTAAACCAGACATTCTCAAACTCAATATCGCCGTTAAGATCTAGCTCCTGGTTACCTAGCTGTAATATAGGAGGTTTAGGTGGCACTAATTCATTGAGCTTACGCTGTGCCAGTTTAAAGTTCTCCCAGCCACTCGCAGTCATGACTAAAGACACCAACGGATTAACCACGTTATTGGCCAGCATATTAAAGGCAATTAACTGCCCTATACTCATTTGGTTATTAAACACTGCCTGCGCGCCAAAAAATATCACTGCGATTGTGATCAGCTGACTTTGGAAATTAACCAACGCTCTTATTACGTTACTCAACCGCGCCACATTAAAACCGCCGTACAAATTAGTCTCTAAGGCAGTATTAGCCTTGTGGCGAAAATGTGATTCGTTAGCCAGTGATTTAATGGTTTTGATGCCTTTTAACATCTCAATCAAGGTTGATTGGAAGTTGGCATCATAGTTATAAGCTTGCATCACTCGGTTACGGATCGGCCGTAGTGCAAAACCTACCGTTACCGCCATTAAAATACCTATCCCAAGCACTATGGCGGTTAGTTGCACGCTATATACAAACAAAATAGGTAGCACGACTAACAAAGAAATAACCGAGACCACCGATGATAAGGCTTGGCGTACTAAAAAATTGGAAGCTTCATCCACTTGTTCTACTAACTTGGTGAGTTCGCCGACGTTATTACGATCAAAATAGGGAATATCCATCGCAAGTAAGCGGCGAAATACTTCTTTGCCTAAACCGTTTTGGTATTTAGCTAATAATACGTTTTCTTGAAAGTCGTGATAGCAATTAAACACACTAGTAGTGATGGCTGCCAATATTAATATGGTTGCGAGTACATATAATGAACCGATTGCTTGATAAGGAAGTATTTTATCGGTAAATGTCTGGAAGGCTAATGGGGTAGCAACACCTAATAATGCAATAAAGACTGAGGATCCAATAATACTGTAAATTATTTTTTTTTGAGAAAGGAAATGATAGTATACATAAGAAGTTTCTTTTATCTGTAGTGTTTTTTTAGGCGAGATCACTATAAAGTCTTCTATCAATTCAAATTCTTCTATTAAATTTTGTAACGTTCCTGAGCGACTTAATATCTCAACATTCTCCTCATAGTAAGCGGACATTTTCACAAAATCATCTTCTAACTTACTTAACAAATACGTCTCTCCATGGATTGAAATGACTATATATTCAGAAATTGATAAGCTCTTACTAATCGATTTGTTTGTTAAAGGTACTATTTTTATTTCTATATCAGTACTTTCAGATAATGCTTTCAGTAATAAGGATGTAGACAGGTGCCCCTTATCGATTTCATTAATTAGTGAAATTGATATTAAATTCGATGAGCCAACGTTGAGTAGTGCTTGAGTTAATTGATTTAAACAATTTTCTTTTAATTTAGCAGGAATTTTCATTAAAACATATCCAAAAACATCATCATATGTGCCATATTAATAATTTTTACATAACTAAAATAATCTATATATAAAATACAATAAAGACAGTACTAGAAAAAGATATGTGACAATTTCCAGTAGTAACACTAAAACTATTAATTTAATATTCGTAGTTAAAATAAAATTTTCTTTATTTACATGGTATTGAACTTTACATTTCCCTCCAAAAAACTTCAAATTACATAAAAGCACAACACTTTGAATAACAATCCAATTCACAATAATAGAAAGCCCTACATTTAACTGATAATAAAAAGAGACAGTAAAAGAAAAAAATATTATCAACAAAGAAAAAAATCTAATGAATATATTTAAATCATTAGGATTTCCTTCTGTTACGACTCCTACATTTTTAAATAAAACCATAAAATAGCCCTTCATTATAACACTCATAAAATTTAGATATATTATTGGTCTAACAGGCTCAATGACCGAAAAGATAAGTATTGAGCCTATTCTAACGTTTATTCAGTTAAATCATTTAAAACGGTATTTTATATCACTGAAGTAAATAGCCGCCAGCACTGACAAGAACACCAGCTGCTGCCTTATAACTTTGAACGGGTATTGAAAGAGCTGTTCCTGCAATTACACCCACTTCATCTATCTGAGATCCATTCCCATTAAAATCTAGTGGCTGGTTATTACTAGCACACGAATTATCTATTTTACAAGCTTGTACTTGATCGTAAATTTTAGAATTACCAACAGTTCTTCTTCCATTACTATCATAGCTACTACTGTTATCATCACCCCCAAAACTATTGGTATAGCTGGAATAACTTGAACCCGAATAATCAGACATACTACTTCCTCCCCGTCCACCACCACCACCACCACCACCACCACCACCGAATGCGATTCCGTTTGCACTATCTACACAATTAGTAATTTTGTATACTCTAGACATAATTTG
>Ga0209291_1002669_pt1 | contig 14101 bp, 9 predicted proteins | sample GOMGulsemesocosm_FD_184633 | JGI IMG/M metagenome (GOLD analysis project Ga0209291, IMG submission 184633) | Methane-oxidizing microbial communities from mesocosms in the Gulf of Mexico - GOM9B Gulf of Mexico (SPAdes) (version 2) | ecosystem: Environmental > Aquatic > Marine > Cold seeps | place...
AAAATTTTATGAATATGTCTAATGCTATTGAATTGAATGTAGGAATCAAATTTAATTTTCCTATCGTAAAATTATATGCATAAGTAGGTTTGAATGTTAGTTCAAGTCCGCCTATTTTTTTTATGAATCCTACGCCAATTGAAACTTCAGGTCTAGTGAAAAAAAAGTCTTTAGGTGGAAAGGGGACACGTAGGGTACCTTTTGTACCATCACTAAATTTACGCTTGTAAGTAGACATAAATAAAAAATTAAACCCTGCTCCGGCTTGAACAAACAGTTTCTCTTCTTTAATCATATATTTAGATAGCCAGCCAACATATAGCATAGGATGTGTATTTACTTGCTTCAGGGTTAAACTTTCCAGTACATTAGTTTTATCTAATTGGTAAAAAGGTACATCTTTTAAGGTTTCTCTGTAAAAACTGAATTTTAACTGCAAAGCATGTTTTAATGATTTAGCTGAGGCGTAGTTCTTAATAAGGCCTATAGATAAATTAGGGGTTAAAAAAATGGCATATTTAGTATCTCTAGACGTAGTATTCATTCCCAAGCCTAACGTATAATTCCAAGTTCCTTTTTTCTTTATTTGTTCACTTTTATCTTGTGACCAAGCATGTGTTGTCGTAAGCATTGAAAGTAAAACGAATAAGATTAGCTTAGTTTTCATAATTTAATTTTCAGTATTAAAAAAAATGGGGTTGGCTTCATGCCTATTGGTGATTGAAGCACAGTACCCCCAGTATCGACTTGATTTTTTGTTTTTAAAAAAGTCTTAATTCTTAATGAATTTCAAATGCTTAGATGAATTATTTGTTTCAAGAGAAACTAAATAAATTCCAGTTGTCAAGTCTGAAATATCTAATGTTATAGTCGAGTTGAATGACTTTTTTTGAATTAATTGACCTGCTAAGTTTCTAATTTCAAGGTTTATATTTCCTTTATTATTTAGAGGGGTACTTATGTTAATTGTGTGGTTTGATGGGTTTGGATATAATAAAGAACCATTCAAATCATCTGATTTTGTTTCAATTTTAGCTGTAGTTTCTAAAATAATTGGTGAAGTTTGATCACTAAATTGTAAGAAATGCATATTCCATAGTGTGTCTACGCCATCTCTGTCTGCTGTTCCATCAGCAACAATGGCGTGATTTGTATTATTCGTTATTGTATAATCAGCAAAATCCCCAGTAAAAATAGCGGTATTTACGCCACCTTGTCCATCAAGCCTATCATTTCCTTTCAAGCCTTCAAAAGAATTGTTAGACACATTTCCTTTTAGCCTATTATATTCGGAATTACCTTGTAAACTTGCCGCATTTGTACCTGTTAAATACACATGCTGCATATATCTTGACTTTGTTGTGTAGTCAGTAGTTCCTGAATAAGTCAAAGTAAATGTGCCATTAAAACTCGGATCAATAATCATATCAATATTTATAAATGGAGAAAAGTATTGTGGTACTAAAGCCCATCCCATAGGATCTTCTGTTTCTATTTCTGCTCTATTATGGGCAATGTACTCACCCCACATTCCAGTTGTAGGATCTTCAGTCCAGCCATTCCATAACCCGTAATATGAATCAATTAATGAGGCTAAATATTCTTGTGATAAACTATTTTCAGCATCTAATTCGTTATACCACCCAGCATCATTTACTGAACTCATAGGCCAAATTTGAAAATTATTATTATCAGCATTATCTTGAGCCGCTCTAATTTCAGTTTGAAATGCAGGTAAAGCTCCATTTGGTATACTGTTAGGACCATCTACACCAATACCCATGTCATGCATCATGTGCAGAATCTCTTCAAATGATGCATCTCTATAGTCATAATTATTAGTTTGATACCACGTATGTCCAGGTACTTGCATTTCATTTTGATAAAGTGGTTGCGCATTAATAGTTGGCTCTTGTCCTTCAATATGACTTCCGTTTACTAACATTAATGTGGCATCATTTGTTCCCATGGTATTCATAACTGCTGTTTTGTCTGCACCATATTGTGATCCAGAAAAATTCGTTAAATAAAATTGAAGAATGGACCTTGCATTCACAATCATAGCATCTGATATATTATTTTGTGCAATAAAGTGTATGGCCTCTCCATTAGGGCAAGTAATTTTTGTGTATTTCACAAAACCATTTGATGCATATATAGTAGGAGCGGTACTAGGTAATGTGACTATACCTAATGCATTTGAACTAATGTTAATGTTGTCAGGTAATGACTGTGCTGTTGTGTAATTAAATGATCCAATAGTTAACACTGTCGTTAAAATTGTAGCTAGAATAGTTTTAGTTTTCATATCTGTTTTTGATTTTCATCAAATGTCGGAAATTGTTTTTAGTAATTATAAATAGAGAAGTCCGACTGCATCCGTTCAGACTTAAAAATGGCTTGTATTATTGATTAAGAGACTGTTTTGAGCAACTGAAATAGTCGAAATTAAATGGTTTTGAAAAGCTAAAAATTGAGATTCAAGTGTAATTAATTTAATGTGTTCTGTAGTAAATGATATTTAAACTGTCATGATAGAGATTCTACCATTTACATTAATCGAGTATGAATTTTATTTACTATGTATTTTGTTTTAAAAGTGCCAGTTCGAGTAGTTTTCGTTAAAAAAATAGTATCGAAATGAAGTTTTTTGAAGAAATTAAGACGTTTTCAATTCAAATTCTTTTGGTGTCATCCCTTCTATTTTTTTAAAAGCGGCATAAAAAGTCGATTTTGATTTAAAACCAGATTCTTCAGCAATTCCTAGAATACTCAAATTTTTATATTCTGCTGAGGTATATAATTTCTTGAAATATTGTACTCTAAACATATTTATAAAATGATAAAAATTATTGCCATAACAGGTGTTGATTAACCTTGACAATTCTTTATCTCTAAGCTGTAGTACTTCAGCCAATGATTTTAGTGATAAATTAGAATTTTTAAATAGTAATTGAGACTCTACATTGTGAATGATTTGTTTAAATGTCTCTTCATCTTTTGTACTAGGTTCTATTACTCTTTCATTTTTCTGTTCAAGTTGTTCAGTTTTACCATTTATTTCTTTCTCATAAATAATAGGTTGCCTTAAACTTGCAAAACCCATCCATATCACATTTACTAATGTAGCGTATAAGGAAAGAAGCGCTATGGTTTCTGAAATTAAGTTATCTCCAATAAGAAACATCAAAGTATCATCAAGTAGCCAGAAAATGATGAATCCTATATTAACGATTACAATTAATCGCAACCAGTTGAGTTGCTTGTTTTCAATGCTTGAAAACAAATTTAAGATGTTATTATTATGAATTTTGACTTGTTTTAAAATAAGTGAAAAAATGAAGATACTGTAAGGAAAACTTAGTAATAAATAGAATTTGATTAAGATTTCCAGAGCTTCAAAATGTTGTTCGGTAGCTATATTTAAAGTGAAACTGATTAAGTGTAAACCGATTTCAATAAAAGTAGGTATAAATATCCATTGGTATTTTTTCTTATTTTCATTGAATGTGTTAGTTAAGGCAAACGTGTAATACAAAAGAATAGGAGCTGTAATAAAAGTAGAATTTACTAAAATATTAACTAATTCATACCAAATAGATTCTTCAAGCTGTTCAAATAGTTCTGCATGTATAACAGAAAATGATGTTAGGATAAGAAATAGACCTAAGAATAAATTAGCGGTTTTATTTCCTTGTGACAAAAATAGAAAATGCAGTCCTAAAAATGCACTTAGAATGATTGAGGTGTAATTACATAATATGTTAAAGTTTTCGATCACTACGCTATACAAGGGCAGTTAAGTAGGATTAAAACGATAGCAATTAAAGCAGGAATAGATTGTACAAAAAAGATTGCCTTTGCTGAAATTGCACCAACACAACCAGCAACAAAAACACATCCTAAAAAGAATAATGAAATATTAGTTTGCCAAATTGGGTCAGAGATAAAGAAAGTCCAGATAAGTCCGGCAGTCAAAAAACCATTATATAAACCCATGTTTAAGGCTAAGGCCTTTGTTTTTGGAAATAGGTCTAATTCAAAATTTTTAAAAATTTTAGGTCCACGTACCTCCCATAAAAACATTTCAAATATAGTAATGTATACATGTATGAAGGCTACTAAACCAACACTAATTTTTATTGCAATATCCATGAATTTTTAAAAGTTAATTATTTTGTAGTAAACGACTAATTTTGGGGATTATTGTCAGATGTACAATCCTGCAATTGTAAATATAAATATTGAAATCCAATAGGTCGATAAAATTAACGGTTCGGCACTTTTAAAGGGGGTTTTAAATTTGTTGTAGGCAAGAATTGAATCAGATAAAGAAAAGAGTATGGATCCAATGGCAAGGGCATAAAAAATTTCTTTTCCGCTACTTAAGGTTAAATTGATAGCTTGCCAATTCATTACCAATATGACAAGAATGTATACCAAAACAGGAATAGCAAAATCGTTTAAACTTTTCTTAAGATACATAAAGTAGCCACCGCCTATTAATAGTAACGGGATTAATGGGGTTAGACTATAATTGAATCCATAAAGACTTGTAAAGCCTATAATAAAACAAATGTGAGCAATTAAAAATGAGACTAGGCCGGGTAAAAAGTATTTGTCACTAATTAGAAACACATCTCCTATTAAAGAGAAGGTCAAAGCTACTAATGTGATTATAGAATAGGTACTTCCTGTTTTATAAAAAATGAGTGTTGCAATTGAAATTATTAAAAGCGTGGTCAGTGGCTTAAAAATAGAATACATGTTTTGATTCCCCTTTTGTCTGTAAATTATCGCAATAATTGCTGAGGTGAGAACAAGTAAGCTTAAAATTGTAAGTGTCATTGTTTTTAATTTTAGAGGAAAGTTATAGAAACTAATTAATTTTAGAGTTCTTGATTATTTCAAATATAGGTATTAAAATAAAGATAAATTTTTTGTTTTGCTAGTATTGATAAAATCAATCAACTAAAACTTATTTTAGTAGCTTTACACTATGAATTCAAATACAGATCCAGAAATAGTTATTCAAGGGGCAAGAACCAATAACTTGAAAAATATTTCATTAAAAATTCCACACAACAAATTTATAGTCGTGACGGGAATATCAGGGTCTGGGAAGTCAAGTTTGGTGTTTGAAATACTAGCCAAAGAAGGGCAACGTAGGTATTTTGAAACATTACCGTCTTTTGCAAGGCAATTTATGGGAAAGCTAAATCGTCCAGATGTGGATGAGATTAAAGGCCTTTCTCCAGTAATAGCCATTGGACAACGTACTACAGGAATGCATGCCCGTTCTACGGTGGGAACCATGTCGGATACATATGACTTATTACGTTTGTTATTTGCCAGAACAGGACAAACTGAATGTGATATTGAATTGTCTCGTGCTTTGTTTTCCTTCAATTCTGAAATCGGAAAGTGCAAACAATGTAGTGGTATTGGAAAAGAGGAAAAAATTGATTTGAATCGTTTAATTGTTTTTCCTGAAAAAACAATTAGGCAAGGGGCTCTAGCGCCAACGTTACCCAATGGATATATTATGTATTCTCAAGTGACAATTGATGTGTTGAATCAAGTCTGTGAAGCGGAAGGGTTCAATGTGGATATCCCATGGAATGAGTTAACTACTCAACAACGTGAAGTCATTTTACAAGGGAGTGATAAAATAAAAGTGCCATTTGGAAAACATAGTCTAGAGTCTCGTTTGAAGTGGACAGGAATTAAAGCGAAACCAAGAGAAGAAGGATTTTATAAAGGTATGATTCCGATTATGTCGGATATTTTGAGGCGTGATAGAAATGCAAATATTTTAAAATATGTGCATGCCGTGACATGTAAATCTTGCAGTGGAACGCGATTAAACAGTGACGCCTTAAGTGTGAGTGTTCATGGTAAATCAATTGCTGATTTAGTACCCATGGAATTGAATGAACTTAAAACATGGATTGAGTCAAATGAATGGGAAGCGGTAGGCAATGAAATTACGACTAAAATTACAACTCAAATTGATTTATTAGACGATTTAGGTTTAGGTCATTTAACATTAGACCGTTCTTCAAAGACATTAAGGTCAAGTGAAATTCAACGTATTCGATTAGCAAACCAAATTTTAGCACCTTTAAGTAATGTGCTCTACGTTTTTGATGAACCTTCCATTGGGTTGCATAAACAAGAGACGGAACGATTGATTTATCATTTTAAAGAATTAGTTAAAAAAGGGAATACAGTTGTTGTGGTGGAGCATGATTTGAATACCATTAAAAGTGCGGAACACATTATTGAAATTGGTCCAAAAGCAGGTGTAAATGGCGGAGAATTAGTTTATAATGGTTCATTATCTGAATTTGCTAAAATGGATAAGTTGAAAGAGACTAGTCCAACCTATAGAGCAATTACAAGTTCCTTTAAACAAACAAGAAAGGTAACAGAAGTAGAAGGTAATTCAATTCGCTTAATTGGGTGTTATGAACGTAATTTGAAACATATTGATGTTGAATTTCAATTAGGAAAATTGAATATAGTCAGTGGGAAATCAGGTACAGGAAAGTCTAGTTTAATTAAGGGGACTTTATTGAAATCCGTTCAGCAGTATTTGGGTGAAGACGTAGAGGCTCCTGTGAAAGTAAAGGAAGTTAGAAACATAGATTTGATTAATAAATTAATTTTTATTGATCATTCACCAATCGGAAAAACGCCACGTAGTAACCCTGCTACCTATTTAGGTATATCAGACTATATTCGTGATGTTTACGCTAAACTGCCAGAATCAAAAGAATTAAAATTTACTAAATCTAGATTCTCTTTTAATACAAAAGGAGGAAGGTGTGAAACGTGTCAAGGCGCAGGAAAATTACAAATTGGAATGCACTTTTTAGGGAATGTAGATTTAGTATGTGAAACCTGTAATGGAGATCGTTTTAATGAACCTATACTTGCTGTAAAATATAAGGGATTGTCAATTGCTGATGTTTATAAATTATCAATTGATGAAGCCATTGTTTTTTTCGCAGACGAGAAAAAAGTATTGGTTGGGTTATCCGTTTTACAAGACATTGGGCTAGGCTATTTAACCCTAGGACAATCCTCAACGACTTTATCAGGTGGAGAAGCACAACGTATAAAAATAGCGAATCAATTACAGAAAAAGGACACAGGAGATACGTTATATGTATTAACCGAACCAAGTATAGGTTTACATCATGATGATATTAAATCGTTACTTCAATTATTTGATAGGATTAAAGAAAAAGGAAATACCATTGTTTGTATTGAACAAAATGAAACGGTTATTGGGTGGAGTGATTGGCATATTGAATTAGGGCCCAATAGTGGAAAAGAAGGAGGGGAGGTAATTCATCAAGGAGTACCAAGTCTGAATACGAATAAGTTAAGTTTAAATAGAGAAGTAGATGATTTAAATTCTTCTGTCACTCAGTATATTGAATTAAATGGTGTGACGACTCATGGACTTAAAAATATTGATGTCCGTATTCCAAAAAATCAATTAACTGTAGTGACAGGTGTTTCAGGAAGTGGAAAGACATCATTAGTTTATGACACACTATTTGCAGAATCAAATGCTCGTTTTACGGAGTCATTGTCTACGTATAACAGAAGTTTTTTACAACAAAATAGTGAAGCGAAACTTAAGTCGTTTTCAGGTCTAGGACCTGCTATTGGAATTAACCGAAAGGGAAGAACACCTTCCAAACGATCAACAGTAGGAACGCTTTCTGGCGTGTATGACGCCTTACGATTATTATATTCTAGAATTGCACAACATGAAGGAGAACGTTTTACAGCTCAGCACTATTCATTTAATCATCATTTGGGCGCTTGTCCAGTTTGTAATGGTTTAGGGCTCAAACTAGAATGCAATCCAGATGAGGTGATTAGTTCTCCTGATAAATCAATTTTTGGAGGAGGTATTTCACCAAATAAAGCCATTGGATATTATGCCGACACTAATGGCCAATTTATGGCTACATTAAAAGAAGTAGCTAAACAAAATAATTGGAATATAGAGCGTCCATGGAATCAATTAGATAAAAAAGTGCAGAATGTTATTTTGTATGGAACAGGTGATACAATTTGGAACGTTACTTGGGAGTTTACCACTAAATTGAGGTCAGGGACACAAACTTTAAACGCTAAATGGCTTGGGTTTTGTCACTATATAGATGATGAATTTGAACGTAAACAGAATAATAAAAATGTAAAACATTTAGAAGAATTATTGCATTCTGTTGAATGTTCAAGTTGTAAGGGAAGTCGATTAAAGCCTGAATTATTAAAAACTAAATTCATAGGGAAAAATATATTTGAATTATCTCAATTATCTATTGAGTCCTGTCTGAATTTGTTAAACCATTTAAATACTGAATTAGATAAAACTGTTTTGGCAATCAGTAGTGTGGTTTTACCTCATGTGATAGAAGCATTACAAACGATTACAGATCTTGGATTAGGGTATTTAAATTTGAATAGAGCCGTCAGTACATTGTCAGGCGGAGAAAGGCAGCGTATTACATTGGCTGGTCAATTGTCAACCCATTTGTTTGGGGTGACTTATGTTTTAGATGAGCCAACGATAGGATTAGATAATAAACAAATTGAGGTGTTGTCTAAAGCATTAAAAAAGATTGTATCCAATGGGAATACTGTCGTTGTGGTGGAACATGATCCATCATTCATTCAAAGTGCAGATTATAGTATTGAAATGGGACCTGGAGCAGGTGCTTTAGGAGGTGAAGTTGTTTTTCAAGGAAAAGTGGCTGATATTTCTGCCGCTAAGCAAACGTTAACGTATCAACTGATAAACAACAAAAAAGCAAAACCTGCTAAAAAGAACACTATTAAGGGAGATGCGTTTAGCATTACAGGCGCATTAGCTAATAACCTTAAAGCGATTAATGTAGGTTTTAATTCACAACAAATTATTGGGGTAACTGGTGTTTCTGGTAGTGGTAAATCTACTTTAATTAAAGAGGTGTTATATAAATCTTGGTTAAAAAAGCGACCCGTTAATTGTTCATCCGTATCTGGTTTGGACCAGTTTGAAAACGTATTATTTATTGGTCAGAATGCATTGACACAAAATAGGTTAAGTACACCAGCCACTTACACCGGAATTATTGATCAGTTAAAAATACTTTTCTTTAAAACCGAATTAGCTCAAGAACTAGGTTTTAAAAAGGCTGATTTTTCGTATCAAAGTAAGCATGGGAAATGTTCGATATGTGCGGGTCAAGGAAAGTTAAAAACCAGTATGGATTTTATGAGTGACATTTGGTTGACCTGTGAGTCATGTCATGGCATGCGCTATAATAAAACCATTTTGGGATGTAAATACAAGGGGCAATCCATTGGTGACGTTTTAAAAATGACGGTAGAAGAAGCGATTACCTTTTTTGAGACAGGTGTTATTATAGAAAAGTTGAATTTACTAAAACGTCTAGGATTAGGGCATTTAGTGTTGGGGCAATCTGGTCATACATTATCCGGAGGTGAGGGACAACGTTTAAAATTGGCCATTGCTATGAGTCAAAAACAAAATGGGACAACGTTGTTTCTGTTTGATGAGCCAAGTACTGGTCTTCATTATGTTGATATTTTAGAATTAATTAAAGTGTTTCAATCTATAGTTGATGCCGGTGATACTGTGCTTTTTATTGAACATAACCGTACATTAATTGAATCCGCTAACCAAGTTATTACGTTAGGTCCTGGAAGTGGTGAAAAGGGTGGTGAGATAATCGATTAGAATGTGATAAAAATAGATAAGGAAAGCAGTTAATTTACATCAAGAATAGTTTAAATTTGCAATTTATTCTTAAAAATATGATGCAGACTTTAGAAGATTTAAAATCAGGTAAATTGATAGGCTCAAAAACGTTAAAATTAGCGTGTGGCTTAACCGAATTTCCTTTAGAAATTTTAGAACTTGCGGATACGTTAGAAATTTTAGATTTATCGGGTAATGATTTATCTGAATTACCAGATAGGATTACGGAGTTAACGAAATTAAAAATTATATTTTTCGCACAAAATAAATTTACTGAGTTTCCTAAAATATTGAAAAATTTCTCCGTTTTAAATATGATTGGTTTTAAATCTAATCAAATTGATACGGTACCTGAACATGCATTTCCACCACAATTGAATTGGTTAATTTTAACAGATAATAAAATTAAAGTACTTCCTAAAAGTATTGGAGATGTTACGTTATTACAAAAGTGTGCATTAGCAGGTAATCAACTTAAAGAACTGCCAAATGAAATGGCAAATTGTAAGAATTTAGAATTACTAAGAGTATCTGCTAATGAATTAGACTCTATTCCAAATTGGTTGTTTGAATTACCTAAATTATCGTGGGTGGCATTTGGAGGTAACCCTGAGGCATATAAACCTGATCTTACAAATGATTTAGAGTCATTTGATTGGAATGAATTTACAGTGAATGAGTTGCTAGGTGAAGGCGCTTCTGGATTTATCTCAAGAGCGAATTGGAATTCACAGAATGAAGATGTTGCCGTTAAATTATTTAAAGGTGCAGTAACCAGTGATGGTTTACCTGATGATGAAATGGAAATTTCAATTGCTGCTGGGAGACATGAAAATTTAATTCAAGTGTTGGGAAAGATAAAAAGTCATCCTGAAAACAAAATTGGTTTAATTATGGAACTGATTTCTCCAACGTTTATCAATTTAGGGAATCCACCAAACTTTGAAACGTGTACACGTGATGTGTTTGATTCAGGTTGTCAATTTATAGAGAGGGAACTATTACAAATGGCTAAAGAAATGGCATCTGTTTGTGAACAGTTACATGCAAATGGTATTAATCATGGCGATTTTTATGCGCACAATATTTTAATTGATAAATCGAAAAAATCTATTTTAGGAGATTTTGGAGCAGCTTCATTTTATGATGTTAATTCAATATATGCTGCTAATATTGAGCGTGTTGAGGTGAGAGCGTTTGGATGTCTGATTGAAGATGTTTTAGGATTGGTAAAAAAGTGTGATACTGAAAAATGGCAAAATTTGATTAATCAATGCATGTTGTCAGATGTTAAAATGCGCCCCAATTTTTCTGAAATTGTAGAAGTGTTAAATGAATTTGTTGGGTAGTATTTATTTTATTCTATTAGTGGCAATTCAAATATTTTCTCAGTCTGCTTTCTATTTAGCTTAGCAGGTGTTAAACGCATTATTTGATTACGTAATTCGATTAACACTGGATTAGGAATATGAGCCATTTTACCAATCACCCAACTTGCTTTAACTACCAAGTTTGCTTTTGGAAGACGTAAATGTTGAAATAATTCAAACGCTTTATTCATATCATGTTTAGCCATGCATTCTGCAAGTATAAAAGCGTCTTCAATGGCTTGACAAGCGCCTTGTCCCATATTTGGAGTTAGTGCATGAGCAGCATCACCAATCAAGCAGACATTTTTGTTGTGCCAGTTTGATATTGGTTTGAAATCTATAATTTCTGCTGTATTAATTTGCTCTTTAGGCGTGGCTTTAATAATATTTTGTATGATTGAATCATAATTGTTGTAATACGTTTCAATAGAGTTTTGGGATAACTCCGTCTTGTCCTTTTTGAAAGATTTAAGAGCATACCAATACACTTTGTTAGCATCTATTTGAACAAAACCAAATCGACTAGAGGTTCCCCAAGCTTCATTCAATTCGCTATAATGTGTTCTAGGTAAGTTAAAATGAGCAATACCTCTCCAGCACATTTGATTAGCGTGTCTAAATTTTACTGGTGTAAAAAGTTGTGTTCTTACATTTGAATGAATGCCATCAGCTGCTATTAAAGTTTCAGATTGAATAATTTTCCCATTATAAAATTCTAATTTGTGTCCTGTCTTTGTTTTGGAAATAGTCTTTAGTTTATGTCCTAAAACAAGTGTTGTTGTTTTTAATTGGTCAATTAATATTTGTTGTAAGACACCTCTGTGAATTACAGTATTCTTAACGTTAAAGCGTTTATCAAAATAGGCTAAATCTACTTTAGATAATTGCTTTAAATTTGGTTTAGTAATCACAATATCTGTAATGTGATTCCCATTAGCTTCAATGCTTGTTCTTAAACCTAATTTCTCAAAAACTTGCATGGCATTATGTCCTAATAAAATGCCTGCACCAACAGGTTTAATTTGCTCAGTTTGTTCGTAAATGGTTGGAGTAAATCCTTTTTTTTCTAAAGCAATAGCCATAGTTAAGCCTCCAATACCTGCACCAATAATATCAATTTTCATAAGTAATAGAACTAATTAAAAGACTTATAAAACTAATAGATAGTAAAATAATAACAAATAATGGGAAGTAAAATAATGCTGCTGTTAGCATTAAGCCAACTATACCCAAGTTAATGTAAGTACCAGTTTTATCGTAATACCTTAAAATATGAATACCTAATCCAATTAATAAAATTCCCATGGTAATACTGAATCCATATTGAAAATCAAGAACTGAAACTTCAGTACCAAAATTTAATTTGGTGTTTTCCATAATATTTAATAAATCTTGATGTGGATTAGATCTAAATTGCATTGAAAAATGCGTAAATGTGTGACCAATTCCAGTAATAAGTATCGTTATACCGGCTGCTTTTGATAGTTTTTTATTTTTCATGATACAAATTTCTATAAAAAAAGAAATAGGATCACTTAACTTTGGGTAATTAAGACATGGCTACTTGATTTCTTATTCTGCTTAATGATTGAGGTGTAATCCCTAAATAGCTAGAAATGTGCTTTAAAGAATAATTTTGAAAAAAATCAGGATTGTTTTTTATTAAGTGTAAATACCGTTCTTTTGGTGATTGAAATAGCATTTGTTCTGTTCTGCGTTTACTACTAATGAAAATTTGCTCACTCATAAGTCTACCAAATTGGTTCCAGTATAAAGAAACGTCATATAGAGAGTATAAGCCCTGGTAATTTAAAAAAATAGCTTCTCCAGCATCAATAGATTCAATGCATAATTTAGTTGGGTTTTGACAAACAAAACTTTCATAATCTGTAATGAATTCATTTGCTGAGCGCAGTAATAAATTAGATTCATCTAAATTGTCATTTCTATGATAAGTTCTAACAGAACCAGATTTTATAAAGGCTATAAAATTACAAGTTTGAGGAGGAGAAAGTAAGAGTTCTTTTTCGCCAAACGTTACTACGTTTAGATGAGGTGTAATAAGTTGCCAATCTTCATCTGTGAGTGGTAGTATATGATTTATAATGTGTTTTAATATTTCCATTTTAGGTATGGTTTTATTCCGGTTAGTTAAAATAATTTTGTAATTATTATTTAGGGGGCCAATATACTAAATAAACCGAAAAACGGTTTGAGAATTAACCCAAACCGTTTATTATTAAAGTGGTATTGAACTGATTACTTTAATTCTTGAAGTAATGTTTTAACAGCCAATTTGCCCAATTCATTAGCAGCTAAAGGACTTGCACCTGTAATTAATTTTCTATCTAGAACAACCGTTTTATCAGATTTTGAATTAACTATATTTGCACCTAAGCTTTTTAGTTTTTGGCTTAAACCATAAGGCATTTTTCCTGGTAAATAGCCAATTATAGGTGTTTTATCATCTACTGAATCTGGAAATACAGCCATTTTGTACCCTTCATACAAAAAGGGTTCATTGTTAAGTGTTGTTGATAATAATGCGCCTGGTCCGTGACAAAGTGTAATGGTAAATAAATCGTTTTCATGTGCCCAATTTAATATTTTACCTACATTTTTATCTTCAGGAATACCCAACATAGCACCGTGACCACCAGGAATGAATACAGATGCATAAGAAGCCGTGTCGTTAAACGAATTAGTGATAAAATCTGTTAACTTAGCTGGTTTCTCAAACTTTGGCTTAAGCTCATTATAAATGGCTTTTACATATTTATCTTCTTCTGGAAAGGCCCACATTTCAAAAACGACTGGTTGACCAGTTGGAGTTGCTATTTCAAAATCAAAACCTGCATTTTTTAAATGTAACATGGGTAATAAAGCTTCTACTGGGTGGTTACCTGTAGAAAACAATTTTCCATTTTTCATTTTCAAGTTT
>Ga0209291_1002671_pt1 | contig 14096 bp, 18 predicted proteins | sample GOMGulsemesocosm_FD_184633 | JGI IMG/M metagenome (GOLD analysis project Ga0209291, IMG submission 184633) | Methane-oxidizing microbial communities from mesocosms in the Gulf of Mexico - GOM9B Gulf of Mexico (SPAdes) (version 2) | ecosystem: Environmental > Aquatic > Marine > Cold seeps...
TTTTTTAGATTAATAATTCGTTTTTATTTTACTTCTACATTTGTCTTCACACCTTCTAAAAACACTTTAGCAGGCTTAAATGCAGGTATATTGTGTGCAGGTATTTTAATTGTTGTATTCTTTGAAATATTTCTTCCTGTTTTTTCCGCTCTAGTTTTGATAATAAAACTTCCGAAACCTCTTAAATAAACATTGTCACCACTTTCTAATGAGTTTTTCACCTCATTCATAAAAGATTCAACAGTTGCTTGTACATCACCTTTCTCTATTCCTAACTTTTCTGAAATTATAGTTACGATATCTGCTTTTGTCATTTCTATTAAATTTATTAAGTCCTTTTGTTAAAATTTAGGTGTGCAAATATACTAATTAAAATTCCAAACAAGAATGCTAATTGATTAAAATTTAACCAGATAAAAAATTAATTTAGCCAAATATAAAATAAAATGCAAAACTTCTCTAAAACTCTAATATCGTGGTACTTGAAAAATAAACGAGATTTACCATGGCGAAATACTGTAGACCCTTATAAAATATGGTTGTCTGAAATCATGTTGCAACAGACAAGAGTTGCGCAAGGATTACCCTATTATTTGAGATTTTTGGATGTATTTAAGGAAGTGAAAGACTTAGCCGACGCCGAAGAAGAAGAGGTGTTAAAGTTATGGCAAGGATTGGGGTATTACTCAAGGGCCAGAAATTTACATGCCACTGCAAAATATGTGACTTATGAATTAGGAGGTGTATTTCCTGGAGATTATAAGTCATTAATAAAACTAAAAGGAGTAGGAGACTATACAGCAAGTGCTATTGCATCTATTTGTTATAAAGAACCAAAAGCAGTTTTGGATGGTAATGTGTTTAGGGTTTTAGCTAGGTTATATGGGGTAGATGTAGCAACAAATTCCCCTGATGGGGTTAAATTGTTTTCTGATTTATCTCAAAAATTGATTGATGTTAATAACCCGGATATCCATAATCAGGCAATCATGGAATTTGGAGCAACACATTGTAGTCCTAAAAAACCTCTCTGTGAATCTTGTATTTTTAATATGGATTGTATAGCTTTTAAAAACAATCAAGTTGGTGAGTTGCCAGTAAAGCTAAAAAAAATAAAAGTTAAGAAACGCTATTTTAATTATATTGTTCCAATTATTAATAATGAATCAACACTATTAAATAAAAGGCCTGAGAAAGGAATCTGGGCAAGTTTGTATGAATTTCCTTTAGTAGAAACAAATGAGGGAGTTGAGTTAGATAGGTTAAAAAAAGAACTTCAAAAATTAGAGGTTTTAAAAGTGCCATTTGAGTTGAGTAAGTATAATGAAAAGGAAATAGTACATAAATTATCACATCAACACATATATACAAGGTTTTGGATAGCAACTACTCGTGAGGAAGTACAACAGGCTATTCCGGTTTCAGAAATTGAAAAGTACCCAGTTCCGATTTTGATTGCAAATTTTATTAATGAGTTCTCGTTTTAAATGAAGTAAAATTCACTATTTTTGATATAAAGACAATATAAAATATGAGCACTTTAAATAAAGTAATGTTAATTGGGAATTTAGGAGATGATGTTAAAATGCATTATTTTGATGGGGGTAATTGTGTTGGTAGGTTTCCGATAGCGACAAGTGAAACATATACCAGTAAGCAAACTGGTGAACGTGTTACTAATACAGAATGGCATAATATTGTAGTGCGTAATAAAGCTGCGGAGATTTGCGAAAAATACCTTAAAAAAGGAGATAAAATATATGTTGAGGGACGTATAAAATCGAGGCAATGGCAAGCAGAAGATGGGAATACAAGGTATTCAACTGAAATACAAGTACAGGATTTTACATTCTTATCGCCTAAATCCGCTGGAGCTGGAGAACAGCAGCAGCAACAAAATTCAAATGTTGGGCATGCCTCTGCTGCTTCACAACAGCCCCAACAAACTACAGATGATAATGACGATTTACCATTTTAATATTTAACTAAAACAACATTTATATTGGACCCCAGTATTCCGTTTTTTATTACATTATTCAGTAGTAGCTCATTAATCAGTATAATAGCACTTGTAGGTTTATTGATTTTTTCAGCATTAATTTCTGGATCTGAAGTTGCTTTTTTTTCTTTAAAACAGACTCAGTTAGATATTGAATCAAAAACATTTAAAAAGAGGAGATTAGTAGCAAAACTATTATCTAATCCTAAACGTTTGTTGGCGACGATACTGGTTGCTAACAATTTCATAAACATAGCTATTGTTTTGTTATTCGCTTCTTTAAGTAATGTGTTGCTTTCTGATGTGGCTGAAGAAATCAGGTTTGTAATTGAAGTTTTAGTAGTTACATTTTTAATTTTGCTTTTTGGAGAAATACTACCTAAGGTTTATGCTAGTAGGAATAATGAAAAGTTCTCAAGCTATATGGCAAAACCTATTGGAGTGCTGCAAAATTTACTAAGTGTTTTTAGCGTTCCAATGCAGGTTGGGTCTACTTTTTTAGAGAATAAATTAGTGAAATCTAAATCGGAAATTAGTATTAGTAAATTGTCACAAGCTTTAGAATTAACATCTGAAGAGGCTACAACAGATGAGGAGCAAAAAATACTTAGAGGGATAGTGTCTTTTGGTAATACGGATACAAAGCAAGTAATGAGGTCTAGAATGGATATTTTTGCTTTGGATGTAGCTTCGTCTTTTTCTGAAATTATTAAGCAAATTACTAAAGCAGGGTATTCCAGAATTCCAGTTTATGAAGAAAATTTAGATAAAATCACCGGAGTATTGTATGTAAAAGATTTACTGCCGTATTTGGATGAGAAAACTGTTAAATGGCAAGAATTGGTTAGAGAGCCATTTTTTGTTCCAGAGAATAAAAAATTAGATGATTTGCTAAAAGAGTTTCAAGAAAAGAAAGTGCACTTGGCAATAGTTGTAGATGAGTATGGAGGTACTTCAGGTGTGGTTTCGCTAGAAGACATTGTTGAAGAAATTATTGGCGATATTAATGATGAGTTTGATGACGAAAGTTTAATTTATTCAAAATTAGACGATCATAATTATGTGTTTGAAGGAAAAACTTCTTTAAAAGATATCTACAAGGTTGCCGAATTGGATATTGAACTGTTTGAAGGAAATAAAGGGGAAGCCGAAACAATTGCAGGGTTTGTTCTAGAAATTTCAGGTTCCTTTCCTAAAAAAAATGAAAAAATAAACTTTCATGGTTATGTCTTTTCAGTGGAGGCGTTGGATAGAAAACGAATCAAGCAATTGAAACTAACTTTGCCTAAGTAATTATTAGTTTTAATTAGAAATAGATTGGAGAATAATCTTAGAAATTATTTACTTGATGTTAAGCTTGTTTTTTAGTTAAAGGAGTAATGTTTCCGTAGGTGTGGCTTAAATCTGTTGGTTCTAATCCAGTAAAAGTTTTGCTTGAAAAGTTATAGCGGCAAGAAAAACAACTAGTGTTTTTGCGAAAACCACTTCCGTATTGAGCATGGGTTTCGATGGTGCTATTTGCTAACTGACTAGTTTCAATAGTAAAACCTTTTGCGCTTTTTTAAAGTTACCTTTTTTTAGTTGCATATTCCTTGATATCATCTAATTCAGACTGTGTTGTAGGAAATGTAGGGGCTTTAAATACATTGTTACTTGCTCCAGTTAGAAACTGAGCATATACATCATTGACAAAAGTGATGTAATATAAAAAGTGCTCCATTTTGTGGCATTAGTGCGTCACCAGTAGCTTGATCCTTTTCGCTTTCTGTGCGATAATCTCTTTTTGTAAACTAGTAGTCGCACGTATGTTTTTTCTATTTTCATGAGGAATAAAAGTCCTTGATCCATTAACTTTTGGAGTAACTGTATAGAATTCAGGAGACTCAAGAACTATTTTTGGGTTTTCTGTATTAGCTTTGTAGTTGTAATTCATTTTTTGCTAAATGAAAATGTTGTCTAAAGAAACATTTGTTCTGGCCATTTGTAGAAGTCACAATTGTTTTTTATGTCCGAGGGTGACGCTGTTTGCAGGGTTTACTACTCCGTTTTTGGTAACCGTACCTGATTTGAACCAATGATTGAAATCAACTTGATTAATCACACAAGATGGTAAAGCATCTGTTGGAAATATAGGGTTTATGAGTGTGATGACTTCAGTAATAACTTCCAGAGCCACATTTTCTGTAGTAGAGTTGTATTTTTATTTTTACTTACAAGAGCTTATAATGACGGCTAAAATCGTAAAAAATAATCCAATTTTTTGAGTTTGTTTTTTCATATGTGTTAGTCTTTAATGTTAGTTATTGTTTTTTAATAAAAAATAATGAATTTATGTGTTTCAAAAATAGTTTTAAGTAACTAAGTAAAACAGCGTATTTTTACCTGCTTCAAGTGTGAGGAATAACACTGGAAACATCTTTGGTCTTTAAATTGAGATTATAAAAATTAAGAATTGAAGCATAGAATTTTAGCAATAAAAACTGTATCTGTTATAATAATTAGTATTAAATGCTTGTCGTCTTTTATCAAGTTGAGTTAAAAGAGTTATTAGAAATGAAAATAGTTGCTAAAATCTCCTTATTTTTGCAGCTTAAATATAATTGAGGCAATGGCAAGAGATGAGGAATTAAGAGAACGTTGGGATAATGTAGTAAAGGTATTGTCAAATCAATTTGCTGATGGTGACCCACTTGACTTGGATAGTATTATTTATTTAATAGGTGTGCAGGAGTTAGGGCAGTTAGACAGGAAGTTTAAAAAAGATGATAAGGTAGATTTGATTCATATTGCTATTTGTAGGCTATTAGAGCCTTATGGTTATTACGAGTTTGACTATTTTGATGATGATGGATGGCCACATTATAAAGCATTAGAAGCTTTACCTAATTTAAAGGCTGGCGAACAAACTGTTTTAATGAAAGAGGCTGTAGTTGGTTATTTTTTAGAAAAGGAAGTAATAGCATAAAGAATTTTTAGTTGTAAATTTGCATTTCGCAAAAACGATCACGATGATAGATAAGATTAAAGAGATTATTGGAGAAGCTGAAGGGTTTAAAGCGCAAACAAAAGAAGAAGTTGAAGCGTTTAGAATTAAATACTTAGGTAAAAAAGGAGTGTTGAACGATTTTTTTGCGGAATTTAAAAACGTAGCAAATGATCAGAAAAAAGAATTTGGTCAAGCTATAAATAAGTTAAAAACTACAGCTCAAGATAAAGTTAATACTTTAAAGGAAGAGCTAGAGGCTAAAGAAGAGGTGAAAGGTGGTTATGGAGATTTGTCTCGTCCATCTGAACCAATCTCTATAGGTTCAAGACATCCTGTTTCTTTGGTAAAAAATCAAATTATTGAGATCTTTTCTAATATCGGTTTTAATGTTTCTGAAGGTCCGGAAATTGAAGATGACTGGCATAACTTTACGGCATTAAATTTACCAGAATACCATCCAGCAAGAGATATGCAGGATACCTTTTTTATACAAACTAATCCAGATACGTTATTAAGAACACACACGAGTTCTGTTCAGGTACGTTATATGGAAAATAATAAGCCACCAATTCGTACGATATCTCCAGGTAGAGTATTTAGGAACGAAGCTATTTCTTCTAGGTCTCACTGTATATTTCATCAAGTAGAAGGGTTATATATTGATAAAGATGTTTCATTTGCTGATTTAAAACAAACCTTGTTGTATTTCACAAAAGAGATGTTTGGGAAATCTAAAATTCGTTTACGTCCATCATATTTCCCATTTACGGAGCCAAGTGCAGAAGTAGATATTTACTGGGGATTAAAAACGGAAACTGATTACAGAATTACAAAAGGGACTGGTTGGCTAGAAATTGGAGGATGTGGAATGGTAGACCCTAATGTATTAATCAATTGTGGAATAGATCCAAAAGAATATTCAGGATTTGCATTTGGAGTAGGAATTGAGCGTATTGCAATGTTATTACATCAAATTGGTGATATTAGAATGTTTTATGAAAACGATGTTCGTTTCTTAGAGCAATTTAAATCGTCTTTTTAATTGTCACGCTGTGACTTTTAGTAAAAAATTTAAAAAAACAATTATATCAGACAGTTAACAATTATAGTATTAGTTTTTGGAATATTGATTTTAGGGTCATGTAAAGAAGATCCTACGCCAAAGCCAAAAGGATATTTAAAATTAGAATACCCTGAGGCTGTCTACAAAGAGTATTTGTCTGATTGCCCATTTACTTTTGATATCAACATAAGTACTCAAATTGAAAAACCAAGAGGAGGTAGGAATTATTGTGGGATGAATTTAAGTTATCCGCGTTTAAATGGAAAAATACATATTACTTATATTGGTGTTGATGAAGAGCTATTAGCTAAGTCGTTAAAAGAAGCTCAAGATTTAACATTAAGTCATGCTCAAAAAGCGGAAAGTATTATGCCTACGATTTATGAAGATGCAAAGCAAAATGCATACGGAATGGTTTATGAAATAGAAGGGGATGCAGCTTCGCCTGTACAATTTTATATTACAGATAATAAAAAACATTTTTTGAGAGGGGCTGCTTATTTCAATACAAAGCCTAACTACGATTCTATTCTTCCAGCGGCTCATTATCTTAAAAAAGATATTAAGGCATTGATGGGGAGTGTACAGTGGAAAGATTAGTTAAGAAGCATCTTATTGGCCAATCTGTCAGCCATAAGGTTTCCAGGTATATTGGCTAGATTTTTGTTATTAAACTTTTGTAACTTTACAAAAAGGCAAAAATTATGATGGGATATTATATTATTGCAGGAGCAATAGCGCTACTAAGTTCTTTAGTAAGTAAACGATTACAAAGTAAATTCAAGAAGTACTCAGGGCTGCATTTAAGGAATGGAATGTCTGGATTAGAAATAGCAGAAAAAATGCTAAGAGATCATGGGATTTCTGATGTAAAAGTAATTTCTACTCCTGGGCAATTAACTGATCATTACAATCCGAGAGATAAAACCGTTAACTTAAGTGAAGTGGTGTATAATCAGCGAAATGCATCTGCAGCAGCAGTTGCAGCTCATGAATGTGGTCATGCGGTACAACATGCAACAGCGTATTCATGGCTGACGATGCGTTCAAAAATAGTCCCAATAGTTAATGTTGCTTCAGGATTATCACAATGGGTGATTATGGGTGGTATAGCCTTGTCATTTAGTTCTGCATTGGGGCAGCTAGTTATGCTTGCAGGAATCGCTATTTATGGGGTAATGGCGTTATTTAGTATAATTACTTTGCCCGTTGAGTATGATGCAAGTAATAGGGCATTGGCTTGGTTGGAAAATAAAAATATGTTGACTAGAGATGAACATGCTGGTGCTAAAGATGCTTTGAAATGGGCAGCAAGAACTTATTTGGTTGCTGCAATTGGAGCATTGTCAACATTGGTGTACTTTATTGGTCGCTACTTGTCTAGTAATCGTGATTAATTAGAAGAAGAGTTAAATTGAAATAGAAGCGATCAAATAGGTCGCTTTTTTTATGTAGTTTTGAGTTATGGAACAACTGAAACTATTTTTTGAATTAGGATTAACTCACGTGTTGGATATAAATGGGTATGACCATGTATTATTTTTGATTGTATTAGCAGCACCGTATTTATTTTCAAATTGGAAAAAAGTATTGTTTTTAGTAACGGTTTTTACTGTAGGTCATTCCATATCATTGATTCTATCAAGCTATAAACTTGTTTCGGTGAATAGTGATTTAGTAGAATTTGTAATTCCAGTTACAATTGCTATTACCGCACTATTTAATATAATTACTTCGGGGAAAACTATTCAAAACACAAAAATAGGTTTGCTATTTTTTATCACTTTACTCTTTGGTGTTGTCCATGGATTAGGATTTTCTAATTACTTTAAAATGATTGTGGGTAATACTGATTATAAATTTATACCGCTAATGGAATTTGCATTAGGAGTGGAACTTGCTCAAGTAATTGTGGTTGTAGTGGTGTTGTTGTTAAGTGGTGTTGCACAAAATATACTGAATGTTTCAAAAAAAGACTGGGTGTTGGTATTATCATCAATTACTTTAGGGTTGGTAATACCAATGTTATTATCGAGGTGATTTTAACAAAACCTTAAACAAACAATATTTATTAATTAGTAGTTTAGTAATATAACATATAAGTAATGTCAGAAATTAAACAATTGCGATATGATAAAGCCTATTTAAGAATGGCGAGTGAATGGGGAAAACTATCTCACTGTATCAGAAAACAAGTAGGAGCGATTATTGTAAAAGATAGAATGATTATTTCTGATGGGTATAATGGTTCACCAACTGGTTTTGAAAATTATTGTGAAGATGAGGAAGGGTATACCAAATGGTATGTGTTACATGCCGAAGCGAATGCAATTTTAAAAGTAGCAGCTTCAACACAATCATGCGAAGGTTCAACCTTGTATATTACGTTGTCTCCATGTAAGGAGTGTAGTAAATTAGTGCATCAATCAGGAATTAAAAGAGTGGTGTATAAAGAAGGGTATAAAGACGATTCAGGGATTAAGTTTTTAGAGAAAGCAGGAATTGAAGTAGTTCAGTTACAAGATAGTGCTTTAGGTATTGAGAATTAATAGAAATGTATTTTAGAGGTAAACACAGGAATAAATTACTATGACGTATAAAAAGAAATATCTACCATTGATTATTGGGTTAACCCTTGCTTTAGGTTTTTGGGGAGGTGGCTTGTTTCATTTTAATACTGGAGCTGATTTATTTGTAGAGTCTTCTAAAAAACAAAAATTAAGTAAGCTGATTGATTATATTGATAATGAATATGTTGATGATGTAAATACAGATAGTATTGTTGATATAACCGTAAATAAAATATTAGGAAACCTGGATCCGCATTCGGTTTATATTCCAAAGAAAAACTTATCCTCTGTTACGGAGTCTATGAATGGTGAGTTTGTAGGTATTGGAGTGTCGTTCTATGTAAAAAAAGATACGATATCTGTAATAAAAGTTATTGCTGATGGTCCGAGTGAAAGAGTAGGAATTGAAGCTGGAGATAAAATTTTAATTGCTGATAAGGATACGCTTTATGGAGCAGGAATAACTAATGAAAAAGTAATTAAAACGCTTAAAGGAGAAATTGATTCGAAAGTAGAATTAACAGTATATCGAGCGTCTGAAGATAAGCGGTTTTCAATTATTGTAACACGTGGGTTAGTTCCTATAAAGAGTGTTCCTATTGCTTATATGATTGAAGAAAATCTAGGTTATATTAAAATAAATCGCTTTGCGGAAACAACTTACAAAGAATTTAAGGTTGAGTTAAAACAACTTAAATCTAAAGGAATGACGAGTCTTGTTTTAGATTTAAGAGGTAATCCTGGAGGTTTTTTAGATAGGGCGCAGCAAATAGTTGATGAGTTTTTGGAAGACGATAAATTAATCTTGTTTACAAAAAATAAAAAAGGAGAGGTTCATAAATTTTTTGCTACTGAAAAAGGAAATTTTGAAAATGGAGAAATTTTTGTACTGCAGGACGAAGAATCAGCATCCGCAAGCGAAATTGTTGCAGGAGCATTACAAGATAATGATAAAGGCACAATAGTAGGAAGACGATCATTTGGGAAAGGGCTGGTGCAACGAGAGATGCAATTGGGGGATGGTAGTGCTATTCGTTTAACGGTATCAAGATATTATACTCCAACAGGAAGGTCAATTCAAAAACCGTATACATTAAAGGACGATCAAGATTATTATGATGAATATAGAAAAAGATATATCTCTGGAGAGTTAACTGATTCTACTCAAATAGAAGTGGCTGACTCATTAAAGTTTACTACTCCAAAAGGGAAAGTAGTCTATGGAGGAGGGGGGATTGTACCAGATGTTTTTGTGCCAATAGAAGCGAATAGCGAATACGAAAAAATAGATTATGCAATAAACTCTAACCTAATAAGTAATTTTGTATTCTTCACTATGGAGAAGGATAGGAAATATTATAATGGTTTAACGAAAGAAGAATTACTTGAGAGGTATGTTGTTTCTGATAAGGTTGTCTCAGGGTTTAAAAATAATGTGAAGGTATTTGTAAGAGGGCAATGGTCAATTAATGTGTTAGATTATGACGAGTTAATTAAAAGAGCAATAAAAGCAGAAATAGCTTCTCAATTGTTTGACGATAATTTAGCGTATCAAATAAAAGACGAGGATGATAAGATGATTCAGAAAGTAAAAGAATTGCGTCTTAAATAAAGTTATAAAAAAATTAAAAAACTTAACATGTGTTAAAGATATATTGTTATATTTGAACCATATAAGAAAAAGTTTTTTTTCGTATTAAGTAAAACCACTGATTAAAAACCGAGCTGAAGAGCTCGGTTTTTTTAATTCCCACAGGTGGGTTTAATTTTTAAAACTTTGATCAAATAAGAGCACTATTAATTATACGAGTTTAATCGTTATTTTTTATCGTGAACTTTAGTGTGTTCTCCATTATTCCACAAAGTAAGAATGTCTGTAGCTACCTGAGCACCACTTCCGCGAGCTATTGCAAATTGACTCCTCCATCCGGCAAGTGATCCTGCAACATATAAGTTAGGTTTAACCAAATGAAGTATGTTCTTAAGTTGTACTCTCTCCTTTTCTGGCTTTGCCATTTGATGCGATATTAGGTAGTTTTCTAAGCCTTTAATGGTAAAAGGACTGGTGTACCCAGTTGCTATAACTATTGTTTTAGAGGTGTAGGTGTTTTTGTTAGTGATAACCTCAAAATAAGATTCATAATCCTTTATTTCACAAACTTTTTCATTTTCAATTTGAGTAAGTTTAGGATATAATTCACAAAGCTGATTTTTGCCGTTTTCAAGAATGCTTTCTCCAAGAGTTCCAGGTTTTAACCCAAGAACATTATTGAATAGTGCTTTTTGTAGGTGTGAGGTTTTTTGGTGTACAATGAGTCCTGCTTTTTTGTTTTCTGCAAAAGATTTATCTAATGCAGAGCCTATAATTAAAGCACATGACATTCCGGAGGCACCACCACCTATGATTAACGTGTCGAACATCAATTTAGCCTATCTTTTTTTCAATACGTTTAGAAACTGTAAAAATAGCTAAGATTAATATAGCTATGATTGCTGCTAAAATTTCAATTAAAGCAATAGTGCTTTCTCCTTGAAATGGGTTGTTGAAATCAATATTTGTGATGTTAAAAACAATTAAGCCTAGGGCTATAATACTTAATACAATACTTACTATTTTCATGATGTGTTTTTTAATAGAAAATTCCTTTTATACCTGAGGTAAATAATTTTACAGCAATGGCTAATAATATTATTCCGAATACTTTTTCAATTATTGCAATTCCGCTTTTGCCTAATTTGTTCTCAAACCAACCACTCATTTTTAATACCAGAAAAACGAAAGCAATATTTAGTATTATGGCAATAACAATATTTACTGATTCATATTCTGCTCTAAGTGATAAAATTGAAGTCATACTACCTGCACCCGCAATCATAGGGAAGGCAAGTGGTACAATTGAAGCTGTTTTAGCAGTGTTTTCATCTTCTTTAAAAAGATTAATTCCTAGTACCATTTCTAAAGCCATAAAGAAAAGAATAAATGCACCTGCTATACCAAAAGAAGCAGCGTCAATACCAATAAATTGTAATATTTTTTCTCCTACAAAAAGGAATAATATCATAATACTTCCGGCAACTATGGATGCTTTTCCGCTTTCAAGTTTCCCTCCAGCATTAGCTTTAAGTTTAACAACAATTGGTAAAGAGCCTATAATGTCAATAACAGCAAATAAAATCATACTTGCTTTTGCGATTTCAATAATATCTATATTCATAGGGTTAATTTTTATGCAAAATTATACTTTAAAATTAATTGTAGTCATATAAAACCACTAAAAGAATTACTTTTGTGACGTAAAGATACTAAAAAGAGGATGTTGAGATGTTTCAAATAGGAAAAACCATTGTTTCTGAGGATGTTATTGAAAAAGACTTTGTGTGTAATTTAACTGCATGTAAAGGGGAATGTTGTATTGCTGGAGATGCTGGAGCCCCTTTAGAAAGAGATGAGGTTGAAATATTAAAAGAGATCTATCCTAAAGTTAAGCCTTTTTTAAGGAAAGAAGGGATTGGGGCAATTGAGCAGCAAGGAACTTCTATTACTACGGATTTAGGTGATTTGGAAACTCCTTTAGTAAATAACGCTGAATGTGCATATGTTGTTTTTGGAGAAGACAAAACAGCCTTGTGCGGTATTGAAGCAGCTCATATTGCTGGTGAGGTAGAATGGAAGAAACCAATATCATGTCATTTATATCCTGTAAGAGTACAGAGTTATAGTTCGTTTTCGGCAGTTAATTATCACAGCTGGTCAATTTGTGACGATGCATGTGCTTTAGGAGCAGAACTGAAGGTTCCTACGTATAAATTTTTAAAAGAACCGTTGATACGTAAGTTTGGAGAAAGCTGGTATGCTGAATTAGAAAAAGCAGCCAAAGGGTTTGCAAAGTAACGTTTGTTAATAGTCTTAAAAGCCCTTGTTTTATCACTTGTCATCGATGAACGGCATATTTAACCCGTTGCTTGTGAGTTAGTTAGGTGTTAACACTTGTTAACATCAATAAACACAAGGTGTTACCAATATTGTTAAAAACTTGTTGAAAAGCTCTGGTGTTTTTTTGTCAATTATCTAATCCAATTTTGAATATTTGTATAACAGAAAACAAATTAGATTTTATGTTTTTATAAGGTGAGGGAATACAATTAAACCTCTTTATAATTATAGAAAACGAAAAATGCTTTTTTTGCCCCCAAATTAAAAAAAGAATAATATAACCTTGTTTTAGGAATAAATAAATATTGGATGATATACATCATATTGTTCATTAATTGATAGACTTTTTTAGTGAAATAATTATGGAGATTACACAAATAATAAAAAGAGATTATGAGACGAGTGAGTTTGTTTTAAACAAAATCACGAATGCAATAGAAAAAGCAATGATATCTGTTGGTAATGGTACCAGAGTTGATGCAGAAATGATTTCTCAAAATGTGTTAAAATCACTTTTAGAAAGAAAGAAGAATCATGTCAATTATATTCCAACAGTAGAGCAGGTTCAGGATATTGTTGAAGATTCACTAATGCATAGTGCCTTTCCTCATGTTGCAAAAGCTTATATTTTATATAGAAATGAGCAAGCAAGAAACAGAGAGACAAATATTTTTGAAAAGCGAATTAATTTAAAACCTTATGAGTATCCGCAACTAAATGAGTATGTAGATGCGATTAGACATTCTTATTGGATTCATACAGAGTTTAATTACACTAGTGATATTCAAGATTTTAAAACTGGCTTGAATGATACTGAACGTAGTGCTATTAAAAATACGATGTTGGCTATTTCTCAAATAGAAGTTGCTGTTAAAACTTTTTGGGGAGATATTTATAATAAAATGCCTAAGCCAGAAATTGGTTCTGTAGGAGCAACATTTGCAGAGAGTGAAGTTCGTCATCATGATGCTTATTCTCACTTGTTGGAAATATTAGGTTTAAATAATGAGTTTAAAAACTTAAAAAAGAAGCCTGTAATTATGAGGCGTGTTCATTATTTAGAAACCGCTGTTAAGAATGCTAAAAGTGAAGATAATAGAGAGTTTGCAGAGTCAATATTACTATTTTCTTTATTTATAGAACATGTGTCGCTATTTTCTCAGTTTTTGATAATAATGGCGTTTAATAAACATAAAAATGTACTGAAAGGAATTTCAAATGTAGTAGAAGCAACTTCTAAAGAGGAGCAAATACATGGAGATTTTGGTATAGATGTTATTAAAATTATAAAAGCAGAAAACCCAACGTGGTTTAATAAGGAATATGAGTTGTTAACTCAGGATTTGTGTAGAGAAGCATATGAATCTGAAAGTAAAATTATTGACTGGATTTTTGAAGAAGGAGAATTAGACTTCTTGCCAAAAGCAGTAATAAATGAGTTTATAAAAAACCGATTTAATAATTCATTAGAAAGCATCAATATCGGAAAAGTTTTCGAAGTAGATGAAACATTATTAGCGGAAACAGAGTGGTTTGACGATGAG
>Ga0209291_1002672_pt1 | contig 14091 bp, 11 predicted proteins | sample GOMGulsemesocosm_FD_184633 | JGI IMG/M metagenome (GOLD analysis project Ga0209291, IMG submission 184633) | Methane-oxidizing microbial communities from mesocosms in the Gulf of Mexico - GOM9B Gulf of Mexico (SPAdes) (version 2) | ecosystem: Environmental > Aquatic > Marine > Cold seeps...
GAGCTGGTTTTAGGACTTAGTAGTCATCATTAAAAAACCACAAAAGGCTGGGTTGTTAGGGCTTAAAGAGGGAGGAACATGCTCTTTCGCCTGATTGATCAGCTCTCTATAGCGCTGATAAAATTCCCAGCTAGGTGTGGGCTTATAAGTGATCTCAGTCGTTCCAAAATATTTTAGAATGTTTTTCGCCGTTGTTGGTTTCACGAAAACTTCACTGTTAGGGTGATAATAGGCGGGAATAATAGTCAGTAAACTCCACTTGGCGAGCTTTTCCATGGCGAGTATTTGCATCACGCCTTCAAAGCCTCGCTGTTGATTACCGTGTAAATATTCGAGAAGGGAGTCTACTAAATAGGCTTTGTCATACTCGTTTAGGGTATTAATTAACGCTTTAAATTTGGGTTTTTCAAACATTGAGACCATCGATGATCTCGAAATGATTTTCTGCATATTTTGGGTGCAGACATGCACATTTCCCGCAGCGCTTTGGCTAAAATGTTCATGAGCAAAATCGGTCATTTTTAGAATAGGATGTTTCTTTGCTATTGCCTGCATTCTAGGATCATCGAAACCTTGCGGGTACTCGATTAAAAAATCCCCTTCTAATTTCTTGAGCTTGGCTTTATCAAACATATGTTTCCCAAATTATGGCTTTGTCCATTGACCGTCAATGAACGCTATAAGTTCATACTACTTAGCCTTTTTGTTTAGATTAAACTATTTGATTTGCCAGCAGAAGGCACCTTGGATTTTATCATAAAACCATTTCTACCAATGGATCTCATTGCTCTTGTTTGAGTGATGACCTTACAGTTTTTAATTTCTGAATCGACAGTACAGATCACTAAGATGCTCAATCGAAAAAAGTCCGTAAAAACAATTATCGGTACTACCATCACACCATTGCATGCAATTTTCGGGGTAGGTATAATTCGATTTTTTATCTTTAGGCACTCTCCCTTATGATTTATTTTGCAATTTTTACTGGCTGTTTGTTTATTGTTGCACTCAGTGTTTTTATCTATCGTCATTTAAAAGCAGAAAGCGCTAAGAAAAAAGCACAACAGGAGATTGTTGAAAAGCATTTAAAAGAGCATAACGAGCGCCAGCAATATGTGACAAGTAGCATTGATATTATTATTAAAGCATTGGCGAGCGATCAAATTGAAGTGGTTGAAGCCAGTATCCGTTTAAAGATGTTAGTTGATCAGCTGAAGCCAAACCTAGTTGAAAACAGTTTTCCTGTAATGGAAGAAGTATTTGATAAAACAAAACATATTCCAAAACTAAAAGAGTGGAAAGCATTAGATAAAAAACAGCGAAAAATATATAGCAAGGATATAATCTCTTTAGAAGCTAGACATGCGCAGGCAGTTAAGGAAGAAGTAAAGGTGCTTGAAAGCATGATGGCTGAACGAGCATGAGTGAATTTTTACTCGTTTTTGCCATCACTAGTGTCATTCTTTGCGCTTTGGTCGCGGCCATGTATTTCGGTCGCCCACCTGTTTATACCGTCTCTAGATTACAGGCGTTGGCCATTTTAAACGAGTTATTAGCCGGCCAATTGACAGAGCTTAAATGGCTGATTTTTATTGGTCATGCAATTCCAGGTGATCCAGAATTAAATGAGATTCGACTTGAGTGTAACCAGCTGGAATCTCTAGCAGAACAGGGTGATCAAGTCGGTTACAGCGCAAGCGCGAAACGTTACAACCAAGTGGGGCTTGACCAGTTGCGTTTAATCAGCGCTAAACTTGAAAAAATGATAGCGCAAACTCCTGTCTATAAGGAGTTTTAATAAAAGTATGCGCTTTTGAGAAGGTGCTCGAATCCTGTTAAACCTCCTCCTCCTCCTCTTCTACTAATAGTTCCTCTTCATTATTGTTTACGATACGTATTAAACGGTGCAAGCAGATCCAAATTTGCCGTGTTTGTTGCGCTTTAAGCATGTTTTGCAGATCGATAGTTGTCAGTTCAACCTCAGGCAGTTCATATAATCCTGCAAGGCCTACTAGCTGGTGAGCAATTTCTCGCATTTGTATGATGTCAGAGTCGGCAAAGTACGTTTGCAACAGGGCTAGTAAGCGTAGTAATTCATCATTTAGCACACTTTGATCTAAATCATAATCTGCGATATTCGTACCCGTATGCTTAAGAGCAGGAGCAGGAGCAGAATTAGGGGTAGGGTGTTGCGGTTTTTTCGCTTCGGTTGCAACGAGGCTTTGCTGCGCTTGTATACGCTTCTTTTGGGTTGATGCTGAGGTGAGCTTTCTTATCGTTGAAATAAGCTCAATATCATTAATAGGCTTGAGGACAATAGAGTTACTACCTGCCAGCGTAATTTTCTGGTGATCTTGCTCTATGATATTCGCGGTCAGTGAAATGATAGGGATATCGCTGATAGATCTTAAAATTCTGGTCGCTTCAAAACCATCCATCACTGGCATATGTATATCGATCAGGGCAATGTCTGGTTGGTGCAACTCTATTAGCTCTAGGGCTTCTTTACCGTTAGAGGCAATATGTGCGGTGATTTGATGCTTTTCTAAAATTTTACCGATCAATATTTGGTTAAAGATATTATCCTCTGCAACCACCGCACAAATTTCATCGTGCTGCACTTGCATTTCAGGGTTGTCATCTGCTGCGGATTCTTCGCTCTTGTCTCTTGCGTATAAAGCTTCGGGACGAATAGGTTTATTGATGATCGTGATATTTGATGCAAGCTCTGGTAGCGGATGACTGTTAGGCACCGCCAATGTAACGCTTTTATGACTGTCGTTTAGCAGCGGTAAAACCTGTTCTAACAATTGATTCTTTAAGTCAGTCGATTTAACGCCTATGACTAAATGGCGATAATTCGGAATAAGCGCTAGTAAATCACTTACATTAGAGGCTGATTTATAGTGGTGCTTCTTGCGTGCCAGCATGAGTGCAATAGAGCGTCTGGTGTGTTGATTGTCATCAAATAACAGCACGGTTTCCGGATAACGGTTATCTTGCGCTGCAGTTGTCTCTACTACTGAGTTATTACTTAGCGTGGGGATTTGTAACGTGACGTTAGTGCCACTGCCAATTTTTGAATAAATCTCTAGTTTGCCGCCCATTAATTTAGTTAACGTTTTAGCGATCACTAAGCCCAGCCCAGAGCCTCCAAAGCGGCGAGTAATTGATGTGTCTGCTTGCACAAAGGCTTGGAAAAGTTTGTTTAGCTGCTCATTGGAAATACCAATACCGGTGTCGGTGACGCTGATGATAATCAGCGATTGATGAGAGCTGATATGTTGAATATCTGAGCTAATAGCCACCGCGCCTTTATCCGTAAACTTGATCGCGTTGGATACGAGATTAGTGATGATTTGCTTGAAGCGCGTAGGGTCGCCTTTTACTTCGAAGGAGCGGCCATTGCTACTGACAAGCGACAGTTCCAGCCCTTTAGAATGTGCCATGGGGGCCTGCATTTCTAATATGTCTAAAATGGCTGTTTCAAGGTTAAAATCAATGCGCTCTAATGTGATCGCATTTTTCTGCAGTTTTGAATAGTCCAAGATGTCATCAACAATTGAGAGCAACAGTTGAGAGGTGTGGTTGATAATGCGTATCGGCTCTATTTGGTCTTCGGTAATCTTTGTTTCTTTTAATATTTTAGAGAAACCTAGCACAGAGGTCAGTGGTGTGCGCAATTCATGGCTCATCCTTGCGAGGAACTGATCTTTTGCCTGATTTGCCTCTACTTCTTTTTCTTTGGTCTGCTCTAGGGTTTCATTTTGTTGCTCTAAGTGATGCATTGCTGATTGTAGGCGCCTAGTGGCACTGTCTACTCGGGTTTCCATATCAGTGGTGGATACTTTGATACGCATTGCCATGCGATTAATACCATTGGCTAATACATTCAATTTACCCACGTGTGAATTGCGCGCTCTTGCATCGAAATTACCTTTTTGGAAGGCTTCAACGACAGAGGTTATCTCGGCAATGGGAATCATTATTTGACGGGCAAAACGACTCGCTAATAAAAAGGCAATAAACAGCATTAATATAATCACGAGCCCTGCTTTTATAAAGAAATGGTGGTTGCGATCGGTAAGGTTTTTTTCGTCTAACAATACGACCATCCAGCCATTAGCTTGTGAGGCATTGTTATTACTTTCATTAAAGAATATTGACGTCGAGCGATTCTCTACACTAATTGCCTGCACAAAATAGCAGTGCCCAGCACTTCTATAAATCGCAGGAGAAGAGGCTTTTATATCCAGAGGAAAACTTTTAGAACGATGTAATATTTTATAGCGGGTATCTAAAAAAACGATGTCAGCAACATTGGGCAGGGTTAAGGGAACTTGGCTAAGTTTAGCCATTTTGACTTTGTCGTTATCTACAATTGCAGACCTTGCTTGTACAGACAATAACTTGGCAACATTAGCGCCTTGTTGTAGGAACATATTTTGCGTATCGACGCTTTTGTTCCAGAAAAAGTAGAGAGTTAAGACTAAGGATAATAAAACCAACGGCGATAAAGTGACGAGTAGAATTTGTTTATTTAATCCTGCACTCGAATTATCTAGTATTTTCAATCCCTATACCTCTTAAAAATTTCCTCTACTTAACAGTATATATAACCTTTTTTAATTAGGATGAATTTATTGGGATAATTAACAAATTAACGACACTGAATTACTTAGATCATTTTTATCGCCGCGATTGAAGTGTCAGATAATCCTTGTCCACCTGCCTTTAAGTGCTCAATGATGTCTTCTTTCATGGAGCGCGCCCAAAACTTTTGAATATGCGTGCTTGTGACTTTTGCTGCGCGCTCAGCGCCACCTTGCTGGTTGTTTTCAGCAATTTGGTTGGCCATATGGATCAGTTGCTCGTTTGGAGTTCTCATTGTTTAATCTCTTTGTAAATATCAGGGTATTAGCTCTGGTGGTAAACGTTATATTTACCAGAGCGGGCAAAGCCAATTAAATTTATGTTTAACGCTTTTGCCTGGTTGATCGCTAACGAAGTAGGGGCTGATACCGCCACTAAGTTGGCGCTGCCTAAAAAACTGGTTTTGTGGATCATTTCATAACTAGCGCGACTCGATATCAGTACAAAGCCCGTCGATGTATCTAGACCTGCACTGTGCACTGCGCCGAGTAATTTATCTAAGGCATTGTGTCTGCCAACGTCTTCACGCAGCAATATCTTATCGCCTTGTTGATCACACCATACGGCGCTGTGGCAGGCGCCGGTAATTTGTTGTAATGGTTGCCAAGAGTTGAGTGAACTGATGGCTTTTTCAATAGCGGTAGACTGCGGTAATGCGCTTTTTTCTAATACTTTCGCCGCGCGCAACGCGGCGTTTAGTGAATCGACGCCGCACAGCCCGCAACCCGTATTACCTGTCATGTTACGCCGATAGGTCTTAAGCGCTTGGTTTTTCTCACTGCTGATGGTTAAGTTGATCTCATACCCAGTGGGTTGCTCGTTCACACTTACGTCATAAATTTGCTCTCTGCTATCAATAATAGCTTCGCTTAAGCTAAAGCCCACTGCAAAATCGACCAAGTCGCGAGGCGTCGCCATCATCACCGCTTGGGTAATGCCGTTGTAAACCAGTGCGACAGGTACTTCCTCAATCACTTGGTCATCTAGTTGACGCAACTCGTGGTTTTGCCACTGTTGCGTCTTCACTTGAATATAACCGTTGCTCTGGCGAGCATCGGTTTGCGTGGTTGTCATTATTTATCCATTACCTGAGGCTCTCGCAGCAGTTTTTTCTGTTGTTTATCACTGCGCTCAAACGCTTGCTGCCAGCTTGAAGGTTTGCTGACTTTTTCTACTTGAACGGCAGTGACTTTGTATTCCGGACAGTTAGTTGCCCAGTCAGAGTTATCTGTTGTGATAACGTTCGCGCCGCTACCAGGGTGGTGGAATGTGGTATAGACCACACCAGGCTGCATACGCTCGCTGATTTTAGCACGTAATACAGTGTTGCCAGCGCGACTTGTAATACCCAGCCAATCACCGTCTTTAACACCGCGCTCTTGCGCATCGTGCGGATGTAATTCCAGCACATCTTCACTGTGCCAGGCCATGTTGTCGGTGCGCCTAGTTTGTGCGCCTACATTATACTGGGAAAGAATCCTGCCTGTGGTCAATAGTAACGGTAGACGTCGGGTACTGCGCTCTTGAGTGGGTATAAAGGTGGTCAGTGCAAAGTTACCTTTGCCGATAGGGAAGTCTTCCACGTGCATGGTGGGTGTACCCAGCGGATGCTCCTCATTACATGGCCATTGAATACTACCTAACTCTTCGAGCTTGTCGTAATTAACACCGGTAAATGAAGGGGTAAGCAGTGCAATCTCATCCATGATTTCACTCGGATGATTGTAATGCATTTCATAACCTAAGGCCTTAGATAAACCTAAGGTCACCTCCCAGTCAGCAAGTCCTGCTATAGGTGGCATCACTTTGCGCACGCGGTTGATACGACGTTCAGCATTAGTGAAAGTACCGTCTTTTTCTAGGAAAGTTGAGCCGGGTAATAATACATGGGCAAACTTTGCTGTCTCGTTTAAAAAGATGTCTTGCACGATTAAGCAATCGAGTGAGCGCAGGGCTTTTTCAACGTGTTGAGTATTAGGATCAGACTGGGCGATGTCTTCGCCTTGTACGTACATGCCTCTGAAGTTGCCATTAATAGCCGCATCAAACATGTTTGGAATGCGCAAGCCAGGTTCATGATCAATTTTAACCTTCCATACCGCTTCAAACTTATCGCGTACACTTTTATCGCCCACGTGTTGATAGCCAGGTAATTCATGTGGGAATGAGCCCATATCACAAGAGCCCTGGACGTTATTTTGACCACGTAGCGGGTTAACTCCCACGCCTTCACGTCCCAAGTTACCAGTGGCTAGAGCAAGGTTTGCAATACCCATAACCATCGTAGAACCCTGGGAGTGCTCGGTAACTCCTAGCCCATAGAAAATGGCACCATTACCTGCATTAGCATAGACTCTTGCAGCTTCGCGCACTTTCTCTGCTTCTACTCCAGTGATTTTCTCGCTGGTCTCTGGCGAGTTCTCAACTTGGCTGATGAAGGCTTTCCATTGATCAAATGCCGCACTATCGCAGCGATTCTCAATAAAGTCGGTATCGAGTAACTGTTCATTAACAATGACATGCGCCATGGCATTAATCAGGGATACGTTAGTGCCTGGGCGTAACTGCAAGTGAATAGCTTGATTAAGGTGCGGTGTTTTTAAAAGATCTATTTCACGCGGATCTATAACGATTAAGCTAGCGCCTTCTCGTAAGCGTCTGCGCATTAACGAGCCGAATACAGGGTGAGCATCGGTCGGGTTTGCACCAATAACGACAATGCTGTCTGCTTGTCTAATTGATTCAAAGGTTTGGGTACCTGCAGATTCGCCAAGGGTCGTCTTTAAACCGAAACCGGTAGGGCTGTGACAAACACGTGCACAAGTGTCGGTGTTGTTATTGCCAAAGGCGCTACGAATCAGTTTTTGTACTAAGAATGTCTCTTCGTTAGTACAGCGTGAAGAGGTGATACCACCGACGCTTTCTCGTCCGTGCTCCGCTTGTATCTTGTGTATTTTATCCGCCGCAAATTTAAAGGCTTCATCCCAGCTAACAGCGCGCCACGGCTGGTCAATACTGTCACGAACCATCGGCTCTTTGATGCGATCTTTATGAGTGGCATAACCAAAGGCAAATCGCCCTTTAACACAAGAGTGGCCCTGATTGGCTTCGCCGCCTTTGTAAGGAACCATGCGAATCACCTTGTCACCTTTCATTTGTGCTTCAAATGAGCAACCGACGCCGCAGTAGGCACAAGTGGTGACTACGCTATGCTCTGGTTGGCCTTGATCAATGACTGACTTTTCCATCAATGTAGACGTTGGGCAAGCTTGCACACAAGCGCCACAAGAAACGCAGTCTGAATCGATGAAATCTTGGTCTTTACCGGCCGCTACTTTTGAGTCAAATCCGCGACCGTCTATCGTCAGTGCAAAAGTGCCTTGAACTTCTTCGCAGGCTCGCACACAACGTGAGCAGACGATGCACTTGCTAGCATCAAAACTAAAATAGGGGTTGGAGTTATCGGTTGGCGCGCTTAAATGGTTTTCACCGTCAAAGCCGTAACGCACTTCACGCAAGCCAACAGCGCCGGCCATATCTTGTAGCTCGCAATCTCCGTTGGCAGGGCAAGTCAGGCAATCTAATGGATGGTCTGATATATAAAGCTCCATCACATTACGACGTAATTTGGCCAGCTTTTCAGTTTGGGTGGTGACGCTCATGCCCTCGCTGACAGGTGTTGTGCATGATGCCGGGTAGCCGCGCATGCCTTCCACTTGTACGGCGCAAAGTCTGCAAGAGCCAAAGGCATCTAAGCTGTCAGTGGCGCACAACTTTGGAATGTTGATGTCATTTAACGCAGCGGCGCGCATCACGGATGTACCCTCGGGCACGCTGATGCTCACACCGTCAACTTCTAGGTTGATGAGGTTTTGACTAAGGATGGCTTTAGTACCTAAGTCTTTGCTTGGATCAAAATATTCTAACATTCTAAAGCCTCCTGTTGAGCGATATCTTGTTCATCAAGTGTGGCTCGATAAGCTTGCATTGCGCTTTTAACGGGGAAAGGGGTCATACCGCCCATAGCACACAGTGACATGTCGGTCATGGTTTCACAAAGATCATCTAACAACTCAAAATTGGCGGCTAAATCTTCTTTGCGTCTGATTTTGTCGATGACTTCAGTGCCGCGCACTGAACCAATACGACATGGGGTGCATTTACCGCAAGACTCTTCAACACAGAACTCCATCGAAAAGCGTGCTTGCTCTGATAGGTCTACAGTGTCGTCAAACACCACAATACCACCATGGCCTAATACCGCACCGATTTGCGCGAAGGCTTCATAATCTAAGGCGGTATCCCACTGATCAGGTGTAAGATAAGCGCCCAGTGGGCCGCCAACTTGAATACTGTGCATTTGACGTCCAGAAGCGGTGCCAGCAGCGTATTGATCGAGTAGTTGTCTGAGCGTTATGCCAAAGGCCAGCTCAACTAAGCCGCCATTATTAACATTGCCGGCAATTTGAAAGGGAAGCGTGCCTTTGGAGCGTCCCTGTCCGTAGTTGGCGTAAACGTCTGCGCCATCTGCAATGATATGCGGTACAGCAGCGAGTGACAGGACATTATTAACCACGGTTGGTTGACCAAACAGTCCTTCAATAGCGGGCAGTGGTGGCTTTGCGCGTACGAGTCCACGTTTGCCTTCTAAACTCTCTAATAAAGAGGTTTCTTCACCGCAAATATAGGCGCCAGCGCCTAATCGTACTTCCAAGTGAAAGTGATTTTCTGTCCCACAAATGTTGTCACCTAAGAAGTGCTTAGTATAGGCGGTTTTAATGGCTTGCTCGAGAATAAGCTTTGCCTGCGGATACTCTGAGCGCAAATAAATATAACCCTGATTTGCCCCCACTGCCAATGCGGCAATTGTCATCCCTTCTATCAGAGAATAAGGGTCTGCTTCCATGAGTAGGCGATCAGCAAAAGTGCCTGAATCTCCCTCATCGGCATTGCACACTATGTACTTTTGCGTCGATGGGCAATTAAGCACCGTTTGCCATTTAATCCCCGTCGGGAACGCTGCGCCGCCTCTACCGCGTAAACCTGAATCTTTAATTTCATCGACAATTTGCTGAGCACTTTGTGACAAAGCCATGTTTAAACCGACAAAGCCACGATGGCGAATGTAATCATCGATGTCTGTTGGGTCAATTACACCCGCTCTGGCAAAACTGAGACGTTGCTGGTTTTTTAAATAGGGAATGTCTTCAGTGAGACCTAAGTACAGTGGGTGCTCACAAACGCTGTTAGTACCAAATTGAGCATTGCTAAAATCCGCCTCAAACAGACTTTCTACATCTTGCGGTGTGACAGGCCCGAAAGCAATGCGTCCTTTGTCGGTTGCGACTTCAAGGAGAGGTTCTAAATGGAACATGCCTCGTGAGCCATTGCGGATAAGCTCAATTGATTTATTCTGCTGCTGTGCCAGTTGTAGAATACTGCTGGCGACACGCTCGCCCTCTAAAGATAAAGTGGTGGTGTCTTTAGGTAGGTAAAGTGTTGTTGTCATAATAATTACCTATTGAATGTGTACTTTAGCGGTGGTTAAGCCTTTAACAATCGCATCAAATTTTTTCGGATCAACGCGAGCAATAACATCGTCCGCGATACGAATATTAGGACCGCAACTGCAATTACCTAAACAATACACAGGATCTAAGGTGATGTTTCTATCACTGGTGCTTTGATGATAATCCACTCCCAGGCTCTCTTTCGCCCAAGCTTCTAGCTCTCTTGCGCCACGTGCTTGACAGGCTTCAGCACGGCAAATTTCGACTCGGTGAGTGCTGTTCTTTTGGGTATGAAAGTGGCGGTAGAAGCTAATGACGCCGTGAATTTCGGCACTGGTTTGTTGTAATGCTTTAGCAATCAGGTCGATTGCGATAGGGGGAATGTATTCAAAGGTCTCTTGCACTGAGTGCAAAATAGGCAATAGTGCGCCAGGTTTGTGCTTTAAGTTGTCAATAATGACTTTTATTTGTTGCTCGCTTTCCACGGATGTAGCGTTCATAAGTAGGCCTATTATTATAATATGAAATAAAGTGCATATTACAATAATATAGACTCTATCTTTTTATATAAATTAACACTAACGGAGAATTCAACAAATATGAAAATAAGTGCATATATAAAATAGTCATGTTGATTGCGTTTTTGAGACATTAAAAGCATATGAAAAAACGGTGATTAATTTTGTTGGTTATTAAATAACCTTATGAAGTATAAGCCCTTTGTTGTATGTTTAATCTAGAGTCAGCAGTTAAACACCGTTTTAGACGCCGAGAATTTCGTTGTAGCAAGGCATGAATTGAGATAAATGGTTGTTTCCTTTATGAAATTCATAACGCAGCTACGACGTGAATTATCAAGTATAAAATGGTGTAGCGCTTCACTCATTGAGTGAAAGTTGACTGTCCAATATGTTTAATTTATTCATGTGGTTACGGCTCATTTTAGCGGTTAACTGCTGTTTCTAGGTTGATGTTAGATCAAAATATATACGAACTAAAGGGGAGATTTTAACCTTTAGTGCTACAGTTATAATAAGGCGTAATTCATGCACGAAATGTTACGTAAATGCTTTATGCATATAGTTTTAAATGCGACAAGTAATGTTTAGACGTAAGACTTAGCTTGGGTATTGCATACAATATTTGGTTAAGTTGCCCTTTTTACTGTCAGACCTCAAAAAACCGATAATAATGATAAAGAGAGACGGATATGAATGAGCCAAGAGAGCAGCAATTAGCAGAACCTTTGATAATGACCATGTTAATGACGCCTGAAATGGCAAATTTCAGCGGTAATATCCATGGGGGTTCTATATTAAAAATGCTAGATCAAGTCGCTTATTCGTGCGCGGCGCATTACTCCCATCACTACGCAGTCACACTATCAGTCGATCAGGTAAAATTTAAAAAGCCCGTAAAAGTGGGAGAGTTATTAAATTTTTATGCGCAAGTTAATTATGTTGGCCGCTCAACAATGGAAGTAGGCATTAAAGTGGTCGCCGAGAATATTCTATCCAAAGAGACGCGCCACACAAATAGCTGTTATTTCACTATGGTAGCGGTGGGAGACGATGGAAGACCCGTGCAAATTCCACAGTTGCTACTCAACACTCCCAAAGACAAAGCGCGTTTTGTTGCCGCTAAACTGCGAAGACAGTTGCGAATGGATCACGATGCCACTATGCAGGCGATAGATTTGAAATGGACTGAGCAGCTAGATACGCTGTCAGAGAAAGAAATAGAGGACGCGTTAAGCGCTGAAATGGAGAAGTAATGACAGATTTGATCATCTCCTCTATTCTTAATGACTGGGATACCTTTTGTAAATGCATCTTATAAAGGGTCGTTTTTCTTAGCCACCAATAAATTTATTGATTATATGAGTATTCTAAAAAGCTGCCTTTTGTTGCTCGGTTTAGTTGAGAGCTAACCCAACAATGAAGCGATGGCTTTTTGGTTAGAAATCGCGCCAACCATTATTTCTTTGTTTTCAAGTTGTAGGTAAAAGCGATAACTTCAGCAATAGCACGATACAGTGCTTCAGGGATTTCATCACCGACTTCCAACCGTATCAGTATTTCAAGAAGCTCTGGGTTTTCATGGATATGTACTTCGTTTTCTTTGGCAAGCTCGATAATTTTCTCTGCAATCAGGCCTTTACCTTTAGCCACAACGGTGGGTACACCACCGGCTTCAATATCGTACTTTAAGGCAACCGCTGAATCGGGCTTTTGCGTCTCTTTAATCATGTTCTAATATCTATAATACGTTTGCTAATAGGGTTGTTGGCGGCAGCGACTTGCGAACCTTGTGTACAGTGCAGTGTTTGTATTTCAAAACCCTGCTGTGAAAGCTGCTCTCTAAATCCGTCCATTTTTCGATTTAGCGCTTGAACAGTGGCAAACTGCGAGCACAAAAATGTAGTAGAAATAGTATTATCAGTAGGGTTGAGGGCAACCTCTGCATCTACTTCGCCACGCTCTTCTAAATCAAAATGTAGTTTTACGCTCCAGATTGATACCTGCTCTCCCTCACTGTTTTGATGTTTACGCTGCTTTATTTCCATCTCAACATTTTCTAATTGATCGTTGTGTTGTACCGGAATGTCTATTTGGAAACTGCGCTCATTACTAATGTCTGCTTTTGCGTGCTGTTGCTGTACATGAGTTAATTGATTGCTAGTGATTCTTGCTAGTATTCTCTCACTGGTGCTCTGTACCATCTCTTTTTGTTCAGTTGGTAACTGTTCTGCCAGATGGTTAAGTTTAAAGAGGAAGTTTTTCATGTCTCCCTGAGTAGAACTTGGTTGGCTATGCATCTTGCTTTCACTAAACATGCCGCCTTGTTGAACGTTGCGTTTGATGCTGTCACTTGCGCTACTGGTCCCAGGTTTTACGCCAAACAGTTTCATAATGCTCAACGCTATTTTATCGATAGGTACTTGCCCCGCCGCGTTGTTGGCGATCTGCTGCGTTTGCGCTATCAGCTGATTGATGCCCTCTGCCATAGGTATTTGCTGCGGCAAAGCTTGTTTTAAACTTTGATCAACCAGCAATACTTGTTTAGGGCTGAGTGAAAAATTATTGGGTGCAACTGTCGTTAACTGGCTGGGTTGCTGCCAAGAGATATTTGCTTGTACGCCCTGACTGCGAGTGATCTGTAAGTTTTGCAATGGCGGTAAGTTAGCGGGTGCTTGTAGGGAAATAACTTGGCCAGCAACGGACACCTTTATGTCAGCCGTTGTAGGAGCAATTCCCTGAAGTAATAGATTGGTAGGTGCAGGTGCAGTGTGCCCGGATGAAGCCACAGGAGTCGAACTTTGTGGTAGTGCATTGTTATTTGGTACCGTTGTCGTATTTGCTATAGGCGTATTGACAGACGCTGTGGGTGAAGCGTTTGCACTTGTAGCCGGATTTGCAGAAACAGTTGCAGGGGCAATAGCAGGTGTCGCAACAGAAATAGTGCTCGTAGTAGAAGGTGTTACGCCTGAACTGCTATTGGTCGGTTGGGTGTTTGGGGTTAGAGGGCTGCTCTGGCTGGCTTGTAGTGGAGTTGGGTTGGTGGCAACTGTGTTAGTAGCCGGTTGTAGAGGAGGCACTGTCGCTAGCGTTGGAGCAAGAGCAGGGGAGCTAGTTAAAGGACTGCTAACAGGAGCTGAACTAGCAATTGTTGGTTGTTGCACAATATTTGGTGTTGGCACACTACTGTTAGGGGTGGCTATTGCTGATGTTGTCACTGCTGGTGTAGGTGCGGGTATAGCCGCAGGCGTCAACTGAGCGGCATTTGGCGAGCTGTTGGTTGCCGCTGCGCTTTGTCCGGTGGCTAGGTTGTTAATGGGTAACGGTGTGCTAGGTTGAGCTGTTACCTGAACTGTCGTAGCAAGAGTAGTGGGAGTAGTTGGCGCTGTTGGGACGGCAGTATTTGTACT
>Ga0209291_1002673_pt1 | contig 14083 bp, 11 predicted proteins | sample GOMGulsemesocosm_FD_184633 | JGI IMG/M metagenome (GOLD analysis project Ga0209291, IMG submission 184633) | Methane-oxidizing microbial communities from mesocosms in the Gulf of Mexico - GOM9B Gulf of Mexico (SPAdes) (version 2) | ecosystem: Environmental > Aquatic > Marine > Cold seeps...
AAGTTAAGCCCCTTGTATTCTGTAAACTTCGTACTCATTTTGTTCTTTATTTTATAAGTACGCGAAAATAAGCAATTTATAGGAAAAAGATGTTGTTTAGCCTTTGAAATAGCGGATTAGCCCATCTATGGTAGATTCTATTGTTGCTTGGGACGCAACAACAATGTTTGAAGTGTGTTTTTTAGCTTCATTTGCAGTAGTATTCCCAATACAAAAAGCGATTGAATTTTCTAATGAATTTTCCTGAACATAACTCTGTACACCACTAGGACTAAAGAATAGGATTCCTTCAAAATCATTTTTAAATCTCCGAGAATTTAACGTTGTATTATAAAGAGTTTCTTCTGTAAAACTAACGTTATTCTGTGTAAGAATTTCTGGCAACTCGTCTCTTCTTTTATTTCCGCAGAAAAACAAAAAAGAGTCGTTTTTATGATTTCTCACTATGAAATAAGCTAAAACAGATGCATTTATAGCTATTTTCTCAATATTATAGTCATTTTCAATTAATAAAGAAGCTGTTTTTTCACCAACACAAAACACATTTTTAAACTGTACTTTGGACGCTATTAATATTCGTGCTGCATTTTGACTGGTTACAATTGCGTTTTCAATTTCATTTGTACATTTAAAAGGTAATGCATCAATTGATATTGCATTGTATTCTTTTAATGAAATGTTAGCGTTATGAAATAATCCCTGTTGTATAGCGGAAAGTTTTTTAGTAGATAAAACTTTGATCTCACTCATCACAATTATTTAAGTTCATCTTTTATTTGCTTCATTAATTCTGCTCCACCAGTAGATAATATCTCTTGTGCACAACGTTTCCCTAAATCATCTGATTCAGAAAGAGAAATATCAGCAACACTTACTTCCATTTTTTGCTCTCCATCTAATGAGAATAATACGCCTTCAAAAGAAATTAAATTATTTTCAATAGTTGCTATTGCTCCAATTGGCGCAGTACAACCACCTTCAAGCTCTCTTAAAAACTGGCGTTCAATAGCCGTGCAAATTTCTGTATTAGCATCATTTAATTTCGCTACAGCTTCAGTAGTAAACACATCTTCTATCATGGTATGAACAACTACTGCTCCTTGTGCAGGTGCTGGAACCATCCAGCTTAAATCGATATGATTTTCTGGTAATACTTCAATACGCTGTAATCCAGCTTTTGCAAAAATAGCTCCACCCCAATTACTATCTTCTAATTTCTGTAATCGTAAGTTTACATTTCCACGTAAATCAACAACTTCATGTCTTGGGTATTTATGTAACCATTGTGCTTTACGACGTAAACTACCTGTTGCAATAGTTCCGTCGTCTTCTAAGAAATTTAACCCTTTATGCACTAAAATATCTAATGTAGCAGCACGCTCTAAAACAGCTGTTTGACGAATTCCTATTGGTAAAGCTGTAGGGACATCTTTCATAGAATGAACCGCAATATCAACGGCACCATTCAACATGGCAACATCTAATGTTTTGGTAAATATCCCAGTAATTCCTAATTCGTATAAAGGCTTATCTAACACAATATCCCCGGTAGATTTTACAGGAACCAATTCGGTTTTATAACCTAAATTAATTAGTTTTTGCTGTACAGTTTTTGCTTGCCATAATGCTAATTGACTATCGCGAGTTCCTATTCTTATAATTTTATTCATGGAAATTTTTATAACTGAAATACTTTTGAAATCATTGCAATACTTTCATCGGTAGAAGTTTCATCATGTTTTAAATGATTTGCAAAATGCTTTGTGATTTTTTGAATAATTCTATCTGATAACACCTCAGCTTGCTTTTCGTTGAAATCATTGTTTTTTCTACGCTGATAATCAATCTCTTCGGACTTTATTTCTTGTAATTTAGATTTCAGTGCTTTTATTGTTGGTGTAAATTTTCGTGTTTCTAACCAAGCTAAAAAATCAGATTTTACCTCTTCAATAATAAGTTTTGCTTGTGGTAAATGTTCTTTTCTTTTCTCTAATGTCTCATCAGTAACTTTAGATAAATCATCTAAGTGAACCAAGGTTACATTTGGCAATTCCAACACATCATCTGACACATTTTTAGGAATTGATAAGTCTAATAATAATATTTCTTTACTTGTAGCAGACAACACTTCTTTGTCAATTGTAGGTTGTTGAGCACCTGTAGCAACAATAACGATATCTGATTGTGAAATTTCTGATTGTAAATTTCCGTAATCCTTTACCGTTAAATGAAATTTACCAGCAATAGCTTCTGCTTTAGTTTTTGTTCTATTGATTAAAGAAATGTGTTTATTATCAATATGCTTAACCAAGTTATCACAAGTATTCCTACCTATTTTACCTGTTCCGAACAATAAAATTTCTTTATCAGAAACATTAGCAACATTCTTTAAAATATATTGTACTGATGCAAATGAAACCGAAGTTGCACCCGAGCTAATATCAGTTTCGTTTTTTATTTTTTTACTTGCGCGAATCACTTCATTAATTAAGCGCTCCATAAAAGTATCGGCTAAGTCGTATTTTTTTGATAAAATAAAACTTGTTTTTAACTGGCTGATAATTTCAAAATCACCTAAAATCTGGCTATCTAATCCTGTACCAACTTTAAACATATGCGCAATAGCCTCATTGCCTTTATACACATAAGCTACTTTTTGAAAATCTTCAACAGTACCTTCTGTGTTTTCACACAAATGTTTGATTAATTGAAACGGGTGTTCAGCAAAACCATACAATTCAGTTCTGTTACATGTAGAAGTAACTATTAAACTAGAAATACCATCAGCTTTTGCTTGCTGTAATAACACTTCCTTTTTTTCTGCGTTTAAACTAAATAAACCTCTTACCTGTGCATCGGCTTTTTTGTAACTTAACCCAATAGCGTAAAATGTCATTCCTGTAGATTTTGGTCTTTGCTGCATACTATTCAAATATCATTGCCACAAAACTATTATTAAGTTTTTAAAAAAAGTGTCGCTGAAAGTTCTTTTTATATCGTTTTTTATTTTTTATGATACTTATAAGACTAAAAATAAGTTCAAAAGTTTAATTTTGCACTATAACAAAGGTGTTAACGCGTTTTTATTTAGAGTTGTTCTAAATAAAAATACATGATATTAATCATATATTGCACTAAAATATAACGCTAAAAGAACCATGGAAGAAATAGCATTAGAAAAAGGCTTTTTTGTTTCTTTATTTAAAAATGAAACTGATGAAATTCAACAGTTCTCAAGAGATATTGACAATAAATTTATTCAATTTCACTTTTGTTTAAAAGGAAGTTCACGCTTTAACTTTAACAACAACAACTATTCTTTTGATATTCTAGATTCGCGACACATGTTGCTTTACAATACACTTCAAAAACTTCCAGTCAATTTAGATCTTCGCTCGAAATCATGGGTAATATCAGTATTTATATCAATCGAAAAATTTCACTCATTATTTTCTAAAGAAGCCGCATACATTCCATTTTTAAGTGATGAAAATAAGACCAAAAAGTATTATGATGACGGACAATCTACACCGCAAATGGCGATTGTACTAAATCAAATACTAAACTTTAATGTAAATAGCTCTATAAAAACTCTTTATGTAAAAGGAAAGGTCTACGAGTTATTGAGTTTGTTTTTTAACACTAATGAAGGAGCTGATAACGAAAAATGTCCGTTTTTAATTGATGAAGATTATGTGCAGAAAATTAAACTCGCTAAGGATATTATAATTGACCGAATGGCTGAGCCACCAAGTTTACAGGAATTAGCTGATGAAGTTGGTTTAAGTTTAAAGAAAATAAAAGAAGGTTTTAAACAAATTTATGGTGACACTGTTTTTAACTTCTTGTTCAATTATAAAATGGAAGAAGCTAGACGAATGCTTGAAACCAATACTTTTAATGTAAATGAAGTAGGGCTAAAAGTAGGTTACAGTACTTCCAGCCACTTTATCGCAGCTTTTAAAAAGAAGTTTGCTATCACTCCAAAAAAATATATTCAATCTTTAAATCAAGAATCTTAATATGAAATCGTAAAGATTACATATGACCTCTGAAAAAAAATTAAAAATAAGCATATGAAAGGTGTTTTATTAGTAAACCTAGGTTCTCCAGATAGTACAGACCCAAAAGACGTAAAAAAATATTTAGATGAATTTTTAATGGACCCTCGTGTTATCGATGTTCCTTTTTTACTTCGTGCATTCATAGTTAGAGGGATTGTGTTAAATACTCGTCCTAAAAAATCGGCTGCCGCTTATGAAAAAATCTGGTGGAAAGAAGGTTCTCCACTGATTGTATTATCAAAACGATTACAAAGCAAAGTGCAAACTAAAACTGAAATTCCAATTGGATTAGCAATGCGCTATGGTGCTATGAGCATCAAAAAAGGAATGCAGGAATTGGTTGACAAAGGTGTTGATGATATTTTAATTTTACCATTATATCCACAATTCGCAATGGCTACTACCGAAACTATAACAGTTTTAGCTGATAAATTACAAAAGGAACATTTCCCTAATGTAACCTTAAGTTCGTTACCCGCGTTCTACAACAAAGAAGACTATATCAATGTGCTTTCCAACTCTATACAAAAGCAAATAAAAGGTTTAGACTATGAACATTTATTGTTTTCATATCACGGAATTCCAGAACGACATATCAGAAAGCAAGATATTACAAAATCACATTGTAAAATAGATGGAAGCTGTTGTGACACCCCTTCAAAAGCACATGAATTTTGTTACCGTCACCAATGTTTTGAAGCAACAAAATCAGTTGCTAAAAAACTAAACTTAAAGGAAGGAACTTATAGCACCTCTTTTCAATCTCGTTTAGGAATGGACCAATGGTTATTACCATATACCGATAGAACCATCGAAAAATTTGGACTAGAAGGAATGAAAAAAATGGCCGTAGTTACCCCTGCATTTGTATCTGATTGTTTAGAAACATTGGAAGAGATTGCTATGGAAGGAAAGGAATTATTTAAAGAAGTTGGTGGAGAAGAATTCACTACACTTTCGTGTTTAAATGATGATGATACTTGGGCTGGAACCATTGGAGATTGGGTTAATGAATGGGCGGAGAAATAATTTAAAAATGAAGTCACGTTAGTTATACCTTAAAAAATAAAACAAATGAAAAAAATAAGTTTCGTATACCTTTTATGCTGCAGTTTTTTTATTGCTAACGGACAGCATAGTAATGATATTGTTATTGGAAAAATTGATAGTATACATTCCAAAATATTAAATGAAGAGAGAAAAGTTTTGATACATATTCCTGAAGATGATTCTGAAGGATTGCATGAAAATAGAAAATACCCTGTCGTATATCTGCTAGATGGTGATATTCATTTTTATTCCGTGGTAGGAATGTTAAAAGAAATGTCATCTTTTGGAATATGCCCAAAAATGATTGTTGTTGGAGTTCCAAATATCGACAACATTAGTAGGATTAGAGACCTAACACCTACTATAGGAAAGCCTGATGCCTGGAGAAATAGTGATATGATAGCAAACTCTGGGGGAGGAGAAAACTTTATGTCTTTTATACAAAAAGAATTGATTCCTTATATCGATTCCAATTTCCCAACACAGTCCTATAAAATGTTAATTGGTCACTCATTTGGTGGATTAACCGTTATGAACACTTTAATGCACCGCCCTAATTTATTTGATTCTTATGTAGCAATTGACCCATCGATGTGGTGGAATGACAAAAAATTATTAAATGATATTCAACAACATAAGTTTGAGAAAAGACACGCGAAAAAAAAACTATATATAGGAATTGCTAATATGATACCAGAAGGTATGGATATCTCTAATGTACAAAAAGACACTACCATTCAAACAAGACACACCCGTGCTATTTTAGAACTCAACACTCTCTTAAAAGAGAGTGTTCAAAAAGAAATAATATACAAAGGAAAATATTACGAGGATTATGATCATGGAGGAGTACCGCTTATTACAGAATATGATGCTTTTCGTTTCATTTTTGATTTTTATGAACTAAAAGTGGAAGCTGAAGATTTTTCAGATCCAGAAAGTGACTTTTTAAATAAAATTATTAAACATCACGTAGTATTATCTGAAGAGTTTAAAACAGAAATGAAACCTAAAGAAGAAACTATAAATGGATTAGGACGCCATTTCATGAATATAAAGCAACTTAAAAAGGCGGAAGACTTCCTTAAACTTAATGTAGCTAACTATCCTAATAGCCATAGTACATTTGATTCACTTGGCGATTTCTATGCAGTTAATGGGGAGAAAGAAAAGGCTATTGAGAATTATAAAAAATCAATTTCTTTAAATAAAAGCTCGATATTAATAACAAAAATAAAAGAATTAGAAAATAACGATTCAATATCTATTGAAAGATTAACCGAATTAGAGAACGAATAAAAATAGACTCTAAATAAATGCCAAAAAACAATTCATCCATATTAGGTACTGAATCCATAGGAAAACTATTGGTTTCACAAGCTGCACCTGCTGCTATAGGCATATTAGTGCTCTCACTTAATATGATTATAGACACCATTTTTGTGGGTAGATGGATAGGACCAATGGCAATTGCTGCCATAACTATTGTTATGCCTATAGTATATTTAATTTCTTCAATAGGAATGGCTATTGGTGTTGGTGGAGCATCGATTATATCAAGAGCTTTAGGAGCTAATGACCACGATAAAGCAAAACGTGTTTTTGGAAATCAAATTGCAATATCTTTTGGGCTAGCTATCTTGTTAGTGATTTCAGGACTAGTATTTAAAGATGAAGCTTTAACTTTATTTGGAGCAAAAGGAGACATCATTCCTCCAGCATTAACCTATTATACAATTGTAATGGTCGGAGCACCTTTTTTAGCCTTATGTATGACTGGTAATCCTGTTGTTAGAGCGGAAGGGAAACCTAAATTTGCTATGATGGCTTTAATTTCACCAGCTATCGTAAATATTATTTTAGATTACTTATTTATTGATGTGTTCAACTACGGTATGGCAGGTGCCGCTTGGGCAACTACAATATCATATGTCGCTTGTTTTATTACTATTTTATATTTCTTTCTATCAAAGCACAGTGAATTAAAAATCAAGTTAAAGTGTTTTATATTAGAGTGCCCTATTTTAAAAGAAATCACCTCTCTAGGGAGTGTTACTCTCGCAAGACAAGGTGCTGTAAGTATTTTAGCTATAGTTCTAAACCATGTGCTATTTAAGTATGGAGGTGAAATTTCTATTGCTGTATACGGAATTATTAGTAGAATGTTAATGTTTGCATTGTTTCCTGTATTAGGAATTGCACAAGGATTTCCCCCCATTGCAGGGTATAATTATGGTGCTAAAAAACCTAAACGGGTAAGAGAAAGTATAAACACCTCGATTATTTACGGATCAGGGTTGGCCTTACTTATTTTTATAGGAATTATGCTTTTCCCAGAAGCTATCGTGCGTGTTTTTACAGATGATGCTCAATTACTAAAAGAAACCCCAAATGCATTACAATGGGTGTTTTGTGTAACACCATTAATTGCTGTTCAAATTATTGGAGCTGGCTATTTTCAGGCTATAGGAAAATCAATTCCAGCATTATTATTAACACTTACAAAACAAGGCTTCTTTCTAATTCCTCTAATTATTATTTTACCTACACATCTTGGTTTATTAGGAGTTTGGATCGCATTTCCAATTGCCGATTTACTATCCACCATAATTACTGGATTTTTCTTGAATAAAGAAATAAGACTACATTTAAAACCTATTATAAAAAACAACTTATGAGTGAATATTATGATTATATAAAAGCATTACATCTTATTTTTGTAATCACGTGGTTTGCAGGTTTATTTTATATCGTCCGCTTATTTATCTATCAGATAGAAGCATCGCACAAACCCTCACCAGATAAAGAGATTTTAGGCGAGCAACTTGCAATTATGGCAAACCGATTATGGAATATTATCACTTGGCCATCAGCAATACTTACCTTACTATTTGCTGGAACATTATTATATCTAAGACAAGGATTACTATACTTGCCATGGATGCAAGTTAAATTGGGCTTTATTGTTTTATTATATATTTATCATTTTAAGTGTCATCAGATATACAAACAACTGCAACGAGGTGTAGTAAAACACAGCTCTAGTTTTATGCGATTATTTAATGAAGGAGCTACCGTAATCCTTTTTTCAGTAGTTTTTTTAGTAATTGTGCGCCATGAAATTAATTGGGTTTTTGGCGTATTAGGAATCATTTCTTTATCGGTTATTTTAATGGTGCTATTTAAAGTATATAAGCGATATAGGGAAAAATAGTAATTGGTGTGATAATTGCTATATTTATAAAATGAATTTTAAAACCCTTTCTTTACGACTACGTATTTTTTTATCCATGATATTTCTGGTGCTTTTAGCTTCAGTTTTAATGGCCTCTACGGCAATATATCAATATCACAAAGAAGCTGAAGAATATCATAATGATCGATTAAAAAGAAAAGAAACTACTGTTAAAGCTCAGATTGACTACCAGCTTAAAACGAAAACAACTTTTCCGATTATCACAGGTAAAATCCCCTTAATTTTTAAAGAGAATAATTTTATTTATGAATTAGCGGATGTTCATAATTTGGAAGTAAAACTATATGATTTTGAAGGTGATTTTCTAATTGCCTCTAGCGCTTCCTCTATTGGAGAGCTAACAGATATTTCACCTGAACGCTTGCCTAACGATATCTTAAATGAATTAGAAAATGCTGTCGAAAAACGGTATATTACAATTAATGAAGAAAATGGGACTACCATAAAATCATCGTATACTTATATTACTGACTCACAGTTTAAGCCCCTAGCTATTTTAGCGTTACCTTATATACAGGAGAATAAATTTTTCTCTAAAGAATTGAAAGCATTTCTACAACGCTTAAGTATTGTATACTCTATTGTACTCTTAATAGCTGTTATACTAGCTTATTTTTTATCAAAATACATAACAAAGTCATTAAAACATATTAGCGAAAAAATCAACCAAACACGATTAGATAAACGCAATACAAAAATTGAAATAGAAAATATAAGTCACGAAATAAGTTCCTTGGTAAAATCATATAATAGTATGATTGATGAATTACAAGAAAGTGCTGTAAAGCTCGCAACAAGTGAACGTGAACAAGCCTGGAGAGAAATGGCCAAACAAGTTGCACATGAAATCAAGAATCCGCTAACACCAATGCGACTAACGATTCAGAGCTTTCAACGAAAATTTAACCATGAAGACGAAGATATTCATCAAAAAATTGATGAATATTCTAAAACATTGATTCAACAAATTGACACCATGAGTGCTATAGCGGAAGCATTTTCAAATTTCGCAAATATGCCTGCTCAAAAAAACGAAACCTTAAATATTGTAGAAGTTATTAGATTAGCATTGGATATTTTTAATGAAAACTATATTGTTTTTAACACCCAAAAAGAGGAGATTATTGCTAATTTTGATCGCACTCAGTTAATTAGGGTAATGACCAATTTAGTTAAAAATGGAATTCAAGCAAGTTCTGGGAATGAAAAACCAAACATAACAGTTACTGTTTCAGACAACAAGACCACTGTTAACATTATCGTCTCTGATAATGGAATTGGGGTGAAAAACGAAAACAAAGCCAAAATATTCGAACCCAAATTCACCACAAAATCAAGTGGAATGGGACTTGGTTTGGCAATGGTAAAAAACATTGTGGAAACTTATAGCGGAAGTATTACTTTTACATCAGAAGAACATAAAGGAACTGTATTTACAATTACCTTACCTAAAAACCCATCCGTGGGACAAAATAGATTCTTTTAACTTTACAACAATTTTAAAAATATTATAAGCAACTATGAACTACGAGAATATTTTAGTGCAGCAAGAAAACGGATTAGGAACAATAACTATCAACCGTCCTAAGAAACTGAACGCTTTAAATAAGAATACCATTGCTGAATTACATCAAGCATTTGACGCTTTAAACAAAGACACTAATACCAAAGCAATTATCATTACTGGTAGTGGAGAAAAAGCTTTTGTTGCTGGTGCTGATATTTCAGAATTCGCTCATTTTTCTGTAGAACAAGGAGCTGAACTAGCTAGAAATGGACAAGAAACATTGTTTGATTTTGTTGCTAATTTAACTACTCCAGTAATCGCTGCTGTAAACGGTTTCGCTTTAGGTGGTGGGTTAGAATTGGCAATGGCTGCTCATTTCAGAGTTGCTAGTGATAACGCAAAAATGGGATTACCAGAAGTATCTTTAGGAGTAATTCCTGGATATGGTGGAACACAACGTTTACCTCAATTAGTAGGAAAGGGTAAGGCTATGGAATTAGTAATGACTGCAGGTATGATTGGAGCTGAAGAAGCTAAAGAATGTGGTTTAGTAAATCATGTAACTACACAAGAAGAATTATTGCCATTGGCTCAAAAAATAGCTGGTAAAATTATGCGTAATTCATCTGTTGCTATTGGACATGCCATAAAAGCAATTAATGATAATTATACTGATGGAACTAACGGGTTTGAAACTGAAATTACACAGTTTGGTATTTGCTTTGGAACAGAAGATTTTAAAGAAGGTACAACGGCATTTTTAGAAAAAAGAAAAGCTACTTTTCCAGGGAAATAAGTCAACCACATTGTGGTATTTGTTAATCCTCATGTATTTCTATATTTTTTTAGAAATACATGAGGATTTTTCTATCAAAAAACTATCATAAACAACTTATAACATGCAACTTAAATTTATTTTTCATCATTCTATATTTGTTGTTTAACGAAAAAATACATGTGAAGTTGCTTTATAATAGAAAGACATTATATTTGCAAATTATTAACATCTGTTAAAGATGCTAAACTATAAATTCATCGGATACTATTGGGGTAAATATCTTTTGAATACATCTAAAGGTAATTCTCCTCTCTTTAATGTTATCAATACAAACTAATCAATTATGAAAAAAATAATTCAATTAACGCTATACCTATTATTTATGTATAGTGTACAAGGTCAAATAACATATAACGGACCATTTTCTACTACTTCCGGAACCCCAACAGCTCTAACATTAGGTGTAGGTACAAATACAATTTCTAATAACATAACAACACCACCAAGTGTTCAAAATTGGTTTGACGTAACACTTCCTGCTAACATGCAAATAACAAATGTATCTTTTGCGGTTAATGATCCTTTAGCTATATCATCAGGAACTATGTGTTGGAATCCTTTTTCTTTATGTAGTCCAAGTGACACATGGGGGTCAGGAGGTCAAGGATCTACAGCTATTACAGGTTGGTCTGGAGCAGGGACTTTACCTATAAACTCTTCTCCTGGTGTAATTCAAATTATTAGTGGAATAGCCTCCAATACTACATGGACTTTAGTATTTACTGTAATTTCAACTGGTGGTGGATGTACTGACCCAGATGTGCCAACAGTTACACGTTCAACTAACAATATTTGTGCTGGAGCTAATGTAACATTAGATTGGGCTGGAGCAGCATTAAACGATGCTAACAACTGGCATGTATACACTACTAATTGCGGTACAGGTCAAATTGCTTCACAAACAGGAACTTCATTAGTAGTTAACCCAACTACCACAACAACTTATTATATTAGAGGAGAAGATGGTGCAGGTTGTGTTGATGAGAGTACTGGTACTTGTGGACAAGTAACTGTAACGGTTGATCAAACTTTATCAACTTTAACTTCTGCTACGGCAAGTACAAACAATGTTTGCCCTAGTACATCAGTAAGTTTAATTGCTAATGGACTTTCTTTAGGATCAGGTGCTAATTTTAATTGGTATACAGGAACAGGAGGAACAGGATCTAATTTAGGAAGTTCTAACCCATTAAACGTTTCACCAGCAACAACGACAACTTACTATGCCTATGCAACGGGAACTTGTAATACACTAGAGCAATCTATAACTGTAACAGTAGATCAAACATTATCAACTTTAACTTCTGCTACGGCAAGTACAAACAATGTTTGCCCTAGTACATCAGTAAGTTTAACTGCTAATGGACTTTCTTTAGGGTCAGGTGCTAATTTTAATTGGTATACAGGATCGGGAGGAACAGGATCTAATTTAGGAAGTTCTAACCCATTAAACGTTTCACCAGCAACAACGACAACTTACTATGCCTATGCAACGGGAACTTGTAATACACTAGAGCAATCTATAACTGTAACGGTTGATCAAACTTTATCAACTTTAACTTCTGCTACGGCAAGTACAAACAATGTTTGCCCTAGTACATCAGTAAGTTTAACTGCTAATGGACTTTCTTTAGGGTCAGGTGCTAATTTTAATTGGTATACAGGAACAGGAGGAACAGGGAGTAACTTAGGAAATTCAAACCCACTAAATGTTGCACCAGCAACAACGACAACTTACTATGCCTATGCAACGGGAACTTGTAATACACTAGAGCAATCTATAACTGTAACGGTTGATCAAACTTTATCAACTTTAACTTCTGCTATAGCAAGTACAAACAATGTTTGCCCTAGTACATTAGTAAGTTTAACTGCAAATGGACTTTCTTTAGGGTCAGGTGCTAATTTTAATTGGTATACAGGAACAGGAGGAACAGGGAGTAACTTAGGAAATTCAAACCCACTAAACGTTTCACCAGCAACAACGACAACTTACTATGCCTATGCAACGGGAACTTGTAATACACTAGAGCAATCTATAACTGTAACGGTTGATCAAACTTTATCAACTTTAACTTCTGCTACAGCAAGTACAAACAATGTTTGCCCTAGTACATCAGTAAGTTTAACTGCTAATGGACTTTCTTTAGGGTCAGGTGCTAATTTTAATTGGTATACAGGAATAGGAGGAACAGGGAGTAACTTAGGAAATTCAAACCCACTAAATGTTGCACCAGCAACAACGACAACTTACTATGCCTATGCAACGGGAACTTGTAATACTGTAGAAGAATCAATTACGGTGACAGTTCAAGATTTAGTAAACCCTACAATTACTTGTCCAGCAACTGTAAATGTAAACACAGACGCTGCTTCTTGTAATGCTACTGGTGTAGTTTTAGGGACACCAACAACTGCTGACAACTGCTTGGTTGCTTCAGTAACTAATGATGCTCCAACAATATTCCCATTAGGTGATACCACAGTAACATGGACAGTAACTGACGGCTCTAACAATACTGCTACTTGTACACAAACAGTAACAGTAACTGATACTGAATTACCTATCGCCATAGCTCAGGATATAACTATTACCTTAGATGAAAATGGTGAAGGAAGTATTACAACTTCTGATATAGATAACGGAAGTTCTGACAACTGTAACTTTACCTTATCACTAGATATAGATACTTTTGATTGCTTTAATTTAGGTAATCACCTAGTTGTTTTAAGTATTGAAGATGATGGTGGGAATATAACTTCTGCTACAGCCACAGTTACTATACTAGGTAATGATTTAGATGGTGATTTAATAGTTGATGCCTGTGATAATGATATCGATGGTGACGGAGTATTAAATATTGATGATAATTGTATTACTGTTGCAAATACAAATCAGATTGACCTAGATCAAGATTCCATTGGTGATAGCTGTGATGACTTTGTAGATATCGTAGTAACTCCAAATGATACAATTACACCTAACGGAGATGGTCAAAACGATACTTGGAGTATTGAAAATATATGGCGATACCCAAATGCAACTATAAAAGTGTTTAACCGTCACGGTGTTAAAGTGTTTGAAGGACGTAATTATAATAATAACTGGGGAGGAACATCTACAGAAGGAGGAAGTGGATTACTTCCAGCTGGGTCATATTATTATTCAATTGAATTAAATCAACCTGAATTTGGTGAATATGGAGTAACTCCAGTTACAGGTTGGATGTATATCAATTACTAAAAAATCATTAAAAAGATAAGCTTGCTAAGTGAGAAATTATTTAGTAAGCTTTCATAAAACATAAAATAGAAATGAAAAAAACATGTAAATTTATAGGTGCCGTAGCATTGTTATTCTCTTTAGG
>Ga0209291_1002675_pt1 | contig 14074 bp, 15 predicted proteins | sample GOMGulsemesocosm_FD_184633 | JGI IMG/M metagenome (GOLD analysis project Ga0209291, IMG submission 184633) | Methane-oxidizing microbial communities from mesocosms in the Gulf of Mexico - GOM9B Gulf of Mexico (SPAdes) (version 2) | ecosystem: Environmental > Aquatic > Marine > Cold seeps...
TAAATAACGACCTGCTTGGCGCATCATCCATACTGGAGTTTGGTCCACTGGTTGCTTTAAAAGCGCACGAAGGTAGCGATCGTTCTTTAACTCTGCCATTAATTATTCCTACATTTGAATATGATATATTTGGCGACATTGTACCATCGCCATAATGAAAAATACTATTTTATGATGTCAATTAATACGTGATCGATCATGTGTCTGGCAATAGTGTGATGTCCAGGGATCTCAGGTAAATTATCTTTAGTATACCAGTTAGCCGCAATTAGCTCATTTGGCTCAACGACAATCTCGCCACTTACGTAGTCAGCAATAAAACCAATCATCATGTTGTGTGGGAACGGCCATGGTTGCGAGCCAAAGTAGCGCAGGTTATTTACCTTGAGCCCAACCTCTTCAAATACTTCACGTTCGACACATTGTTCAAGGGTTTCTCCTGCCTCAACAAAGCCCGCCAGAATAGAATATATCCCGCCTTTATTGCGTTTGTTTTGCGCTAATAAGACCTCACCATCCTTAACGACCGCCATGATAACTGCCGGAGATAACCGTGGATAAGCACGATGGCCACAGGATTTACATTGCTTAGCAACCTCCCAGGTAATACTCATCATCCGCTGTCCACATTGACCACAAAACTGATGGGTCCGTATAAAATGTGCAACCTGACAAGCTCGCCCAGCAATTAAGGCTAGCTCTTGCGCCGCGTTGTTGAGTACAAAGCGCATATCTAACCAATCACCACCAAAGTTATCAACATTTTGATGTTGTAAATCGACTAAAATACAGGGCTTACCTTGATAGTAATCCAATAGATAACTGGGCGACTGTCGATCAAATTCAAGGTTTAACGATTCAAGAGAAGCACAAGGCAGCGCTAAGCCATCAACTAACCACAATTTATCTCCCTGACAAAACATCCACCAAGCACCGCGACGCTCATTGAGTTTTCTAATTTTTTTCATTGACGCTCTCGACATTCACTTAAATAACGCTGATTTTCGTTACAAATCTTAGCTGAATAGCTAAAAGTTAATTTGAATTGACGATATTCTAACATTCTTAAAAAACAGATACCTAATATAAATAAAGCGCGAGTAACCACCAATTTCATCACGCCATTAATTATTTAAATCGGTGAAATATCACCGTATGAATAGCCCTAACTTTGGTAAAAAAAATAATTGGCAATTAAATAATCGTTGCTTTACCCCTCGCCTTACCTTAACTTAACTTAATACAAGATCAATGAAAAAGGAGACTCTTCATGCTACAGAAAATTGAACAGGCGCAGCGACAGTGGGGAGGTTCAAATGTCCTTATCGATACGTGGCTCAATAAGCGACAGGAACTGATAATTAATTATTGCCAAATCGCAGGTATTCCCCCTTACGAGGAGAATGTTCAACAGTTCCCTGATACCAACGATGTCACCGAGTTTTGTAATCGCTTAATAGATTATGTTTCAACTGGTCATTTTGAGGTCTATCGCGAAGTGGTATCGCGATGTGAAACACACGGGCGGAGTAGTCTTGCCAAGGTCCAAGAAGTATTACTGCATGTCACGGAATCGACAGAATTAATCCTAGAGTTTACCGACAAATATGCTGAGCTAGAACTCAATAAGACGACATCTTTTGATAAACATTTATCGACACTACTCGACGGTTTAGAAGAACGTTTTGAACTTGAAGATCAGCTGCTCGCTAATTTGCATGAAAAACACAGCTCTCCAGCTTAGTTCCTTCATTATTTAATAAGCAAAAAAATCCAGCAAACGCTGGATTTTTTATTGTTCAATGCAGGGAGCTACTTAGCTGCTGGAGCAGGCTCTGCCGCTTGTGCTTTAGCGACTTCAAGTAACTCTACTTCAAACACTAACGTTGAATGCGCTGGGATAGTCCCTGTAGCACGTTCGCCGTATGCTAATTCAGCAGGAATGGTGAATTTGAATTTAGCGCCAGGTGACATAAGTTGAACACCTTCAGTCCAACCAGCAATAACGCCGCCTAGTGGGAATGTAGCAGGTTGGCCACGATCATATGAACTGTCAAACGGAGAACCGTCAGTCAATGTGCCTTTGTAATGAACCGTTACGTTATCAGCAGCAGTAGGTTTTTCACCTTCGCCAGCCGTTAGTACTTCATATTGAAGACCAGACTCCGTCGTTACAACGCCTTCTTTTTTCGCATTTTCAGCTAAATATGCAACACCAGCTTCTTTCGCTTTAGCCGCATCAGCTTCAGCTTTTGCAGCACTAACTTCACCAATTTTCTTATCGAATGCCATAAGAGCCGCTTTCACGTCTTCTTCAGTCATGGTTGAATTACCATCAACGCCGTCGGTAAAGCCTTTGATGATAAGTGCTTTATCAGTCGTTAGACCAAGTTCGCTTTGTTGGTCGATACTCTTGTTAATGTAAGTCGCCACTGACACACCAATTGCGTATGCCGCTTTTTGATCTTCGGTTTTAAGTTCAACGGCTGGCGCTTCAACAACTACTTCTTCTTTTTTCTCGTTACATGCCGTAACAGCAAACAATGCCGCAGCAATCGCTGAAATTTTTAACATTTTGTTCATGGAAAATCCTTTAAAAGAGTTAGATACATCATTAATACGATGCGTTAATTATTTTTATGTTAGCTTTTATGCCATATAGTAGCCTAACGATTCAAGTCTTTTAGTAAGATAAATCTTGATTGCGCCACTTTTGACCCATATCATCAATGATAGTGAGACTAATTTGTCTTGTATTGATTACTTAGAGTGGCGAAAGTTCATGGCGAAGAAGATTTTATTAATCTTAGCAACAATATTACTGGTGTCTTGCAGCAATCAAGACACGCCGGACCAAACATGGATCCATGCCAGTGATGGCGCATTAGCCGCTGCCATCTCTAATGACGGCAGCTTGGCATTGGTGTCATCGAGTTTCCACGATATCATTTTGTGGGATTTAACAAACAACACCCAAAAGTATCGCTGGGCTCAAGGTGAACAAAACCTAGTACTCTTTACCGCGCTATCACCAAATAATAAATACGCTGTGACGGCAGAAGATCAAGCCTTTTCGGTATGGGATATCGAATCAGGTAAATCGTTAACCTATACCAAAGTACGAAATTCGAGTATTAGGGACATTGCGGTAGCGAATAATGGCGATGTGCTGATCGGCAAGGTAAATGGCGTTGTTGTTCACGTTAATATTTTTAGTGGCCGGCGGATCGAGTTTCTTGGTCACAGTGAAAAAATCAACTCAGTAGCCCTGTCTGCCAATGGCCGCTACGCCCTCACCGGGGCCAGCGATTATTCAGCATTATTTTGGGATACTAAAACCGCGCAAGTTATCCAACGTTTTATTCATCCGACGCGTGTCACTAAAGTGGCGCTGGATCCAAATGCAAAGTATGCCTTTAGCGCTGGTAGTCAGAAGGTCTCTGCGATTTGGCGCTTAAGCGACGGCAAAGAAGTGAGTCGATTAGACTACATATCGCGGTCACGTATTTTTAGCGCCGTGAGTTTTTCAAAGAATGGCAAGCAACTCTACACCGGTAGCCCCGGCCGACTGTTAAATCGCTGGGACGTTAACACTGGGGAGCAGCTAGAGCAGTGGAAAGTGACACCACGTAAAGACTCACGTCCGGTTAGTTCAGTAATATTTGCGATAAGCGAATCAAAATCAGGTAAAATAATTACCGAAAGCAGTTCAGGCTATGCTGAATTTTGGCAACATGGCAGCGGCCATTAACAAAGAATGATGTAATGAAAGAATTAGAAAATAGGCTTAACAATATAGAAATGAAGGTGGCCTTCCAAGAAGACACCATTAATGAACTGAGCGACGAAATCGTATCGCTTAATGAATTAATCGACCGCCAACGTACCCAATTGGAATATTTAGGCAGTCGACTTGGTGAAATATCGCAAGGCAGTGGGGGAATATCTAACGCTCCAGAGCCACCACCACCGCATTATTAGCCACCAATACTTACGGCTTAAACACACCAATAACTTGTTGTGGTTGAGCCGTTGCTTTTTCAACATCTTCAGTCACTTGTGACTGTTTATGATGACACTCAACACACTCAATCTTTTCCACGTCATTCTCTTTATATAGCATAATACTATCGACGGCTTTACATTTAGGACACGTTGCCCCTGCGATAAAGCGTTTTTTTCGCTGTGATGACATGTTACTTCTCCAAACTAATTTGCCGAGCATATTACGCATTTGCGCAGCGATAAGCTATTTTATATTTCCAACCATTGGTCGGATAAGCTATTATCCGTGACAAATTTCATCGTCAAATTAGCACACATGATAGTCATCAAAGATTTACAGTTATTACGCGGCGGCAAAGAGTTATTAAAAGATGCCAACATTACTATTTATCCAGCGGCTAACGTTGGGTTAGTGGGTGCTAACGGCTGTGGTAAATCTAGTCTGTTTGCCTTAATTCGCGGGCTGTTACATCAAGATAGTGGTGACTTTTCAATGCCATCGCAATGGCAGGTAGCTTGGGTAAAACAAGAAACGCCATCGCTTGAAAGCAGTGCAATCGATTATTGTATCGACGGCGACGTCCAATATCGCCAATACGAGCGGAAGTTAAGAATTGCTGAAGAGCAAGATGACGGTCATATGATTGCCGAAATGCACAGCGCCATCGATAACATCAATGGCTATAGTGTTGCGGCACGCGCCGGTGAATTACTCCATGGTCTTGGTTTTAGCGATGCGCAACTTGAGTTGCCCGTTTCAAGTTTCTCTGGTGGTTGGCGTATGCGCCTTAACTTGGCTCAGGCACTGCTATGTCGCTCTGACTTGTTATTACTCGATGAACCCACGAATCATCTCGATTTAGACACCGTATTGTGGCTCGAGAAATGGTTACAAAACTACCCTGGCACGCTGATCTTAATCTCCCATGACCGTGACTTTCTCGACAACGTGGTTAATCAGATCGTCCATATCGAGCAGCAAACGGCTTTTTCCTATTCCGGTAATTACAGTGGCTTTGAAAAGCTGCGCAGTGAAAAACTGGCACTGCAACAAAGTATGCATGAGAAACAAGTCAAAGAAAAAGCCCATATGCAGACCTTTGTTGACCGTTTCCGTTACAAGGCGAGTAAAGCCAAGCAAGCACAAAGTCGCTTAAAAGCATTAGAAAAGCTCGAAGAAATTGGCCCTGCTCATGTCGACAGTCAGTTTAGCTTTAAGTTCTTTAAGCCAGAGCAGCTGCCAACACCGCTGATTCAGATGGAAAAACTCTCGGCAGGCTACGGTGATGTTGAAATACTGAAATCGATTAAACTTAATTTAGTCCCAGGATCGCGTATCGGTCTACTCGGGCGTAATGGCGCAGGTAAGTCGACGTTAATCAAATTACTAGCCGGAGAAATAACCCAGCAAGCCGGTAAATTGGTCACGGCGGGTGAATTAAAAATTGGCTACTTTGCCCAGCATCAGCTCGATTCATTACGTAAACAAGACACTGCGTTAGAACATATGATGCGCTTAGCGCCAGATAAGAGCGAGCAAGAACTGAGAAATTTTCTTGGCAGTTTTGGCTTCACCGGTGATATGGCCACGAGTGTTATCGCGCCCTTCTCGGGTGGTGAAAAAGCACGATTGGCACTCGCGTTACTCACGTGGCAGAAACCTAACTTATTGCTACTCGATGAGCCGACCAATCACCTCGATTTAGAAATGCGTTTAGCATTAACGCTATCATTGCAAAGTTTCAGCGGCGCAATGGTGATTGTATCGCATGACCGTCACTTGCTGCGTGCAACGACCGATGATTTCTATTTAGTCGACAACAAGAAGGTAGAACCTTTTGAAGGTGATTTAGATGATTATCATGCGTGGCTAGGTGAGCAGCAAAAAGAACAACGTGCCGCCGATAAACTCGCCATTTCCAATCAAAAAGCCACCAGCGATACGCCAAATATCAAAATTGACCGCAAAGAACTTAAGCGCAAACAAGCGGAGTTTAGAGCAAGCTTGCAGCCATTGAAGAAGCAGTTCGATAAAGTCGATAAACTGATGGAAAAACATCAAAGTAAGCTTAAAGAAATTGAAGAGCAATTGGCGCAGCCTGAGTTATATCAAGCAGAAAATAAAGCCAAATTAGCCCCGCTATTACGAGAGCAAGGCGAAACCAAGTCCGGTCTTGAGGATTTAGAGATGGAATGGCTTGACCTACAGGAACAAATAGATGAGAAGCAACAAGCCTTCGACAGTGAGTATGGGTCATGAAATTAGATAGTGACGAACTGTGGCAATATAGCCTCAATCATTATTCACAGATTGAAAAGATTGTACTGCCGTTGCAGGATACTTATGGTTTAAATATCAATTTATTATTACTGTGTGGCTACGCACAGTCACACGGCTGCGCTATCGATGAATTTCAATTGGGCGAATTAATGGCGCAAACGGGTAGTTGGCAGCAACAACTGACCGAACCATTTCGTCAATTGCGTCGCGAACTAAAATCATCCCTGTCACCACTGCAATACCAAGCTATGTTGTCGATGGAGCTAGCGCTGGAAAAGGAACAGCAGTGGCGATTAATCAATAGTTTGCCCGAGCTACCAACCAATAATCCAGAAGCCCAGGCCAATATATTAAGTTGTTTGATTTCCAGCGGCGTCGCCTTAGAATGCTTAACCCCAGAATGCTTAGCCACACTGTTTTCTATCGGTCATGGGCAAAATGATTAATTTTTGCTATATTAATATCTTATCTTAATTTCAATAGCGTAGAGTCAAGTCAGTTTCGTGATGCATAAACCGAGTAAATTCAAACCTGCATGGTGGGCAAAAAACCCACATGTTCAAACTATTTTCGCCGATTTACTAACTAGCCGTAAACAGCCTGTTGGCACGTCTGAACGCCTTGAATTACAAGATGGTGACTTTGTCGATCTCGTGTGGACACAAAAGCTAGCTCAATCGTACACCGGACCGCTAGTCGTGCTCTTTCATGGCTTAGAAGGTTCCATAAAGTCACATTATGCTTACCGTCTATTAAAGTCATTAAAACAACATGATTGGCCAGGCGTGATGATGCATTTTCGTGGCTGTTCTGGTGAACCAAACCGCTTACCACGCGCCTATCATTCCGGCGAAACAGACGATCCGCGCTATTTCATTGAATACTTGAAAGCTCAATACCCTAAAGCAGAACTCTATGCTGCGGGCTACAGTTTAGGTGGCAATATGCTGCTCAAATATTTAGGCCAATACAAAGACAATTCGCTACTCAAAGCAGCCGCTTCTATTTCTCCGCCGCTGGACTTATCGGCTTGTGAAAAGAAATTAAAGACTGGTTTCTCACGCGTTTATCAGACTCATCTATTAAAACGAATGAAACGTAACTTGAAGCTTAAGCTGCAGCTAATGCCTGAGCTCAAGCAACATCTGCTCTGTGGTAATAACGTTAGTAAAATTAAGAACTTTAAATCGTTTGATCAACTAGTGACGGCACCTTTACATGGCTTTAAGAATGCCGAAGAGTACTATCAAAAATCAAGCGCGATGCAGTTCCTTAAAGACATTACCGTGCCAAGTTTAATCTTGCATGCCCAAGATGACCCATTTATGACTCACGCCGTTATCCCACATCCCGACCAACTATCAACGCAAATAGAATACGAATTGTGCGCTAAAGGTGGTCATGTTGGATTTATCGAAGGAAAATATCCGTGGCGTCCTAAATTCTATATCGAGCAACGGATCGCTGAATTCTTTAAAAAAATAGAAAATACATGATTATTCCTTTCGATCAAATTGCCGCTGAAACACTCGACTCAATCTTACAAGAACATGTACTACGTGAAGGGACTAATTATGGTGAACATGAAGTAGCCATTGATTCTCAGGTCGCTCAGCTTAGAAAACAGCTCGTTACCGGTGACATTGTACTGGTCTATTCAGAGCTTCACGAGTCCGTTAACCTACTACCAAAATCAGAACTAAATTTGACCTAAGCGTTGATTCTTGGTTATATATCTCTCCTCTTAACAAATAGGCAACATTTATGTCGGAGCTACACCCAGTCATTGCAATCACCGGTTCGTCAGGTGCAGGCACTTCGACATCAACGACCGCCTTCAAACATATCTTTAGAAAACTAGGTGTTAATGTCGCTTACACCGAGGGGGATAGTTTTCATCGTTATACCCGTCCAGAAATGGACTTGGCGATTCGAAAGAGCAAAGAAGAAAACAAAAGTTTGTCGTACTTCGGCCCTGAAGCCAATGATTTCGCGTTGCTTGAATCGCTTTTTGAAACCTACGGACAAACCGGTCAAGGAAAAATAAGACGCTACCTTCATACCTTCGATGAAGCTGTCCCATACAATCAAATGCCCGGTACATTCACCCCTTTTCAAGACTTACCACAAGAAAGTGATATTCTGTTTTACGAAGGCTTGCATGGCGGTGCCGTCACTGAAGAACACAATGTTGCACAACACGTTGATTTGCTAATTGGCATGGTACCAATTGTTAATCTCGAGTGGATCCAAAAAATCATTCGCGATACTCATGACCGTGGTCATACCCGAGAAAACGTGATGGACTCAATTGTTCGCAGTATGGATGATTACATCAATCACATGACACCGCAGTTTTCTCGTACCAATATCAATTTCCAGCGCGTCCCAACCGTTGACACCTCCAACCCATTTAGCGCCAAAGATATCCCGAGCCTTGATGAAAGTTTTGTGGTGATCCGATTTAGAGGGGTCGATTCCACCGATTTCCCCTACTATCTAAGCATGATCGATGGTTCCTTCATGTCCCGTATTAATACTCTAGTGGTGCCAGGCGGAAAAATGAAATTGGCGATGGAGTTGATTTTAACCCCGGTAATTCGCCGTATTGTTGAGCGTAAAAAGGCGGCTCAGCAGCTAACTAACGATTAAGAAATACTTGGCGCGAGGCAATTTGATGACATCGGTCATGCGGCAAGATGCTTTCAAGTTGATGACAAGCTCGGCATAGCTCGATTAAATGTTCATTAGGTGAATCATGACAAAAGCTAAATATGTCTGCCCACGGTAGCAACGTTGATTTCTCTAATGCAGACATTGATGCGCCGCCAGTACTCAAATAGGCCACCACTACAGCTTGCCAAAAATAACGTAATGCCATCTCCTGATCCGTACAATAAGGTAGTATCGTTTTTAGTGACGCGCTACCAGTTAGCGCATGAAGCATGGTGAAATCGCCACTCATTTGATAAACTTTTACCGTGGCATCAGCGATGATTTCCATGTTGATTTCATTAGGCTGATTAGCACTAATTTGATAGTCATGTAGCGTCAGCACGCTTTTTATCCGGTCGCTAGTATTGCCTGGTGGAAAACGGAAGTTCCCCATGACCTTAGCCAATTGGCGTAATATCTTGGTTGGCTTCATCTCAACCTGTTGAGATATTTCACCCAACTCTAAGTAATACATGCGCCAATAGGTCAAAGAAATAGCCACTTCATCTGTATCTTGTAACGCAATCGCACTCGCTAACCGATTAAGCGCATAAAAACCACCAGCAACAATTCCAGGCAGCAATAGTGGTAACTCATGGCGAAGTGTTGCCTCTATACCAAGTTCCGTAATTTTATCGCGATAAAAATCAAACAACGCAAGCTGCTGCTGTGCAATAGGGTGAGCGTGCTGAACTTGTTCTGGCTGATATTCGAGCCGTTGAGTATAGTGATGATAAAAGCTCTTGATCTGTTGTTCGTTAGCTTCAAGATAGGTCAAAGCCCCGACAGATATCGAAAGATGATTAAACAGCCTATTACCATAGGTGACCTGAAAATCTGTTAAGTTTGTGGCTAGCAGACGGCAAGTTGCTGAAACCATAACGCTCCCTAATTTTACATAAATGTCCTTCGACTCTCCTTTTAGTCTAGGACAAAATACATAAGATGCTGGGATTTTTACTTTAAACACTAACTGCACAACGAACAGGTTGATGATTTTGTTAACTTCATTTGACGAAAATCCATCTGAGACATATCACATAACAACACGTGGCCAACGAGCGGTTTACCAATGTGAGTTAACAATTTAATCGCTTCAGTTGCTTGAATTGAACCAACAATACCAACCACTGGCGACAATACACCCGCCTCCATGCAAGACAGTTGTTGTTCTCCGAAAAATTGACTCAGACATTGATAACAAGGGCTGTCGTCGCGATAGTCGAAACAACTAATCATGCCCTCCATCCGAATGGCGGCCCCTGACACCAGCGGCGTTTTGTGTTCGAAACAACATTGGTTAATCGCAACCCGTGTCGCGAGATTATCGCAACAATCGACAATAACATCGTGGCTGTGACATAACTCAGTCAGCTGTTCCGTCGTCAATCGGTGTGTGATCGCCGTGACATTTACCTCTGGATTATTGGAAATAATCGCCGCTTTAGCTGATAGCGCTTTATTGTCACCGATATTATCTTGTTGATGCAGCACCTGACGTTGTAGGTTAGATAATTCAACAACATCAAAATCAATAATAGTTAGTTGCCCAACACCTGCGGCACCAAGGTATTGCGCCGCGCTACATCCGAGCCCACCAGCACCAATAATAGCAACTCGACTCTGTTTTAAGCGCTCCTGTCCTTCTATATCCATGCTCGGCAGTAACATTTGACGGGTATACCGGCGCATCTCATTGTCGGATAATATCTCTTTAACACTCAAGTTCTTGGCTCCTAAGTCAAGCTCGCGTCAAATAACTCAATCGTTACTTGCTCACCCGCGCTAACGTTGCCCTGCTCTTGCGCTAATACAATAAAACAATTGGCCAAACACATACTTCCCATCATGCTCGAACTTTGCTGTCCGGTCGAGCTGACTGTTAGCTCACCTTGCGAATCAGTAGTAACAATACCGCGCTGAAAGTCTAGTCGCCCAACTGATTTTCGTAAGTCATGGCTTAAAGTGGCTTTGAGCTGTAACGCCGGTTTAACCTCGCCGCCACCAAGCTTCAACAAGGCAGGTTTGGCTAATTGATAGAAAGTGACCATCGCCGACACAGGATTGCCTGGCAGACCAAAGAACACACTATTATCGAATGTACCAAAAGCGATCGGCTTGCCGGGCTTAATCGCCAATTTCCAGAAATTGATGTTACCTAACTCTTGAATGATATCGCGGGTAAAATCGGCTTCGCCAACAGATACACCGCCACTGCTAATAATGACATCGGCGGCTAGATCGGCCTTAACAAACGTTTGACGTATCTTATTAGGATCATCTTCAATCACCCCATAATCAATAATATCGACTGGTAAGCGCTTTAACATCGCGGTTAAAGCAATACGATTACTGTCATAGATTTCACCATCAGCTAATGGCTGGCCGAGTTTAACCAATTCGTCACCAGTTGAAAAAATAGCGACCTTAAGTTTTCGTTTTACGGGGAGGTGGGCAAAGCCTAATGAAGCACACAACGCGATATGGCGCGGCGTGATCACGCATCCTTTCGCCAACACTAATTTGTCTAAGATAAACTCTTCACCTCGGCGGCGAACATTCTGCCCAAGCTTAGGTAATTGATTAATGGTGATATTATCATCATCGACGCTAACATGTTCTTGCATAATCACGGTGTCGCAACCTTCAGGGAGCATTGCTCCCGTCATAATGCGAACACATTGCCCCAAAGCAACACTACCCTGATATGGGATCCCTGCAAATGATTTACCCACCATCGAGAAAATGTGATTCTCCGCTAACGACTGGTGAGCCATCGCGTAACCATCCATCGCAGAATTATTAAAAGGCGGTACATTGATCGGTGAATATATATCACTGGCTAATACCATACCCAAGCAACCCTCTAGGTCGTTATCAAAGGTATCGGTGACAGCAGATAAGCTGCTCAACATCTGTTTTCGTGCCTGCTCTAACGGTATTAAACCACGTGTTAGATCAATATCATCGCAACTACTCATTTTTGTCCTCTATTCTCTACTATAATCTTATTACGCCTATAACTTGACACCACTGCGGAGTTTTATACAATTCCCATCCAATATCTATGGATTGATAAAACACTGGCTAGGACACCTCATATCATTTAAGGAACACTTATGTTTGGCTCATTATCTATTCGTTATAAACTCTCTGGAATTATCGCTGGTTCGCTGTTCATTAGTATCGCGATCACTACCCTAATCAGCAGTAATACCATGCGAGATCTCGCATCGTCACGTATTAACCAACAAGAATTGCCATTAACACTCAATAATGTCGCCTACGGTGTATCAGCGGAGCTTCAGCAAGCCGTTATCACCTCTCAGGCAATGGCGAATAATACGCTAATCGCATCAAGCACCCTTAACAGCAGCAATGCTAGCGCATTAATTGAATACCTTAAGCATACTAAGAGTCTGACTAACGCCTTTAGTGCCTTTTATGTCGATGGTGCCAGCGGTAATTACTATACCCACGAAGGACTAACACGCCAACTTAGCCGAAATAATACCACCGATCAATGGTTTTACAACGCGCTAAACAGTAGTAAATCTTATGTACTCGATATCGGTGTTGATTACGACACTAAAGCACTGACCCTATTCATCAATTATCGTACGTTTGATGGTAAATCTCTCACCGGCGTTGGCATGAGTATGCCGAAAGTAGCCGATTTTATTAAACAATTTAAATTTGGCGAGCATGGCTACGCTTTCCTTACCGATGCAAACGGCGCCATTACCGTTCACCCGAATAACAATTTAGACGCCAACAGTACCATTACATCGCTATTTTCGAATGATGCGGCCACATTACTCGACAAAAATGGCATAAATATTATTGAGCTTGAACAACACGGCCTTATTCTAGGGGCTAAATATATACCAGAACTCAATTGGTATGCGATGATCGCGTTACCAACTGACGATGTTTATCAACCAATCAACTCTGCCATACTCTCGCTAATTCTTATTAGCTTAGTGATTGCAGCTGTGCTCATTGCAATAGGATTATGGTTGGTACTTACAGTATCCCGCCCGATTAGCAGAGCATCTGACATGCTGAGCGATATCGCTTCAGGAGATGCCGACCTGACTAAAAAGCTGGCGGTTGATACGCAAGATGAAGTAGGACAACTGAGTCAGTCATTCAACCAATTTACCGACCAACTCCAAGACATCGTCAAAGGCGTCGCCTCAAACGCCCAACAAATCTCTGATACGTCATCGCAATTATCAGTGTCATCAAATAATACCTTGAGTAACATTTCCGAGCAGCACCACAGTATTGACATGATTGCTGCGGCGGTAACACAAATGGCCGCTTCGATCCGCGAGATTGCAAATAACGCAAAAGTCACCGCCGATGCGGCGCAGCAATCGATTGTCGAGTCTGAAAATGGGCAAGTTGTGGTACAAAGTACAATTGTGAAAATTAAATCGGTGCATCAGGAGATCGATACCGCCAACTCAGTTATCGAAACACTCGCTAGTGATATCGGCGAGATCAGTAATATCCTCACGGTAATTAGCGGTATTTCAGAACAAACCAATCTACTAGCACTCAACGCGGCGATCGAAGCTGCACGCGCTGGCGAACAAGGACGAGGTTTTGCAGTCGTTGCTGATGAGGTACGCACATTAGCAAAACGTACTCACGACTCAACAGAGCAAATCGGCCTGATGATTAAGAAATTGCAAACCGGTGCCGAGGGGGCCGTTAATGCGATGTCTAGCGGCTTAGTCATTACCCAAGAGTCTGTCTCGCACGCCGACCAAGCTGGCAGTACATTAGAGAACATCGTCAAAAACATTGGTCACATATCTGACCTTGGGATCCAAGTGGCGACTGCAACAGAAGAGCAAGCTAGTGTGGTTGAAGAGCTAAATACTCACATTATCGACATCAAGACGCTATCCGATAAAACCAATGACGAGTCTATTGCGATTAATCAATCTTGTGATGTGTTGTCGGAAACTAGTCAGGAATTGAATGATTTGATTGGTAATTTTAAGGTTTAATGCAAAATAGCCCGTCATCATCGATCACGGGCTATTTCCCCAACGCTAT
>Ga0209291_1002676_pt1 | contig 14063 bp, 14 predicted proteins | sample GOMGulsemesocosm_FD_184633 | JGI IMG/M metagenome (GOLD analysis project Ga0209291, IMG submission 184633) | Methane-oxidizing microbial communities from mesocosms in the Gulf of Mexico - GOM9B Gulf of Mexico (SPAdes) (version 2) | ecosystem: Environmental > Aquatic > Marine > Cold seeps...
TTTATGATATGCCGGGTACCACTCGTGACAGTATTTACATACCGATGGAGCGTGATGGTCGTAACTACATGCTTATCGATACAGCAGGTGTACGTCGTCGTAAAAATATCAATGAAGCGGTTGAGAAATTCTCGATTGTTAAAGCATTACAAGCAATTGATGATGCGAACGTTGTATTAATGGTATTTGATGCACGCGTTGGTGTAACTGCACAAGATCTAACCTTGTTAGGCTTTGCTATTAACTCTGGTCGTTCAATCGTGATTGCTGTGAACAAGTGGGATGGTTTGGATACTGATGTGAAAGATCGCATTAAATCTGAATTAGATCGTCGCTTAGGCTTTATTGATTTTGCACGTATCCATTTCATCTCTGCATTACACGGTACTGGTGTTGGCCACTTGTTTGAATCGATCACAGAAGCATTCGATTCATCAACTAAACGTGTATCAACGTCTATGTTAACGCGTATTGTACGTATGGCTGTTGATGATCATCAACCACCAATGCATGCTGGTCGTCGTGTTAAGCTACGTTATGCGCATGCGGGTGGCTATAATCCACCATTGATTGTTGTGCATGGTAATCAAGTAACCAAATTAGCGAATTCATATCGCCGTTATTTGATCAACTACTTCCGTCGTTCATTAAAAATCATGGGTACACCGATTAAGGTTGAATTCCGTGACAGTGACAATCCGTTTGCAGATAAGAAAAATAGCTTATCATTATCGCAACAGAAAAAACGTCGCCGTATGATGTCGCATTATAAGAGTAAAAAATAATAGCGTCAGTTGTTATTGATAGAAAGGTCTGTTTTTACAGGCCTTTTTTTATACTTAAAAATCAGTAACAGGAATATTTAAATCATATTTGCGGTGTTTAACTGTATACCTTGGCGCAAAGACTGATACTATTTGTGATTAACTGAATACCTGTATTTAAGCTGCAGATATTCATTGCCGCACTACACTATTAGTAGTGCTAGATGTAAATATAATAGTGCTAGATGTAAATAGGGATATAGGTTAATGAATATGGATAGCGTGAGAGGTTTTGTTTGACCATAGTTGCAGTCGTGTATTTTTCGGTGTCAGGTTCAACTCAAGCCCTGGCTCGAGAAGTGATCTCAGGTATTAATACTGTTGAAGATGTTAAAGTCATTGAATGTCAGATACAAGCTTGGGACATGTTTGAAGGCCGTTTTGATAATGATGAATTGATGTGTTTACTGGATAATGCAGATGCAATTATATTTGGCTCGCCAACCTATATGGGCGGTGTTGCAGGTCAGTTTAAAGCATTTGCCGATGCGACAAGTGAGCGTTGGGATAGCCAACAATGGCGTAATAAATTTGCTGGTGGTTTTACCGTTGGTAGTTGCCTTAACGGTGATCAGGCAAATACGGTTCAATATATGGCGACGTTAGCCAGCCAGCATGGCATGTTATGGATTGGGCTCGATATTGCGGGTGGTTATAATAGCGTGGGGCTAAATCGTCTCGGATGCCAGTTAGGTGTTGTTGGGCATAATCCTGAAGGGGAAGTTCACCGCAGTGATCTGGATACCGCGAAATACTTAGGGCGTCGTATAGCGATTATAACAAAGACCTGTGCTTATGAATTACAGGCCTTATCGTTATAATTATACTCATTTATATCGGCGGTGAATAATGGTATTTTTAGGCTGATAGACGCTTAACGAGCTGGTTAACCAGTAACTCTGCGCCAGCTAAGTCATCTTGATCAAAACGGGCAATACTTGGACTGTCTATATCTAGCACTCCGATCAATTTATCGTGAACAACAATCGGCACCACGATTTCTGAGTTACTTGCTGCATCACAGGCTATATGGCCTGGGAAGTTATGCACATCCGTCACTAATTGTGTCTGTAATGTACTTGCAGCTGTACCGCAAACCCCTCGGCCAACCGGAATACGAATACAAGCAGGCAGACCTTGGAAAGGGCCTAATACTAATTCGTCATTTTCGTAAAGATAAAACCCCGCCCAATTAATATCTTCTAGCTCCATGAATAATAAAGCACTCAAGTTAGCTAAGTTAGCAATTAAATTTGTTTCTTCAGCCATTAAAGCGTCAGCTTGTTGAGCCAGGCGCTGATAAAGTTGGATCTTAGACATGTATTCCCTTTATGGATAGATAAGATGAAATGTAAGATACACCTTATCGATGGTAATAATATGTATCTTATCTAATGATTATATTGTCATAAAGATAATATTGGATTTAGCGGATTCGTTAGGGCTAAAAAAGAGTGATAGGATGTAGCGTAATTTACTGATAATGTGTTTACTAAATGCGAACATAATAGCTCCTCGTCATATTTACAGCTTAGTTGAGACCCACTGTAGAGTATAATGATAGCGGTTACTTTACCTCTTATTTAGTATTTATCCTATTTTATCGACTGAAGTTAGAAATTCATGCATATATACCTTGTTACCCACGAGAGAGAATTTTCGCGCCGCAGTAATACTGGAAAATTAGTTCAACAGTTTCTCCCCAACGAAACAAGTGTTGTGCCTTGGCGTCGTAAAGAACCCGATAGTAAATTGTTAACTGCGATCAAATCCGGTCGGGTGGCAATACTTGCACCAGATGCAGAACACGAGCATGACATACATGATTTTGATGGCCTTGTATTACTGGATAGTACATGGCAAGAGGCACGTAAAATGTATCGTCAAAGCGAGTATTTGCAAGACTTACCTAAGATCACCTTGAATGCGAAGCAAGCGTCAGAATTCATTTTACGTGCTAATCAACTAGAAGGGGGACTGAGTACCGTTGAGTGTGTGATCGAGTTATTACGTCTGCAACAACGGCATACCGAAGCCGAGCAGCTGGTATTAGAATTTAAGACATTTATTCGCGCTTGTTTATAAACATTTGTCGGTAATTCTTTGGTGTACTCTCTGTCCAGCGTCGAAAGGCTTTATAAAATGCAGCTGGTGTGGCAAAGCCCAATAAATACGATATTTCACTGAAGGTAAGCTGGGTATCACGGACATAACTCAATGCCAGGCCTTTTCTTGTTTTATCCATGATACCTTGATAGTTAGTATTTTCTTTGTATAAGCGGCGTCTTAACGTCCAAGCTGATGTCCCTAGAAGTGCCGCTACTTGATTGATATCGGGCATGCTACCCACCAGATTATGACTGACTTTTTCGATAACCTTCGTTTGCCAATCCTGATTTTGTTGCAGCTGTTGTAGCTCATTTTGACATAACTGCTGGGCTTGCAGATAACTGCTCATACAGGCATCGGGTAATGGCGTTTCGATATGCTGGCTATCCAATACTAAGCCATTAAATGTAGAATCAAAAATAACTGGGCATTGAAAAAATGCGTGATAGCATTCGCTGTTCTTTGGTTCTGGGTATTCAATATGGACTGCTTTGACAATATTAACAGACTGGGTTAAGTGCATGGCTCGAGAGGTCAGTAAGGTGAACCAGCTTGCCAAAACAGAATCCACCACAAAATAATTATAGGGGTTATACGGGGCAATCGAATAAAAAGTGAGTGTGGGGTCTGGGGCTGTGGTAAATGTTGAATGACCACGTACATTTTGACTTAACAAACTTTCATATTGGGCGAGTACTTGCGCCATGGTACTAATATTAATGGCTGACATGCAGGCAAACCCAAGCATACCATAATGTTGAAAGCAGACATTTTCACCCATTACTAAGCCCAGGTCTTCGCGCCCCGTTTGCTGCATTAACTCAAAACCTATACGCATATATTTTGGAATAGATAAGCGACCATGATGGGCACTGAGCTGCGCGATGGAGACATTGTATTTGGCTAAAATAGGGTTGATATCGCAACTGAGCTTATTACTGGTTAAACTCATTTGCTGCAAAAAGTTAACCGAAATATCCCCTAAGCTTACTTTTGAGCCTATTGTTTCCGTCATTGAATCCATATCCATCATCACACATGCTAGTCAAAAGCTCACCTTTGCTAACTAAAGATAATTAATTGTATATCATAAGCATTGTATCCGTCGTGCTTTAACGCTACTTTTAACAAAATAAGAACGAATAAATTTTTAATAAAATAAAAATAATAAACTCTGAACCAAATAGCTAAAGCAATGGGGTGAACAATGTCAGCACAAAATAATTATCCAAATTTATTAACACCACTCGATCTGGGTTTTACCCAATTGAAAAATCGCGTATTAATGGGTTCCATGCATACAGGACTTGAAGAAGTCAGTAATGGTTTTACACGTATGGCAGCTTATTTTGCCGAACGTGCGGCGGGTGGTGTAGGCTTGATTGTGACTGGCGGTATTGGACCTAATCCTGAAGGCGCAGTGTTTCAAGGTGGCTCTAAAATGGATACCGTTGAAGAAGCTGAAGCGCATAAAGAAGTAACCGCTGCGGTGCATGAAGCGGGTGGTAAAATTTGTATGCAGATTTTGCATGCTGGTCGTTATGCGTATAGCAAGCAACCTGTCGCACCATCAGCAATCCAAGCCCCGATTAACCCTGCGCGTCCACGTGCGCTAACAACGGAAGAAGTATATCAACAGGTCGCTGCATTTGTTAACTGCGCTGGACTTGCGCAATCAGCTAACTATGATGGTGTTGAGATCATGGGGTCGGAAGGTTATTTGATTAACCAGTTTATTGTTGAACACACCAATCAACGTGATGATGAATGGGGTGGCAGTTTCGAAAACCGTATCCGTTTTCCCGTTGAAATTGTAAGGCAGGTACGCGAAAAGGTTGGCACTGATTTTATTATTATTTATCGTTTGTCTATGCTGGATCTGATTGAAAAAGGCAGCTCTTGGCAAGAAGTGGTGGCGCTGGCAAAAGCCATTGAGAAAGCGGGGGCGACTATCATTAATACCGGTATTGGTTGGCATGAAGCTCGTGTTCCAACGATCGTCACTAAAGTGCCAAGAGCCGCATTTACAAAAGTGACCGCGAAATTAAAAGGGGAAGTATCGATCCCGTTGATTACGACAAACCGCATTAATACCCCCGAGATTGCAGAATCAGTGCTGGAGCAAGGTCATGCAGACATGGTGTCGATGGCGCGTCCATTCTTAGCCGATCCTGAGTTTGTTAATAAAGCTGTAGCGGGTAAAAGTGATGAAATCAATACTTGTATTGGTTGTAACCAAGCGTGCTTAGATCATACTTTCAGTATGAAATTGACCTCTTGTTTAGTTAATCCTCGCGCCTGCCGTGAAACAGAACTTACTTATATGAAATCATCGGTGAGCAAACGCATTGCTGTGGTTGGAGCTGGTCCTGCTGGTTTAGCATTTGCAACCGTTGCAGCCCAGCGTGGACACAAAGTAACTATTTTTGATGATAAGTCTGAGCTGGGTGGACAGTTTAATATTGCTAAGCAAGTACCTGGTAAAGAAGAGTTTTATGAGACATTACGTTACTTTACGACGATGACGACAAAGTTTGGTGTAGAAATTATGTTGAATAAACGTGTTTCAGCGGATGAGCTTATCGCTAACGGTTTTGATGACGTGGTATTAGCGACCGGTATTGCACCACGCACACCGGCTATTGAGGGGATTGGTCATAACAAAGTATTGTCTTACCTTGATGTGTTACGAGATAAAAAATCGGTAGGTAGTAAGGTTGCTATTATTGGTGCTGGTGGTATTGGTTTTGATGTCGCGGAATACCTTGCCCATGATCACCAATCAACAGCGCCAACAGCCAGTCAGGATATTGATACCTTTATGCGTGAATGGGGCGTTGATCTAACAATGCAAAATCGTGGTGGTTTAATGGCTGCTGAAAAATCATCTGCGGCACGTGAAATTTACTTATTACAACGCAAAGCCAGCAAGGTTGGTGCTGGATTGGGTAAAACCTCTGGTTGGGTTCATAGAGCCGGCCTAGCGAGTAAGAAGGTGGTCATGATGAACAGTGTTGAGTATGTTAAAGTTGATGACCAAGGTTTGCATATTCAGGTTGCTGGTGAACCACAGGTATTGAATGTTGATAATATTATCGTATGTGCTGGGCAAGACCCATTGCGAGAGCTACAAGCGCAGTTAGTAGCTGCTAAGCAGCAAGTACACTTGATTGGTGGCGCAGATGTGGCTGCTGAGTTAGATGCTAAGCGCGCGATAAAGCAAGGTTCTGAGTTAGCTGCAACAATTTAAAGTGAATAAATAAGGTTTATATTCATAAAAATCTCAGTGGGTCTTATCCGCTGAGATTTTCATTTTTGCAGGATAAAATGGCTGTTATGCATGATAAATGATAAAAAATAGAATGAATTAACCAAATATGAGTGCCATAGTTAAAATTTGTTCTACTCTTTGAAATGGAATTTAACTTTTATGATGAGTGTAACAATGCCTAAAAAACTCTGTTATTTATTAGAACTGCCAGATTCTAAGGTGACATTCAGTGTCTTACTCATGGCCGATAACGTTTGCTTGTCTGTTGCAGGTATTGATGAGTGTTATGCCATTGAGCGCCTCATGATAGTTGAAAATCCGAGTGCGCAATTACAAGGTTATTATATTTGTGATTATGCAACACCCGTCTGGTCCCTCGAAGACCTATCATTGCAGGATATCGGTTTGCTTTCTGCTAACTTTGGTTTGTTAATTGAACATGAATATAATGATATTTACGCGATGGAAGCACATCACGTCATTGATTCTGAAAAATATCAGTCAATTAAAACCTGATTTATAATTGAAATTTCACATTTATTTGTTCTTAATCGTGCTATAACAGAGTGTACTCAGCGAGATTAGCTGTCTGTGATGTGAAGAGGGAATGATGGCAAAACTGAAAAATGAAAAGAAATTATTTAAAGCTGCGATCGCATTAGGTACTCAGTATCTACAGCAACGCGGTAGTACATTTACAACGACAGATCCAGAAGACGTTAAAGCGCAATATATCTATAAAGCCTTAGTGTTTGATAAACTGATGCAGCCTCTGGCTAAAGATCAAGAAACGACTCTTAATATTAAACATAAATTAGCCATTTGGATTTCTCGAAAATTACCGGCTGACCACCCTTTACTTACCAGCGAATAATAATGCAATGTTGGACTGAATACGTTATATAACGTGTTCAGCCCATTTCTATTAGTGCTTAATGACGTTGTAAGAATAACGTCGCGGCTTTAATACCTGCACTATAATCGCCTTCGAGTGTATTAACCTGACGTGTTAACGTGGGGGTTTGCAGTTCTTTATCAGGTGCAATTTCGATAATATTAACCCCAGCTGGTGGATTACGCATAAATTCGCAAGTACTGTTGTATTTTTTGCTGTAATTACCAAGTAATTTAGTGAGTACCGTATCGTGTCTAACCCAGAACGTAAGTAGGCGTTCTAAAACGGATAATTTTTCTACCCAGCGTCGAGTTCTGGTCCTGATCACAATAATATTTTTCGCACCTAAATCTACCGCCTTCTTTACTGGTATAGGATCAACTAAGCCACCATCAATATGGATATCATTTCCTAGTTTTACTCCGGGACGAAAAACGATAGGTAGCGCGCATGATGCGATGATTTGTTGAAACCATTGGTTGGGCTCGGCTATTTGATAACTTACTTGACCTTTTGATCTATCACAGCTGGTGATAACAAATGGGCGTGAGTTTAGCCGTCGTTTCGCTTTGTCAAGGTCTATGGGATCATGTAATTCTAATAAATCATGTAACTCTCTAAGTTCCATGGCATTTCCGCCCCTTAAAAATCGAGTCCAATTGACAAAAGTCGTTGATTTAGCCAGATGATTAATGAGCCTAACTGAATATTTTTTTTGTCCTGCGATAAACGCGGAGAGGTTTAGCGTCCCTGCTGAACTACCAATAAACAGATCGAAGGGGTCATACCCATGTTCTAAAAAGGTATCTAACACTCCTGCGGTAAATACGCTACGCATACCTCCACCTTCTACAACAAGTGCTGTTTTTATCATAGCAACCTCGATATATTGCGCTTGCTTTCACAAGCCTAGAGTAAATACCAATATTTGGTAGTATTTGTCTTATTTGATAAATATATTTATCGTTGATAAGTATCGGGTAGTACTGTGACAACTAAATTAAGCAGGGATGATGATACGGTGACAAAAACTAGAATTGCGAGACTAATAATGAGGAATCATATGGTTAATAGCATATAAAAAATGCTAATAACCACGTATTATTGAATAGCAGAATTATTTTAAATTAATGAAAGTTAATGCATCATTGAGCGTTTGTTGTGGGATCTCTTCCATTGGCACATGACCTGCGTTTGGATAAATAATTAAGCTGGATCCCGGTATGTTTTGCAACCATTGCTCGCTAAGTTTCTGTGGTACCCAAATGTCTTTGTTACCCCACATTAATAAAGTCGGAGCTGTGATGGTCGCAAAGTCTAATGGTGTTTTTTGGCTATTCTTTTCATCTAACATCGCAATGGTATTGGCATAAGCCTGTTTTGCTCCAGGGCGTAAAGAGAGATGAATATAACGGTCCATATTTTCTTTGGTGATGAGATCTTGATCTCCGTATACGTCCTTAACTCCCATTGCGATAATGAAAGGAGGAAATACATTGGCTGCCAGTGTATTGATACCGGGCATACTGGCAAAGCTTAAAATAAACGGCAGATCCTGTGGTGCGCCTGCAGGATCAATGAGGATCAGTTTTTTGATTTTATCAGGGTAGTTCGCTGCATAATGAGCAGAAATATAACCACCGAGAGAATTGCCTACCAGAATAAAGTCATCGAGTTTCAATTGGGTAATAAACTGCTCAAAAGATGAGTGTAATAGCGCTTCAGAGAAATCATCGGGATTTTCTGGACCACCAGTTAACCCAAAGCCTGGCATATCAAGACTGATGATCCGGTACTTATCTGCTAAGCCTTTATTCCATTCCTTCCAGGTATGTAGTGATGATAAAATACCATGTATTAATACAATTGGCTGACCATTAGGATTACCTTCGTCACGGTAATGGATGCGCATTCCATTAACATCCATCCATTGTGACTGTTCGTTGGCGTACAAGGCATTGAGATCTTCTATCGGCATTTCGCCAAGCCCCCAAACGCTACCCACACTTGGGCTTGCTGCGACAGCCTGCTGCATACTGGAACAGCCTACTAAGCTAAGGCTTGCGGTAACACTTAAGACCACTGCTAGCGGTAATATTTTAGGTCGTTTAAATTTTATCATCATCACTGTTTCATCCTTGAAATCCAGGTTGTTTGTGCAAAAAAATGAACAAAGTAGTTAATCATAAACGAGTTTATTTTAAACTAATGCCTAATATGATGACTTAGTGTCATTATGAAATATTTGATCAGTAAATGGTGAGTCACAATATCATGGTGATGTAACGTAGTGTAGTCATTTCAAATAAAAAAGGCCCAGTACTTGTAATAAGTACTGGGCCTTTTTTTACTTAATTCTTTGTACTAAATAACCTAACGCTAGCGCCAATATTATTTAGCTAGAGATTCAGTCAGGTTAGGACGGATCTTAGCAAGCATATCTTTAAGTACGCGTGGTGATGCAGCAACTGAGTTACCAGATTTGAAGAAATCATGGCCGCCAGCGAAATCAGTTACGATTGCGCCTGATTCAGTAGCAATTAAGTTACCTGCTGCAGTTTCCCAAGGTTTTTGACCCATGCTCCATAAACCGTCGATACGACCAGCTGCTAGGTAAGCAAGGTTAAGTGCTGGGCAACCAGCTGCACGGATATCAGAACATTCAGAGAATAATGCACCAAAGATGTTTAGGTAAGTTTCTTGCTGGTGCTTCATGTTGTGTGGGAAGCTAGTAGCAAGAACAGTGCCTGATAAATCTTTAGCTGAGCCTGCACGTAAACGGTAACCGTTTAATTGTGCGCCTTTACCACGACAAGCTGAGAAGATTTCATCACCGATAGCATCAAAGATAACAGCAACTTCAGCTTTACCTTTAACGTGTAAAGCGATAGATACTGCGAAATGTGGAATACCTTTAACAAAGTTAGTTGTACCGTTTAGTGGGTCAATGATCCATTGGTAGTCTGTATCTGTACCAGTTGTAGCACCGCTTTCTTTTGCGATGATAGTATGCTCTGGGTAGGCTTTTTTAATTGTAGCGATAATAGCTGCTTCAGCTTCTTTGTCTACGTTAGTCACAAAATCATTTGTGCCTTTTTGCTCTACTTTAGTCTTGCTTGGATCACCATAAGCTTTTACGATTATGTTACCTGCGTCACGCGCAGCACGGATCGCGATTGTTAGCATCGGATGCATACTATTACCACCAAATTTTTGAAAGAACGGGATTTAGGGCGCGGAGTATACCAACTTTATTAAAATGTTCAAAATTTATTTTATCTTATTTTAAATGCGCTAGGACTAAGTGTCGAAGCGTATATCCGTACACCTTAGTTTCATTTAATACCAGACGATAAAAATCGTGATGAGATAGGTGGCATTATGGATTATAGATCATCTATATATTCAAGGGACTTAATGCGCTTTTGCTCTGAGTGAGAAAAGAATGAGTCTCTTAGAGCGCTTATGTGAATGTCCTTATTTAGATTATTAGAATCGCTTAGGATATCTCTTCGCTGGCCTAGATAGGCGTTTATTTTGTTATCTAGTTCAGCTTCTTGATGTTCAAGCTCTGTCATCCTTACTGCGACTTCTGGTCCTCCCAATGCTTCATAAGCAAGGTACCGCTGCTGTTCATCGTCATAGTTTGCAATTTTATTTAGTTCAGTACTAACAAGGCCACTTTTATAAACACGACTAATTTCTTCTGGGAAGTTAGATAACTCTTCTACAAATAGGTAGTTATAATCTTCTTGAGATGTTGAAATCGACTTTAAATACAGTTTTTTGATGGTTACTTGCCGATGTAAGTTTTCATTATTAAAGAGTAATTTCTGCTCTTCAGCATTAAATAGGACTAATTGTCTATCTTTTAACTCACTATCAAGGCGTTCCAAGTTATCCATATTCGGAGTTTGATCCACTTCTACCGAGAGTAAAGATTGTTTATATAACAGAAAACGTTCGAATAAATCATAGTCTGCTGCGCTATATTTACTTGGATTATCAGTGATAAATTGTTTGACGTTCGCTTTTAATTGTTCAATATCCATTTCAGTTTCATTAAAACCAGATAGAAAATAGTCAAACATATCTCGTAATGATGTTTGATCAATCTCTGTATCTTGCTGAGATTGCGATTGGAGCCGTGAGCTATCGACGCTGGTTGTTAATGGAATTATATCTTCATCTTTGATAATTACCTCTGTCTCTACCCCTGTTTTATTTTTTTTTAGCATAGTACTAGAGAGAGAGTGTGGCTGAATTGCATTTACTGCCTGCTTATTCATTGGTTTATTAGCTGATGTTATATAGGCTACACTAGTAGCTACTGCGATAATTGTGATTACTAGTGTAGCTTTTTTCATTATTATAAACCTTGTCGTTTTAAGCGGTTTGCATGTTGACGGTAAAGACTTGGAACTGATAGGAATAATGCTGTATGTCCTAGTACCTGATTGATTTCATCAACATGATTCATTCGATAGACTCCAATCACTTTACCTAAGTGGGTGCTACAAACACTGACCATACCATCATTCTTTTCACCATTAAATGCGAGTAAGCTGACAGCTTTTAGAGGTAAATCAACGAGTGCATCTTTAGGGCTAGTTATTAGTCTATTACCTGTCCAAGAGTAATAGTATACTTTGTTCTGTACACCATTAACTGTACTTGTTACTACAGGTTCTCCTTCACCACATGCTGTTGTTGGCACACCTTCTGGATATTTTTCATTAAATTCAAGTGATTTATATGTAGTTAATGCTTTTAAAGCGCCAACAGGATCAACTGGCAGTTCTGAACCACCGGATAAGAATTGCGCTATCTGTGATACGAAGCCGATAATAGCTGTACCAGCAGTATTAACTAAGGTCCCATCTGGAGCTACGCTGTAGAATAAATCTGCGAATTTAGACCCCTTATTTACACCACCAATGCTTGTTACTGAAGCAACGAGTTCTGGAGCTACCGACGCCACATAACGGGCTGTGGGTCCACCATGACTATGTCCAATAAGGTTAACTTTACTCGCCCCACTCTTAGCTAAAAATGCTTTGACTTGTTTTAAAAGTTGCTCGCCTCGGATTTCGGTTGTGTTACTTGTAGATACTTGTGGAGTAAAAACGGTTGCACCATCTTTTCTTAATGTTTGGGATATTTTGTAGAAATAGTCAAGACCTCGAATATTATCAAACCCCAAAAAACCATGTACGAGTACAATTGGATATTTAGTTTCAGTATAATTTGCAGCATTTGCATAATTGAGAAATGTTGTCGATAACATTATTGCGATCATCATTAATCGTTTCATTTTTCCATCCTTAGGTTAACTTTAGTTATATGAAATCGTTGGAGTTTATTATTACGGGACAGTGTGTCATATTCAATAAGGGTTATGTAAAAAAGAGATGTAAGTCAAAGTAAAAGTAAAAATAGATGAGAATAAGCAGAATAGGTATTGATATTGAAACAAGATATACCTTGTTTACTGTGATAGAATCCGCGACCAGTAAATTAACAACTCCAGTAATAGTCTAACCATTATTTTAAACTCGTCGTTTAAATGGCCTTTTTCTATTATGTGTCTTTTTAGGTATTCATTAATTATGTTAGCAAACGTAAAAGTTGTATTAGTCGGTACATCTCATCCTGGTAATATTGGTTCAGCTGCTCGTGCAATGAAAACAATGGGCTTCACGCAATTGGTTTTAGTTGCACCTTTATGTGAGATTGATGAAAAATCAGTAGCCTTAGCTGCAGGTGCCGCAGATGTATTAGAAAATGCAATCATCGTCGATACCTTAGAAGAAGCAGTAACAGACTGTGGCCTTGTTATTGGTACAAGTGCGCGTTCACGTACGCTGCAATGGCCAATGCTTGATTCGCGTGAAGCGGGTTTAAAGCTAATTGAAGAAGTGCCTAATTACCCTGTTGCATTGGTGTTTGGTCGTGAGCGTATTGGTTTGACCAATGATGAGCTACAAAAATGTACTTATCATGTGTGTGTTTCTGCAAACCCTGAATATAGCTCATTAAATTTAGCCATGGCCGTACAGATTTTAACGTACGAAACACGTATGGCATACCTTGCTACTAATACGTATCCAGAACAAGATAATCCGTATCCAAAGCAAGCGGAACTGGAAATGTTCCATACTCATCTTGAAGAAACATTATGGGATACTGGTTTTATTAACAAAGCTCACCCTGGAATTGTAATGAATCGTTTACGTCGATTGTTTACACGTGCTCGCCCTGAAGCGGTTGAGTTAAATATTTTACGTGGTGCATTAGTATCTATTCAGCGTAATTTGAAAAAATAGTTTGGCATAATAGTGTTTTTTTCATGGCTTCTTTTATGGGTTAACTGTAATACCTGAGTAAATTAGTCAGGTATATACTTGACCATTTAAGTCGGGTATGTAACCATAACCCTAAATAACAGTTTTAGAGGTTGCTATGCGATTGACATCGAAGGGACGTTATGCCGTTACAGCTATGATTGATCTTGCATTGCACGCAGAAATGAAACCTGTACCACTGGCTGAAATATCCGAACGACAAAGTATTTCCCTGTCGTACTTGGAGCAGTTATTCTCTCGATTACGTCGAAAGAAACTGGTAGCAAGTGCAAGAGGACCCGGTGGTGGTTATAAGTTAGGTATGTTACCTGGGCTGATTTCTGTCGGCATGATTATTGAAGCTGTTGATGAGAATGTAAAAGCGACTAAGTGTGATTCTTCGGGTGGTTGTAATGATGGAAAACGCTGTTTAACACATTCCCTTTGGGATGATTTAAGTGAACGGATTAGTGATTTTCTTGATAACATATCGCTTGCTGATTTGATGGCAAATAATGAGATAAAGCAGATTGTCAACGAACAAGATCATGATCGTCAAATGTTAAATAAAATTGATGTAAATATTCTTTGATAATTGTTTAATAAAAACATAATAGAAT
>Ga0209291_1002677_pt1 | contig 14060 bp, 16 predicted proteins | sample GOMGulsemesocosm_FD_184633 | JGI IMG/M metagenome (GOLD analysis project Ga0209291, IMG submission 184633) | Methane-oxidizing microbial communities from mesocosms in the Gulf of Mexico - GOM9B Gulf of Mexico (SPAdes) (version 2) | ecosystem: Environmental > Aquatic > Marine > Cold seeps...
TTACTGTGATTTTGTTCTACCAGTTCTTTTACATGGGCAAGGATAAGTACTGGATGTCTCGCTAGACGTGCTAATTCTGCCAATACGTGACTTTTTCCTGCGCCTGTTGGTAAGGTGATAACTGCGGGCTGGTCTGATTTTCTAAAGTGAGCTAAAGCTGCATCTACTGCTGCTTGTTGGTAATCGCGAAGAGGCATATCGAATCTATCGTTATTAGGTTAGGACATAAAGAGAAATACAGTATAACGCAAAGAGAAATATCTTTGAGCTAAAATTCATAGTGTTATTACATAAGGTATAAATTGTGATGGTATTTTATTATTTTTGAAGTCGGCCTTAACGTATTGTTAATTTAGTGCCTATGGTTAAGTAACAATGTGCATTTTAGGAGTTATTGATGATACCCCAAGCATTCATTTATGACGCGATCAGAACGCCACGAGGTTTAGGTAAACCAACGGGGGCTTTACACGAAGTTAAGCCTGTTAACCTGTTAGCTGATTTACTTAATCATTTACAGACTCGCAATGGTTTTGATACTGATGCGGTGGACGACATAGTGTTAGGCTGTGTTACGCCTATTGGGGATCAAGGTGCTGATATTGCAAAAACAGCGGCATTAGTTGCTGGTTGGAAAGATAACGTTGCAGGGGTTAGCTTAAATAGATTTTGTGCGTCAGGCCTAGAGTCAGTCAATATAGCAGCAATGAAAATACGATCGGGTTGGGAGCACCTCGTCATTGCTGGCGGTGTTGAATCTATGTCGCGTGTAAAAATGGGCAGCGATGGTGGTGCTTGGTCGATGGATCCTGAAACCAGCCTAGCAACAGACTATATGCCACAAGGTATTGGTGCTGATCTTATTGCGACACTTGATGGTTATAGTCGTGAAGATGTTGATGCTTTTGCTGTTCGTTCCCATCAACGTGCTACAGCGGCTTGGCAGCATAACGCATTCGATAAATCAGTTGTTCCTGTATGTGATCGTAATGGTATGTTATTACTTGATAAAGACCAACTTGTTCGTCCAGATTGTTCTCTCGCTACATTAGCAAAGCTAAACCCTTCTTTTAGTCGTCTTGGTCAAACTGTTTTTGATAGTGTTGCTCAACGTCATTATCCACAAGTAGGACAAATTCAACATGTGCATACTCCAGGTAATGCCTCTGGGATTGTCGACGGCGCGGCGTTGGTTTTACTCGGTAGTGCTGAAGTCGGCGTTAAATGGGGATTAAAACCAAGAGCAAAAGTCGTTGCTACTGCAGTTGTTGGTGCTGATCCCACAATTATGTTGATTGGACCTGTACCCGCGACCCAAAAAGCATTAGCAGTGGCAGGATTAACCATAGACGATATTGATTTATTTGAGGTCAATGAAGCCTTTGCCGCCGTTGTGATGCGGTTTATGAACGAACTTAATGTCTCGCCAGATATCGTCAATGTAAATGGTGGTTCTATTGCCATGGGGCATCCACTTGGGGCTACGGGGGCTATTATCTTAGGGACATTGTTAGATGAATTAGAAGCGCGTGACTTGAAACGTGGCCTTGTAACTTTATGTGTCGGTGGCGGCATGGGGATCGCAACAATTATTGAACGTGTAGAGGGGTAAAGTATGTCATCAATCCGTTTAGAGCAAGACGATGCAGGGATAGTACATTTGATTTTTGATAAGCCTAGCTCAAAGGTTAATCTACTTGATCGTGTGTTTATTGATGACTATATAGTGACGATTAATAAACTAAAGGATATGCAGTTCACAGGGGTTATATTACGCTCAAAAAAATCAAGCTTTTTTGCTGGTGGCGATATAGCGGTGCTTAGCGCATGTGCAGAGCAAAGTGTGGAGGACACTTACTTATTATTGTCTTCCCTGAAAGCGGAAATGCGATGGCTAGAAACATGCGGTAAGCCTTTGGTTGCATGCATTAATGGTGCAGCGCTTGGTAGTGGTTGGGAACTCGCGTTAGGCTGTCACCATCGTATAGCATTATCGAAAAAAGTAGTGCTAGGCTTACCAGAGGTTACATTGGGCTTAATGCCTGGTGTTGGTGGTGTTGTCAAAATGACTCGACTGCTGGGTGTCGAGGCTGTATTACCTTACTTACTCAAGGGTAAACTATTTGATTGCCAAGAGGGTTTAGCGCTTGGATTAATAGATCAAATAGCGACATCAAATATTCAAATGATGGCGCAAGCAAAAAACTGGATCTTGTCGCAATCACTGCCAGTGAGACAATGTTTTGATAATAAGGGTTATCAGTTGCCAGGCGGTGATGTTAGCGATCCGCATATGGCTGTTGTTATCGCTACCGCCCCTGCAATACTGAAGAAAAAAACACAAGGGAACCAACCCGCACCTGAAGCGATATTATCAGTGATGATTGAATCAGCAGACGTTGATATTGACACCGCATTACGGATAGAGACACGATACTTTATTTATGTCATCCGCAGTCAAGTCGCTAAAAATATGATGAATACGTTTTGGCATCAGTATAACGAGATTAAAGCCGGTGCGTCGCGACCAAAGGAACATGCGTTAACGACATTCAGTAAAATAGGTGTATTAGGTGCGGGGATGATGGGGGCTGGTATTGCTTATGCTTTAGCAAGCCACGGTATTACTGTCATACTAAAAGATATTAGTCTTGAAAAAGCAGTATTTGCCAAGTCATATTCAGCTTCTATTTTAGCGAATTGTAAATTGTCTGATGCAGAGAAAAGTAGAATATTACAACGTATTATTCCAACAAAATATCCCATTGACTTAATTGGTTGTGAAATGGTGATTGAAGCGGTATTTGAAGATCGCAAAGTAAAGTCACAAGCAACAACTGAAATATTACAAGCTGTTGGTGATGATATTATTATGGCATCCAATACATCAACATTGCCGATTACCAGTTTAGCTAATTCGTCTACTAAGCCTGAAAACTTTATTGGTCTGCACTTTTTCTCTCCAGTGGACAAAATGCCACTTGTTGAAATCATTAAAGGTGATAAAACATCATCAGCTACTTTGGCCGCTGCTTATGATTTAGTGCTGCAGATTGATAAAGTCCCCATTGTCGTTAATGATTCTCGTGGTTTTTTTACATCACGCGTATTCTTTACTTATGTATCGGAAGGTATGCGCATGCTAAGTGAAGGTATTCCAGGAGAAGTCATTGAAAATGCAGCAATTCAAGCAGGGTTACCCGTAGGGCCTTTAGCCATTCTTGATGAGGTTAGCTTGTCACTGATTGATAATGTACGTAATCAAGCTCGAATTGATTTACAAGCCAAGGGGAAAACACGACTTGATAATCCTGCAGATGGAGTGTTAGATCAATTACTTGCCCTAAAACGACTCGGTAAATCGACTGGCGCTGGATTCTATGATTATACTGGAAGAGGGGAAAAGCGGTTGTGGTCTGGTTTAGTCGACTTATTTCCGACAACGGATGACTGGGATATTAATATTGTTAAAGAGCGATTATTATTCGTGCAATCACTCGAAGCGCTTAGAGCGTATGATGAAGGTGTCGTCACCAGTTGCCGTGATGCTAATATCGGTTCTATTATGGGATTAGGTTTTCCTGCGTGGACCGGTGGTGTCTTACAATTCGTTGACCATTATGGTACGGATAAATTTAAGCAGCGCGCAGAGCAATTATATGAGCAGTTTGGTCCGCAATTTATGCCTCCGGCCGTATTATCTCAGTGGAAAGGCTGACATTTTATTGCCTTAGTACGACAAAACCCAAGGCTGGCGAAGTCTACGAAGGTAAATTTGAGCGAGTTGGTGAATAAATACGATGATGACCGTTTATAAATTAGGCGGTAGTCTTTTAAAACAAATTCACTTAATGTTATGATCCTAGGTTCATGTAACGGTTAACTAGGGAATAATAACTAGTGAAAGTGCCTCAAAGAATACAACCTCTTGTTGATGACGGGCTTGTTGACGAAGTATTACGTCAGTTAATGAGTGGTAAAGAAGCGACGGTATACGTTGTGCGTTGTGGTCAGGAGATCCGTTGCGCGAAAGTTTACAAAGACATAGAGAACCGCAGTTTTAAACAAGCGGTGCAATATCGAGAAGGTCGTAAAGTTCGTAATAGTCGACGTGCTCGTGCAATGGAAAAAGGCTCTAACTTTGGCCGTAACGAACAAGAAAAAATATGGCAAAATGCCGAAGTTGATGCGTTATATCGCTTAGATAATGCAGGTGTTCGTGTTCCTGAACCTTATGGTTGTTTTGACGGTGTATTACTCATGGAGTTGGTAACGGATGCTGATGGCTTTGCTGCACCGCGTTTAGCGGATGTTGCATTAACGCCAGAGCAGGCTGTGATTGATCATGGAAAAATGATCCATTACGCAAGATTGATGCTTTGTGCGGGTCTTATTCATGGTGATTTATCCGAATTTAATGTGCTTGTCGATGAATATGGTCCTGTTATTATTGACTTGCCACAAGCGGTTGATGCGTCTGCAAACAACAATGCGAAATGGATGTTAGAACGTGATGTTGATAATATGAGACAATATTACGGGCAATATGCACCAGAATTACTTAAGACAAAATATGCAAAAGAAATGTGGGCTTTATACGAAGCTGCAGAGCTCACAGTTGATGTTGAATTGACTGGTCAGTTTATTGAAAATACAGAATCTGCAGATGTAGATGGTATTTTAGATGAAATCAATGCGGCAAGAGAAGAAGAATTGGAACGCTTAGCGCGTATTCAATTTGCGGAAGAAGAAGTCGAATAAAACCATTAACCCCTTCGTTTAATTAAAACTAAGGGGTTTTTTAATGTATTCATTCTATTATTAGACATATTTATTAGCTGCTTATGTTTTCAATCTAATCTGATGTAACGATATCTTTCTCCATATTTGTTAAGCTTTCCTCTGACACATATCGATTTGGGCGTAAACCAACACAGAATTTAGGTAAATCTTGCTCACGTTCTAGATACAAGGCACAGGCGTATAAGTTTTTACGCAGTTCTGCATCCTTTATTAATTTGTTCTCCTCCCAATAGTGTAATTCAAAAATTAGAAACCAAAATATATGCTCTTTCTCCCCTGATACTTTTTCGTCGATGACATCTAGAGATTGCCAATCTTGTAAAACATCCCACACCAAGTTACTTAATACTTTGTAACTGATTTTATGCATGAGAAATTTATTCACATTGTCGGTTAATAATAAAGATTTCTCATTTATAAATGCTACTGCTTGCATTGGTTTATCTCCACTTATGTTTAAAACTAATTTTAAGTCTAGCCTCAAACTTTCTTTTAGAGAGGTTTAGACCGTACAAATAATGCCTAAAAAGTAATAGTTCGATCGCTGTCACATTTTTTCGCCAAATGATTAAAATGTTCCCTTAAGAAACTCAATAACACCCTATGTTTTTTCGAACCCGCGCTTCCTGGTGGAAAAACTCCATATAGATCAATGTTCGAGAGTTCATAATCAGACAACAGTTGTTCGAGTTTGTTGGCTGCGATTTTTGGGGCTGCATCGTAGAAAGGAATACGTGCAATGCCATGACCGCCTTCTACAAACGCTGTTCTTGCTGCTGCATTATTGGTGCTAACACTTCCTTTTGGTTTTACGCTGTAAGCTCGACTTCCTTTCGTTAGTGTTAATGTACTTGAACTTAATTTGTATAACACCCAGCTATGCTCGACAAGTTCGGTAGGGGTTGTTGGCCGACCGTACTTGTTTAAATAATCAGGTGATGCGCATAGGCAGGTTTTCATCGATATTAATTTACGAGCTTGTAAACCTGAATCAGTAAGCGGGGCGCCTCTGATCGCCAAATCAATGCCCTCCTGCATAATGTTAACGATATCATCAGTAAGCATGATGTCCAATTCAATCTTCGGAAATTGGACCTTGAACATGTTTAAAGCTGGGACAATTATCTGTAATCCGACATTAACCGGACATGTTACTTTTATCAGTCCTTCAGGTTCGTGCTTTAAATTCTCGATTTGTTGATTTGCAGCTTCAGCTTGTTGCGCTATTTCTTGACAGTGTTGATAGTACTGTTGTCCTGCTTCGGTGAGTGTAAAGCTGCGAGTAGTTCGGTTAAGCAGCTTGAGTCCTAATTGAGTTTCAAGCTTTTTAAGATGGTAACTGACGACAGCCCGAGATAGGTTTAAATGCCGAGCGGCCGCTGAGAGCGTGCCTTGTTCGACAATTTGTGCGTATACAACCATACTTTTTAACTGCTCAAAAGAAACATGCATAAATGAATCCTGATAATTATAATGATAATAAATAGATTGTATCAAAATTCTGAACAGTGTAATCGATTTACTCTGCATTGTTAGGTTTTACATTGAGATATAAACTGTCTCTATTCGTTGTTAACACGCATACAGTATGCATAGCAGCTCAGACAGAGAGGGGAACTATCATGAATAAGAGCAGCACAAGTAAGAATATTTTAGTGGTATTAACATCACATGCAGATTTGGGCAATACAGGTGAGAAAACAGGTTTCTGGGTTGAAGAACTTGCTGCACCTTATTATGTATTTGTTGATGCTGGAATGACTGTTACGCTGGCATCACCTGCTGGTGGTAAGCCACCAATTGACCCTAAAAGTGCAGATGAGAGCATGCAGACGGATGCAACTCGTCGCTTTGATGCTGATGATGTCGTACAAAAAGCCCTAGAGACAACAGTTAAATTAACGGATGTCAAAGAACAAGACTTTGATGCGGTATTTTATCCTGGAGGCCACGGTCCATTATGGGATTTAACTGACAACACAACTTCAATTGATTTATTAGCTGCGTTTATTGCGAATAACAAACCAGTATCAGCTGTTTGTCATGCAAGTGCGGCGCTACTAAACGTTAAAACGCCTGAAGGTGAGTATGTAATTAAAGGAAAAGCGGTAACAGGATTTTCAAATACAGAAGAAGATGCTGTACAATTAACTGATATCGTACCTTTTTTATTAGAAGATGAGCTTGTAAAGCGTGGCGGAGACTATCAGAAAGTTGCTGATTGGACGCCATTTGCGGTACAAGATGGTTTAATCATCACAGGTCAAAACCCAGCGTCTTCAGCATTAGTCGCAGAAAAACTAATCGCACACGCTTAATACTAGGAAACAAATATGTTGAATTTTACGTTTCAAAACCCAACTCGCATTCACTTTGGTGATGATCAGATTAAAGCGATCAGCAAAGAAATCCCACTAGGCGCTAAAGTATTAGTGACTTATGGCGGTGGTTCAATTAAGTCAAATGGTGTATATGACCAAGTTGTAACGGCATTGTCTGAACATAACTGGGTTGAGTTTTCAGGTATCGAACCAAACCCAACTTATGACCAATTAATTAAAGCTGTCGATGTTATTAATGAGCATAATGTTGATTACATTCTTGCAGTTGGTGGTGGTTCTGTTGTTGATGGCAGTAAGTTTATTGCTGCTGCAGCTGTATTTGAAGGCGATGATGCTTGGGATATCCTAAGTAAATACGCACCAATTACTAAAGCATTACCATTGGGTGCAGTATTAACGTTACCTGCAACGGGTTCAGAGTCAAATGGTGGTGCTGTTATTACACGTGATGGCAGCAAGTTATCATTTGGTAGTCCATTAGTTCGTCCAACGTTTGCGATTTTAGATCCTGCAGTGAGCTTGAGCCTATCTGATCGTCAAATTAGTAATGGTGTTGTAGATGCATTTGTTCATATTATGGAACAGTACATGACATATAGCATCAACGCGAAAGTTCAAGATCGTTTTTCTGAAGGGCTATTGCTGACGCTGATCGAAGAAGGGCCAAAAGCATTAAAACCTGAGACTAAAGATGATTTAGAGATCCGCGGTAATATTATGTGGTCGGCAACGATGGCGTTAAACGGTCTTATTGGTGCTGGCGTACCGCATGATTGGGCAACACACATGATTGGTCATGAATTAACAGCTGCACACGGTGTTGATCATGCGCGTAGTTTATCAATCGTGTTACCTGCAGTAATGAAAGTACTACGTGAAGACAAGCGCAGTAAATTACTGCAATATGCTGAACGTGTTTGGAATATTACCGTTGCCGATGAAGATGAAAAAATCGATCAAGCGATAGCAAAAACAGAAGCATTTTTTAAAGCAATGGAAGTTCCGACAACGCTTACGGAGGCGGGTATTACGTCTACTGATATTGACAACTTAATTGCTAAATTAGAGAAACACGGTATGGTGGCACTAGGTGAACGTAAAAATATCACTTTGGAAGTAAGCCGTCAGATTTTAGAAGCTGCATTGTAAATACTTAGTATAGTTACTTTATTTAAATAGTTAACTAGCAGTAAATAACGTATTAATAGTAAAGGTTGGAATGATTATTCATTTCAGCCTTTTTTTTTATTACAAAATGACGATTAGTCATTTATTAGTCCCAGTGTCATACATTTTTAATTCAACGGTGTTATAACTCAATGATATTGTTATTATTAAATAATCTTATCGTGTTGTTATCGATATTTAAGGAAGAGTAATGGCTGATTTAGAATGGATGTTGGGTGTAATTATGTTATCGGGATTTTTATTTGCCGCTATCACGAGATTCAATTTGCACCGGTATTTACAGCAGAAAAAAATATTGACGAGCGTGGATAGGGAACAAGCCCAAGTGCAATTAAAAAACACAACGCCCGAAGTTATTTTAGATAATGGTGTTCATCAATTATTTAAATATGTTATTGCTGGCATGATTATTTTTCTATTTGGTAGCGCTACACTAGTCGATCACGGTGCTTTAAAAGCATTGGTCTCTTTATTTTTTGATTCGGTATAATGTCTTGTTGATTTAAGCGCTAACGATCGTAACCTGAATTCGTTGGTATTTGCTGTAATACTTGTCGCTGCTCTTTATCGTATTTTTTATGTAGCGCGGCAATAAGTTCCAGGTCTAACTTCGCATAGAACATATCTTCTTCGGCTTGGCCTTTCTGGCGCATCGCTTCGTTAAACACTGACATATTGATTTCCTCTAATAACCTGCATATTAATAATTTTAGTTGATTTTAGACAGAAGCGTTATTAGAGGTAGAGCTGATAATTGAACTATATTGATTAAGCCCCTTGTTTACTTTGTTTTAGAATCTTTAAAACGTCTAATAAAGATGCGCTTACAGTATGACCCAATGTTAAAACTTCAGCACTTGGTTGCACGAGATCTGGGATTTGAAATGTTTGCATATTAGCGCTTACGGCAGATAAAACGCCGTTATTTGAATCTTCAAAGGCTAAACATTGCTCCGGATGAATATTTAAACGACCTGCTGCAAGCAAGTAAATTTCTGGGTCGGGTTTGCCATTCTTAACTTCGCATCCTGTTGTCAAATTATCAAAAAAGTGGTCTAAGCCAGCAAGCTTTAATTTGATTGTTGCAACATCTTGTTGTGTTGACGTCGCAACCGCAGTAGGAATATTATTATTTTTTAACCAAGTGAGTAACTCAACAACACCGTCTTTAACTGGAATAGCTTGGTGTTTAACGACCGCGTTGTAACGTATACGCCATGCATCATGAAGTACTGGATAATCTAAATCACTGCCGTAACCAGCACGGATTACTTTTTCTATGCCTTGAGAATTACGACCGATAATATCGAGATAAACATTTTCTAAAAATGGAATCGATAATGATGCACATGCTTCTTCAAAGATCCCTTTGCAAACACGCTCTGTGTCGAGAAGAAGTCCATCCATATCAAAAATAGCTGCTTGGTAATTCACTTTATGTATCCTATATCGATGACAACTTATTTAATGAAATGAGTATAACAAATCTAATTGCGATAATTAAGTTCACATACTGTTTGTACTACCTATAAAGTATCGCTAATATCGTAATGGACTAGAACAATATTAACAATTTGAATGATAGGGAATTTATGAAAGGTTTAATGAGTGGTTTATGTTTGGCGCTCTTAGTTGCTGGTAATGTATCAGCAACTGAATCCAAACCAGTGGCGGTTGAAGTATTAGCTAAGTCGACAACGAGCTGGGACGGTTCTATGCTTCCGAGTTACCCAAAGGGTAAGCCGGAAGTCACGATCTTAAAAATTGATATTGCACCTGGTGTTAAGTTGCCTTTGCATGAGCATCCGGTGATTAATGCTGGTTATTTAGTGAGTGGTGAATTAACGGTTGTAACTCAAGACGGTGAGGTTTTGGAGCTTAAAGCAGGCGATACGCTTGTTGAAGTTATCAACAAATGGCATTACGGAATAAATAAAGGTGATGTACCAGCTGAAATTGTTGTTTTTTATGCTGGCGTTGAAGGGGAGCCTTTAACAATTAAGCATAAATAATTAAAGTTAAAGGCTAGGTTTTTTATCCTAGCCTTTTGATAAATTAATTTTTTATTATCTTGTTTTTTTAATGAAGGCTTCAAGCTAAGCATACATAGGAACAAGAACCATAGTACCTGCGATAACGGTAATTAGACCTGCTAATACGGGTACTGACGTTCGCTTAACAACTTCAAATGGACTGACTTTTCCCATACCACTTGTCGCTACAATGACACCCGCTACCGGAGACACAGTACGACCAAGGTTCGATGCTTGTAGCATCGGGATAATTAAGAACGCTGGGTTTAAGCCCATTTTACCGGCCAGTGTAGGAGCAAGTTCAACAAATGCATAGAAAGGGGCGTTGCCTGAGCCTGTTGCTATTGCTGCAGCTACAGTGAGACCTGTTAAAATGAGCATTAATGCAAATCCGCCTGCACCAGCTGCCTCCGCAAGGGCGATTAAATTATCAATAGCACCAATCGACATCAAGCCCTGTGCAAAGACACCTGCAGCAACTAATAGCATGACGACACCTTTAAAAGCATCTGCCATCCCTTCATAGCAAGACTCTAAGTCTTCTAAGGTTGCCTTCCCATCTAACCGTTTAGTGATAAAGTCGATAACAGCACTAATGAAAATGGAAAAAACTACGATAGTGTAGATATCAAGTTCTAGACCTTTAATTGTTGAGCCATTAAATACAAAAACACCTATGATAGGTAGGAATGGTAAGATGGAATAATAACCCGGCGCAGTTACTGTTATTTCTGATATGTCAGTTTTTACCATTGGCGTGTTTTCTTTTTTGTCTAAATAACGATTCCAGAAAAATGCCGCAGCTGCCATCACTAGGATGGCACAAATTGATACGGGTAGTACGGTTTCAACAGAAAACACATGTAGTGGTAATCCTGATTTTTCTGCGGCAACAACAACATCGCCAGATGTTGGTGACAAAATAATAGCAGCAGGCGATGCACAAACAGCAACAGCGGCTGGTCTTGATATCCCCATTGCAGTCATCATTGGGAATAAAGTGGCCATGAGCAATACGCCAAGTCCAGTTGCAGAGCTTACCGCTAGTGACATTAAGCAAGCCACAATATAAGCAGCAACAAGTAGGGTATAAGGTGATTTGATAAACGATAGGGGTTTTGAAAACTGTTTAACAACAACATTGTTCGCATCAATCTTAGTCATGTAAGCTGCAAAACCACATAACAACATGATTTGCATGCCTAAGCCGCCTCCACGATATTGCAGCATATATTTAACAAATTCTAATGAGTCTGTAATGGTATTCCCTGTGCTTGTTATACTTGAAGGGAGAATTTTCTTGCCAAGTAAGCCTGTTATGATAAGTAGTGTAATACCAGCTGTGAGTAATACTCCCGTTGCCTTGTATTCTTTGACGATGAAGTAACCGACACCGACAGTCACGATTAAACCAATGAATAACTCTAACATTGAAACCTCTTTATTGTATTCAAATGCGTAATTAACATTATTTTAACCTTTGAAATAATGTTTCCTTTGCAGCTGAATGTACCTATAAAGAGATGTCATCGCGATAGCTAACACCACTATTCATGATCTAAATCAGGGTTTAATAAACTCTCAAAGGATAGTTTGAGCCAGATCAATTCGTTGATTTTACAGACTCATTAGCTTCGGTTAAAATTAGTGCATTAATCAAATAGGCTATATGGAATAAACATGACTAAAGCTAAAATCGGTATTGTGACAGTAAGTGATAGAGCCAGTGCTGGCATATATGAAGATCTTTCTGGTAAAGCCATTATCTCTGTATTGAATGAGTACCTGACTTCTGAGTGGGAACCTGTTTATGAAGTTATTCCAGATGAGCAAGATGTGATTGAAGCAACATTGATCAAAATGGCCGATGAGCAAAACTGCAGCTTGATTGTTACTACAGGTGGCACAGGCCCTGCTAAGCGTGACGTAACGCCAGAAGCGACAGAAGCTGTTTGTGATCGCATGATGCCTGGATTTGGCGAGTTAATGCGTGCAGAATCGCTAAAATTTGTTCCAACTGCAATTCTTTCTCGTCAAACGGCAGGGTTACGTGCAGATTCATTAATCGTTAACTTGCCGGGTAAACCAAAATCAATCCGGGAATGTTTAGATGCTGTATTTCCAGCGATCCCTTATTGTATTGATTTGATGGATGGCCCTTTTCTTGAATGTGATGAGTCGGTGGTTAAACCGTTCCGCCCAAAAGCGAAATAATAGACCATTTATTCCATCTCCCAATGAAAGTCGACGATTAGCTGTCGCTAATCACCTGTAATGTTTTTTAGTGTAAGGGGTTTAGCTTTTTTGCATCTTGAACTAATTTTGTAGTGATACCAATCATAATAAATAGAGGATCACTTCATGGCCGCAAATCCATCTACTCAATATTTAAAGATAAAACAAAGACACCCACAGTTGATTAGCGCTGTCGAATCTCTTGGTAAAGTGGCAAAACAGGAAGGACCGATAGATGAAAAAACCGCACAGTTAATTCAATTAGCTGCCGCTGCAGCCATTCGTTCTGAAGGTGCTGTTCATAGCCATGCCAAAAGAGCGCTTGAAGCTGGCGCAAGCGTTGATGAAATTCGCCATGCATTACTGCTGCTCACAAGCACATTGGGTTTTCCCTGCGTCATGGCTGCAATGAGTTGGGCAGATGAAAAGTTATAGTCTAAACCTATAGATTACGCATTACCTTGTGAATGACATTATCTACATCAATTTTAATATGTTGTGATGCGTCTTGGGCATAGGCGTTGATATTTTTGTATAGCTCACCAATCATTGTTATTCCGCTGCATTGAATCGTGAGGACTATATTGGCGGTGATGATGTCTATCACCGCTTGTTCATCAGAATTTGATTTAAGTGCATCGATCTCTTGTTGCCAGTTTGATTGACCTTTTATTTTAGCTAATGTACTTTCTGAACTTGTTAATAACGTGCCGCAAATTCTCATGACTTAAAGTTCCTCTGGTAGTTGATAGGAATTATTTAGCGTGTTTTTAATGTCTTAATTTACCTTGCCTAGCATGTTCATGATGATAACCACTACCAGATTTATGAAAACCACAACTGATAATTGTTGGTTGTACTAATCCAATTAAATCCGTTGTTTTCATTTTTATGGTTTCAGCATGATCGCCAGCATTAAAACTTACTTCCTCTTGTTTCACTAGTTCTTCTGACATATAAACAGGCATGTTAAACAAGTGACCAAATGGAGGCATTGCACCTGTTTCACAATCAGGAAACATACTACTGAACTGGTGTTCATAGGCTAAGTTAACGTAACGAGCACCAATAGAAAAAGCAATATTATCGAAGTCAATGAGGTAAGGGGCGGGCATAACAATCATAACAAGCTTAGTATCAGCTGTTATTATGACAGTTTTAGCAAAAGACATACCGTTAGTCTTGCTAAATTCAGCAACATGCTGAGCAGTATAGCCAGGTGGGTGATGATCACTTTGGTAGTTTATATAAGCCTGATCTAAATAATGGGTGATTTTTCGCATGAGCATAATCAACCTCCCTAGCGGTTAATGCGCTAATACATTTATCAAGAATGTTTAGGAGCTTTAATTATAGTTGTTAATTATTTTAATGACGGGTTACGAGATAAGCTCAGTAAAAGAAATCATGACGTTTTGGCCGGTGGGTGGTGAATAGAAAAAGGGTAAAATGTATAAAC
>Ga0209291_1002678_pt1 | contig 14059 bp, 12 predicted proteins | sample GOMGulsemesocosm_FD_184633 | JGI IMG/M metagenome (GOLD analysis project Ga0209291, IMG submission 184633) | Methane-oxidizing microbial communities from mesocosms in the Gulf of Mexico - GOM9B Gulf of Mexico (SPAdes) (version 2) | ecosystem: Environmental > Aquatic > Marine > Cold seeps...
CATCGACATGCGCAATTGCATCGAGCGTTGCTGGCACATTGTGGGCCATTAACGAATGGTATCTTGCAACTGGCATTGGGTTAGCCAAGCCTTCAAACGGCGCGCTATTGTCGTGGTTTATCAGTGACGCTTTACCATGAACGGTTTGCGGTGCCAGCCCAATTTTACCACCAAAGGCTTCGATAATTGCCTGATGACCAAGACAAATCCCCAGCATTGGCACTTTATCAATCGATAACTTAATGAGTTCAACCAAACAGCCTGCTTGCGATGGTGCGCCCGGACCCGGAGATAGTACCAGCACTGGCGGTAAATCGCTGTTAGCCATTTGTTCAATAATAAATTGTGGGTCAATATCGTTACGATATATCGTCACCTGTGCGCCCATTACTCTAAATTGGTCAACTAAGTTGTAAGTAAACGAGTCGAAGTTATCGAGTAAAAAAACTCGGCAGTTGGTTAAATTACTCATTGATGCCTCCAGCAAGAGAAATAGCGGTAATAACAGCTTGGGCTTTACTGCGTGTTTCGTCGGTTTCGGCTTGTGGGTCTGAATCAAACACCACGCCTGCGCCGGCTTGAATAATGGCTTGGCCATTGCTGACAAAGGCCGAACGAATAATAATGCAGCTGTCCATGTCGCCGGCACTATTGAGATAACCGACTGCGCCACCGTAACTGCCACGGCGTTGTTGTTCTGTTTGACGAATAAGGTTGGCGGCTTTAATTTTTGGCGCGCCAACCAAGGTGCCCATGTTCATGCACGCTTGGTAAGCATGCAGTGCATCAAGATCGTCACGTAGTTTGCCGGTAACCCGAGACACTAAGTGCATGACATGAGAATAACGGTCTACTTTTAGTAACTCGGCAACTTTTCGAGTGCCAGGCTGCGAAATACGTGCAACATCATTACGGGCCAAATCAACCAACATAATATGTTCGGCTAATTCTTTTTTGTCGAGGCGTAAATCAAGCTCAATGCGGCCGTCTAAATCATCATTGATTGAACCGTCGTTATTTAAGCCGCGGCGTCTGGTGCCAGCAATTGGGTAAACTTCCACTAGGTTGCTGGCTTTTTCATATTTAAGCGCACTTTCGGGCGACGCGCCAAATAGCACAAACTCGCTGTCTTTCACGTAAAACATATAAGGCGACGGATTCGTGATTTTAAGCTGGTTATAAGCGGCTAATGGATTCGGGCAGGGCAGCGTAAATGCGCGTGATGGCACCACCTGAAAAATATTACCTTGCACAATTTGTTCTTTAAGTTCAATTACCTGTTGGCTAAACTGCTGATCGCTAATGTTAACTTCAACTGCCGTGGTAATTGGCTTGCCACAGTGATCAAAAGTCTTAAATTGATCAATGTTCAATGCAAACTGCTGATGGCTGGCCGTTATCTCGTTGAACAGCTGCGGATCATAAACCTGAGTGGTTAAAGTAGCTTGCTGACTTTGGTGATCTAACACCAACAAACTTTGGCTGAGGTAAAACACAAAATCGGGGCAATTATTATCGCCATTTTTAACGTCGGGCAATTGTTCGATGCTGGCAATCATGTCGTAGGCGAACGTACCAGCGAGTACTTGGTCGTTATCGATTAATTGAAACAACTCACGCAGCGCAGTAAAAGGCGATGGCGCTTTTAAGCGTTCGTCTTCATCAAGCTGGTGCGGTGGCAGCGGATAACTTAATGTCAGTTGCTCTGATGTTTGATTGGTGATGACACTGGCAAAGTGATTGCTTAATGGTGCGATTAACGCCCGGCCATTATCATTTAAAACATCAATCACCACATCGCGACCATGGCACGTTAGTTTTAAGGCACTGTCGATAACCATCAGGCTCTTTAAGCTGTTTTTGCTGTCGATTTCAGCCGACTCAAGCAGCACTACATTGTGACTATTTTTGGTCAGTTGACCAAACAGCTCGGTTGGGCTGGCGCAATAGCGACAATTCGTACTAATTAATTGATTTTTTATCATCGGTTTAATTCACCCTTTAAACAGGCACGCTTTAATTAAATTTTTTCGCGCCATGTCGTTTATTTCGAACACAAAAAAACCCGCTAGACTTAGCGGGTTTTTGTGTTTCTTAGTTTGTATTATTTACAACAAATCACACTGCCCGCATCGCTTGCAAGTGCCACCACCAAAATTTAGTAAGACGTAAGCTGTTATTTTGTTGCATAATACCTGTATCTTATAATTTAGTTGTTGTTCGGACTGTCTTCTGTTGGTTATTTAACCAAAAGTGACAAGATGTTTGTTGTTTGTGCCTATAGAAGATAACTTTTCGTTATAAAAGTCAAGTCTCTATTTACATAAGGTTAAAATTTTGAATAAGTTGAGTCAAAAATGATTGTAGATTTACATTGCCACAGCACTGTGTCAGATGGCGTGTTGTCGCCTCAAGCCCTTGCTAATAGGGCGATTGAACGTGGCGTAGGCATGTTGGCGCTGACCGATCATGACTCGATTGGTGGCCTAGCGTTATTACAAAAAGAAATAACAGATAACAATTTAGATCTGCAATTAATTTCAGGTGTCGAAATTTCGACCTGCTGGCAAAACAAAGACATTCACGTGGTTGGTTTAAATTTTGACCCGCAATCGCCGTTGTTAACAGCTTACTTGCTTGAGCAAGACGACATTCGTGAACAACGAGCGCGTGACATCGCTGCTCGTTTACTAAAGTCTAAACAAATTCCCGATGTTTACGAAGGTGCGAAAGCCATTGCGGGTGACGCTCAAATTACTCGCTCACACGTTGCGCGTTATTTAATTCAGGCGGGTATCGTAAAAGACAATGCTAGCGCGTTTAAAAAATTGTTAGCGCGCGGTCAGGCCGGTTATGTGCCAAGCCCGTGGCCGTCGATGGCTTCTGCCATTGAAGTGATTACAAAAAGTGGCGGCCATGCAGTATTGGCTCACCCAATGGGTTATAAACTGACAGGTAAATGGTTACGGCGTTTGATTGTTGACTTTAAAGCCGCTGGCGGTCACGCCATCGAAGTGGCCGGTTGCCAATTAGCCGCGCAACAACGCAGTCAGTTGGGGCAATATTGTCTTGAATATGATTTACTGGCGTCGCAAGGTAGTGATTTCCATTTTCCGGCAAGTTGGATCGAGCTAGGGCGAAATTTGTATTTACCTAAAGATGCCATTGGCGTGTGGGAAAGTTGGTCATAATACCAATTATTATAAATAACATCTTGTTTGAGCTACAATTACCATTGCCGTTTGCGCAAATCACCTTAATAAATTGGAGTTCGTATGAGTCAGTTTTTTTATGTCCACCCCGATAATCCTCAGGCTCGATTAATCGATCAGGCGGCAAAGATCATCAGTGATGGCGGTGTGGTGATTTATCCGACCGATTCAGGTTATGCAATTGGTTGTCAACTCGACAACAAAAGTGCCTTTGATAAAATATGCCGGATTAGAGATATTAGTAAAGAACACAACTTTACCCTGATGTGCAGTGATTTGTCGCAAATATCGAATTATGTTCGGTTTGATAATCAGTGTTTTAGAGCGCTGCGCAATAATACCCCTGGTGCTTATACCTTTGTTTTTAGGGCGACTAAAGAAGTGCCAAAACGGGTCCAAAATGCCAAAAGAAAAACCATTGGCATTCGGATCCCCGACAACATTATTGCGTTGGCGTTGCTCGAAAAATTAGCAGAGCCAATTTTGTCGACCTCGCTAATTTTGCCCGGCTCGGTCATGACCGAGTCCGATCCAGAAGATATTAGAGACAAGCTTGAGAAACACGTTGAGCTAATCATCAACGGCGGCCACCTTGGTGAGCACCCAACAACAGTCGTTGATATGTCAGACGGTGATTTTTCGATTATTCGAGTCGGCAGTGGCGACATTGCCCCGTTCGAATAACATTCGCTAATTGTGGTATGAAATTCGTTGTAATGTGAAACTGGCTGCAATTTCAGCCATTGTTTTATCTTTGTATTTTTTTGTTTTAAGGTTATACCGTTATAATGACGATAGACGTCGAACTAGCCCCTGAGCCAATTGCGATGGTTGCAGGGCAGCCCTTTGCTAAACAACCCAGTGATTTGTTTATTCCTCCCGATGCATTGCAAGTATTCTTGCAGGCGTTTGAAGGACCGCTTGATCTCTTATTGTATTTAATTCGTAAACATAAATTCGATATTATCGATTTACCCATTTTTGAAATTACCGAACAATATATGGCATATATTGAGGTAATCAATGATCTTGATTTGGATTTGGCGGCGGAATATTTATTGATGGCGGCGATTTTGGCCGAGATTAAATCACGCATGTTATTGCCGGTTAAGCAAGAAATAGACGACGAAGAAGAACAAGATCCACGTTTAGCCTTGGTTGAACATTTAAAAGAATATGAGCGTTATAAACAAGCGGCATTAGATCTTGATTTACTGCCTCGCAGCGATCGTGATTATCAGCAAGCGCAAGTCGCATTGGCCGATAACTTAGCGCCAGTGGTATTGCCCGCTGAGGTCGAGTTAGGCCAACTGTTTGCCGCTTATAGCGCGGTGTTAAAAAGAGTGGATAGCCAAACTCACCATAAGGTCGAGCGCGAAAAATTATCGACCCGAGCACGGATGACCCAAATATTAGCGCAATTAAACCAGGTTGAATTTTTGCCGTTTGAGCAATTATTTGAACTAAGTGAAGGGCGCAGTGGCGTGGTTGTGTCGTTTATTGCGGTGCTTGAATTGGCTAAAGAGCGTTTAATATTCTGGCGAGAAACCACCGAGCCTAACCAATTAATAGTGTTTAAACGAAATGATAACAACCAAGACTGAACCTAATAGTGCAAGCAATATTAAAGCATTGATTGAAGCTGCGATTTTTTCAGTCAGCAAACCAATTAGTGTTGCACGAATAAAACAAACAATATTGGCAGATACTGATATTAGCTCGCGGCAAATAACTGATACAATAGCGCAGTTGCAAACTGAATATCAGGATCGCGGAATTGTATTGCTAGCCACTGCTAGCGGTTATCAATTTGTCACCCGTCCTGAACTTAGCGCCAGTTTAGCTATTTTATGGCAAGAAAAAGCGCCGCGTTATTCGCGAGCGCTGCTAGAAACATTGGCACTAGTTGCTTACAGACAACCGATAACCCGTGGTGAAATAGAACAATTACGTGGTGTCGCCGTAAGTAGTCAGATTATGAAAACCCTTATTGAGCGGCAATGGGTCAAGGTGGTTGGGCACAAAGAAGTGCCCGGTAAGCCATCAATTTATGGCACCACCAATCAATTTTTAGATTATTTTGGTCTTGATAAACTGGCTCAGTTGCCGGTGTTATCAGACAATCAACTCGAAGCGGCAATTAGCGACTTCGAGCAACAACAGGTATCACCATGAGTGAAAAGTTACAAAAAGTATTAGCCCGCGCTGGGCAAGGTTCCCGCCGTGAGCTGGAAAAATGGATTAACGACGGTCGAGTTAGTGTTAATGGCGATATCGTGAGCCTAGGTTGCCGCGTTGAGCCTACTGACGCAGTACGTGTCGACGGCATTAAAATTGATATCGTTAAATCAACCGAACAAGTGTGCCGAGTCATTGCTTACCATAAGCAAGAAGGCGAAATGTGTACTCGTGTTGATCCGCAAGGTCGCGAAACTGTATTTGATCGTTTACCTAAAATTAAAGATGGCCGCTGGGTTGCTATTGGTCGTCTTGATATCAATACCTCAGGTTTATTGTTATTTACCAATGACGGTGAACTGGCTAATCGTTTAATGCATCCGTCACACGAAGTTGAACGTGAATATGCGGTACGAACTTTTGGCGAAGTAACCGACAAAGTGATTCAAAACTTACGTTCTGGCGTTACTTTAGAAGACGGCGTGGCCAGTTTTTCTAAAGTGAAAGAGTCAGGCGGTGAGGGTGTTAACTCTTGGTACCATGTGACCTTAGCTGAAGGACGTAACCGTGAAGTGCGCCGGATGTGGGAATCGCAAGAAGTTCAAGTGAGCCGATTAATCCGTGTTCGTTATGGTGATATCTCGCTAGAGAAAAGCTTACCGCGTGGCGGTTGGCAGGAACTTGAATTAATCCCGGTTAATTACCTGCGTAAAATGGTCGGCCTGGAAGAAGAAACAGTTTCATTCCTAGCGGTTCGTGAAGAGCATCGTAATAAGTCAGCTCGGATCCGTCGTGCGGTTCGTCGTCATGCAACGATTCAAAAGAAAAAAGCCGATGAAAGTGGCGGTCGTAAGAAAAGTGCTCGCGCTAGTACTGGCAGCCCTAAGCGATTCCCTAGTAAGAAAAAGTCGACGCTTAAACGCAGAATTCGCGATTAATAGCCATTGAGCTAATGTAACCTTAGCTCTGACATTATTAAAAAGCCGCTAGTCATGTTGATAGCGGCTTTTTTATTGGGTGTCAGTAAGTGTTTTGTGCACCGGATGTTGAATTCGGGGGGGTCATTACTGGATATCTAGAACAAACTGATTATGTTTCATATACAGCTTAAGGACTTCGATATTTTTTATTTCACATATTTGACGGATAGTCTTCTCGTTGTCCGAAGATATCTTTGTACCCAAAATCACATGTTTTGGCTTTGGCAAACGGTAAGACATTTCTTCTTGTATGAGCATATTTCCAAATACAAGCCTCCACTCTTTTTCATAAGACCATTCGGTACTTTTCATTAGTGCAACTTGATTGAGATAGAGTATATTATCTACGTTTTTAGGCGAGCTAAAAACACCCGTGGCATCAAACATTTCATCAGAATAAACTACAGGGTAAATTAATCTAGTCCTTACATCTTCATTACCTAACTCATGAAAGTCATAGCCTATGCAGAACCCTGTATGATAATCAGCATAGTGTGACCACATTAATATAGATTTAGGGTTTTCAGAGAAGCAGCCGATTTTGAACGTCTGTTTGAAACCTTCAGATATTTCTCGAACTAAAGCATTTGCACGTTCTTTCATTGCATGACTGAGAGCTTCTCCACAAGAGCGACCAAAATCAGGTCTATCGGGATAACTAAGTTCAAGTAACCTAACCGTAGGATTGTCACTTTTCCTGACTGATTGAATTTGTTCTTCAGTTAACCCATTAACCAAACTATACTCATGAGCCATGGCTAAAACTGAATCGGCATTGTCAGGATCTATTTCTATCTTATGATGAAATGAACAATCATAAGGATCGTTGAAACCTTTTGGATCAGATAACCAAATCGACTCCTCTTCTAAATTCTTCAGAGAATATTCATTAACAGATCGATACTTATAAAGCTTTCTTGGAATATGCTCATACTTCAAAGAAATAGCTTTATCTATTTTCTCTACAGATGTGCTCTCAGTAAAAACCAACTTTTTATATTCTTGAAACCAATCCATGATGCTGAACTCTGATTTGACCATATCGCATCATTAAGAGGCAATAAAATAGCTGGTTAAAATTAGCGAGGCACGATCAAAAACCAGCTGTTTTTTGTCCTGCTTGAATGACTTGTTAGCAATCTTTTTCAAGTTCACCGATACAGCGTATTAATTCTTTACCTTTAGTGGTAATAAACCACTTACCTGAGATTTCATCAATTAAGCCTAAATCAGCTAAATATACATGGTGGAAAGACTTTGGATCACGAGAAATGCCAAGGGTATAAGTAGAGGATAAAGCTTTGAATAATAATTTTGTAATTGAAGAGCCTTGTGCATGAAGATCACTCAAAACAATTAAATCTGGAGCAGTTAACTTTGAAAACAACCTAACTATTTCTGGGTGTATACTACCTTCGCTTAACTCTCTTGCCGTAACATTTGCCCAAAGGGATCTTATGAAATCATCACTTTGGCTGTCAGTATTTTCTAAAACGGTATAAATAACTTGAGGCTTTACCACAACATTTTTAAAATCAGAATCTTTAGCTTTTGATATTTTTTCAGCGGCTTCTCGTAAGGTTTGCTCTGCAATTATTTTCTGAACATCATTTAAAGTGGAAAATTTTTGTTCTATTAATTTACCAACACCAACAGTAGTAGCAGTTATGGGATAGATTAACTTATTAATAACTTCAACCGAGGCTCCCCAAACTTCCTTTGGGATTTCTTTTAAAAACTCCATTTCAACTCCAATGTGTGAAATTACGATAGAAAAGTAACAACTATATTACCCCGAAACATTCCGTATTTCTGGTAGAAATATTTACAGCTAATTTTAATAATATGCCAATAAAATACTATCACCTTTGACTAAAATCAAACAGTTATCTGTATGTTGAGAGTTTTGTCTTGTAGAAACGTGGAATTCATTGTGCCATTTTAGTTCTGTATTCGTGGTGGAAATACGCAAACTTGATGATCCTGCCAATCACGCTCGTAGTTCAGTTTATTCTTCATCAGAAAACATATCGGAAAAATGAATAATGTAATATTTCGATACTCATTGTTCTAACTCGCTGGTTAGTGCCAGTGTCAATACAACGAGTTTAGACGGAGAATTAAGGGGCAAGGTAAGGCGCAAGGTGAGGGCGGCGATATCAGTATTAATGAGGGTTATAAAAGTGAGTTTGGTGTAAATATAACAGCAAAATTGTTGACTCTTATGTTTACACCTCATCTTGGTTTAAATATTAAATTATTATGAAAACCTTGGGTTATTTAAGGCTGCTTTCAAAAAAACTATCAATTTTATCAAAAGGAATTATGTCAACTCGGTCATACAAATCAACATGATTAGCATCTTTGATAATCATTAATTCTTTTGGCTTGGCAGCCGCAGCATACGCGTCTTCACTAAAGTAACGCGAGTGGGCATTTTCCCCAGCAATGAATAGTAGTGGTCGTGGTGCTATATCAGCAATATAAGTTAATAATGGAAAATTCATGAACGATAGCGCTGTCGTTGCAGTAAAGGCACCATCTGAGTTGACTGAGTTTTTATGGAAACCACGCGCAGTGCGGTAATAGCCAAAAAATTCGGTTGTGATTGGATCTGCATCATCAGCGAGTTTTTCAGGTAACACACGTGGGCCGTAAGCCGGATCATTATTTTCGGCATCAACCCAGCGTTGTTCGCTCAGACTTTCGATAGCCTGTAAACGTTCAGCTGAGGTTTGACTGTCAAACAAGCCTTTAGCCATGACACGTGACATGTCATACATGCTTGTAACAACGACAGCTTTAATACGAGTATCGACTGCGGCAGCATTTAATCCCATGCCACCGAAGCCACATATGCCAATGATACCAATGCGGTTACGGTCGACTGAATCGAGTAACCCAAGATAATCAACCGCAGCACTGAAATCTTCGGTATTGATATCGGCCGATGCCACATTACGTGGTTGACCGCTGCTTTCTCCCGTGTAAGAAGGGTCAAAAGCGAGTGCGACATAACCTCGTTCGGCCATGGTTTGCGCATATAATCCTGAAGATTGCTCTTTGACTGCGCCAAATGGACCGCTGATTGCAATGGCTGGTAATTGCTTGGTTTCATGGTTCTTTGGCAGATAAAGATCGGCTGCGATAATTAGACCATAACGGTTTTTGAAGGTGACTTTTTGGTGGATTACGTTATTACTTTTAGGGAATTTTTTATCCCATTCTTGAGTTAGATTCATCGTATTTATTTCACTTATATTTGAATTTTGTTGCGCTAAAGCGGCTTGGGACAAACAAGATAAAATTGCTACAGTAGCAATTGTGTTGTGGATAAACTTTTTACTCGTTAATAAATAATTCATGGGCCTGCCGTTGATGTTAAAAAGTTACGGGTAAATTATACGAGGAATTTTATTGTCACATTTGGAGGATCGTTTCATAAAGCTATGCAGTTCTTGCCTAATACGATGAATCAGCCAAAACAAATTATCAATTGATGCTTTTCTAGATTAGGCTTTGGCTAAAGTCGTTACGCTATTATTGAGGTTGATATGATTTCAGCAGACCATCAGCGCGATCATAAGATGATCAAGATTATTGATGAATCCACCAAGCAAGAAGATAACCATAAAACAAAAATTCCATTTTTACGCTTCTTTAGAAGGGAACAAGTCGCTTGCCCCGAGTTTTGTTTAATTGAACCGAGTATTGGCATTGTGTTGCAAGGACAAAAGAGAATGACCGTGGGTGATGATGATTACCCTTACGACACTAAACATTTTTTAATCACCTCATTGAGCTTGCCCGGAACGGCCATCGTGACACAAGGCGATAAGGAAGCTCCCTGTCTCGGTATTTCAATGTTGTTAAACTTAGGTGTTTTGGCTGAACTATGCGCAACAACACCGACTAGTTCGAGGAATTTGTCCGATGAAACTAAAACTCGATCGCGAGCGATCGGAATTGGAACGCTTACTGACGATATTCTAGATCCGGTATCTCGGCTTTTGAATTTATTGGCAGAGCCGCAAGCGATCCCAACCTTGTCTCCGCTGCTTGAACGAGAGATCCTCTACCGGTTAATAATGAGCGACCAATCATCATTTATCAGACAATTTACGTTCATGGGCAGCCAAGGAAATAGAATTGCACAAGCTGTTGAGTGGCTGCGAACTAATTATGCACTACCACTGCAAATAGAGCAGCTGGCTGGGAAATTTCAAATGAGTACGTCGACATTTCATCAGCATTTTCGAAAAATTACCGGCCTGAGTCCATTGCAGTACCAAAAGAAAATACGATTAAATGAAGCCAAACGTTTTATGCTAACAGATAAGCTCGACGCAGCAACAGCCGGTTATAAAGTCGGTTACGAAAGTTCCTCTCAGTTTAGTCGCGAATATAGCCGTATGTTTGGTGCGCCACCGCGGCGTGATATAAAATATTAAGGCGATTAAATTAAGCTAAGAAAATTTAGCTAAGTGTTTAAGCTAAGTATTTAAACTAAGTTTTTAAACTAAGTTTCTAAACTAAGTATTTAAAACGGAAATGGCGCATTGGCCGGTTCCGCCAGCAATTCTTTTAATAAAACAAGGCCTTGCTCTAAGCGCTGCTCGGTGCTGATCGACATTAGTGACAGTCGAATATGCGCGGCCTCATTGCCTGACACATCAAAGTAACTGCCACTGCTAACAATTATGCCACGATTTTTTGCTTCTATGATTAAGCGCTCTGGTTTCCAATGAGCCGGAAGCGGCAACCAAAGATGATAGCCCGTTGAATCGCAGGCTATTTGTGGCAATATTTTTCGAGCCAAAGCCTGACGTTCAACCGCTGTTTGGCGCTGAATGTCAGCCATTACAAAGGCTTGTCCCGAGTCAATTAACTGGGTTGCTGCCAGGTAGTTGATTGGCGATGACAACCAAATGTTGGCACGAATATGAGCATTTAGCAGCGCAACCTGACTCGCTGGCGCTTTAATATAACCGCAACGCATTGCTGGGCTCAGCGCTTTTGACAGCGCCGATACATGAAAGGCTAACTCAGGAATAAAATTACTAATCGCAGCAATAGGTTGTTGGTTAAGGAAACCATAAATATCGTCTTCAATCAGCCAAATTTTTCGTTGGTTGATAATGTCTGCTATTTCGCGGCGGCGCTGTAATGGCATGGTAATGCCCGTCGGGTTTTGATGCGAAGGGATCACAACCACTAACTTAGGTTGGTGCTGGGTAATAACCTGATCCAATGCTTGCGGGACCATGCCCTGTTTATCCATCGCAACACCAACCACATTACGTCCTGACATACTGGCAATGGCCAAAATACCCGGATAGGTTAACGCTTCTACCGCAATGGTGTCTCCGGGTTGGGTTAAGGCGTTTATAAGTAATGATAGTGCGTGTTGAGCGCCGTTGGTCAACAGGGTATTGCTAGTATCGCCACCGGTTAAGCCAAAGTGCTTAGCCCAAGTAACCCCACTTTGGCGATGAACTTCGTGGCCTGAATGTTCGGTATAACCAATCATTTGCGCGGTCAGTTGATTGGCCGCAGCTTGATAAGCCTGTTGCAACCCCTGCACATTTTTGTATAAACACGGCTGAAGAATTGAAAAGTTAAAGTTGTCGTGTTCTTCCGGTGCTTGAATGGCCTGATTTAAATTAGCTTGGTCACACACAAAGGTGCCGCGGCCAACAAATGACTCAAGTCGTCCCTTGTCGGCTAATAATTTATAGGCTTTGGCGATAGTCGCTGGCGTTGTGTCTAATTCAGTGGCAAGTAATCGATGAGTTGGCAGTTTGGATTGCAATGGGTATTTGCCTTGATCAATCCGCTGCTCAATGATTTGCGCAATTTTACTGAATTTAACGTCGCTCACTTTATCTTTCCTAATGTCTTTATTTAGCCATATCAATTGTCACTAAGCGTGACCGATTTTGACTTATGTTGAATTATTTGACTTTGAGCTAGTTTAATCTGATTTAAAAAGGAATCAATTGTTTTGATAAATAGGCATTGACATATGTCATTATGATCGATTAAGTTAGTTCAAAACATAAAGAGGAAATAAATCATGGAAATAACAAACGTTGCATTTATCGGCTTGGGTGTCATGGGTTATCCAATGGCGGGCCATTTAGCCAGTGCCGGATTCAATACCACGGTATACAACCGCACGGTAACTAAATCACAACAGTGGACTGCTGAGCATGTTGGCACATTTAAACCGACGCCAAACCAAGCAGCGCAGGGCGCTGATCTGGTGGCCATTTGTGTTGGCAACGATCAAGACGTGCGCAGTGTCGTTTATGGTGAAAATGGGGTGCTTGGGGCAATGAAACCCGGTGCCGTGTTAATAGACCACACAACGACCTCAGCAGAGCTGGCCGAAGAATTGGCAATAGCTTGTGCAGACAAAGGTATTCACTTTATTGATGCGCCAGTTTCTGGCGGCCAAGCGGGTGCCCAAAATGGTGCTTTAACTATTATGTGTGGCGGTGAGGCGGACATTTTTAAAACCGTTTCCGGTGTTATTAATACCTATGCTAAGCAGGCAACGTTGCTTGGGGGCCATGGTCAAGGCCAGCGCTGCAAGATGGTTAATCAAATTTGTATCGCAGGCATTTTAAAGGGCTTAAGCGAAGCGGTGTTATTGGCTAAACAATCGAACTTAGACATTGAGCAAGTTGTTGATGTGCTTAAACATGGCGCGGCTGGATCATGGCAAATGGAAAATCGTGCTTTGACAATGTCACAGGGCGAATTTGACTTTGGTTTTGCCATAGATTGGATGCGTAAAGATTTAGGCATATGCCTAAGTGAAGCGACCAAGCATGGTTTGGCACTGCCATTAACCCAGCAAGTCGATAGTGAATATGCCACCTTGCAAACGCAAGGCTGTGGGCGCATGGACACCTCGGTATTGATTAAGGCCAGCGACAATAGCGAATAGAAAACTGCCAATAAAAAATAGGGGTTAAAGATGCAATGGTTAGCAAGTGATATTACGTTTTGGGTGCTGTTAGCATTGATGGTTTCAGCGTTCGCTGCAGGGTTTATTGACAGCGTGGCTGGCGGTGGCGGGCTAATTTTAGTGCCGTCGTTTATTCTGGCTGGGTTGCCGCCGCAAGTTGCGCTGGGGCAAGAGAAAATAGTCAGTACTTTAGGTACTCTTGCCGCAATTAGGAACTTTGTTCGCCATAAGCGTGTGGTGTGGACAGCTGTCGCAACCGGTATTCCCGCAGGGCTGATCGGGGCCTATATTGGCGCCGAAGCGATTTTATATTTTGATCCCGATACCATTGGCAAAATCATCTTGGCGATGCTGCCCATTGGCATTGTGCTGTCGTTTATTCCTAAGCAAAGTCGAGCGCAGGGCGACCGTGATAAAGTCAGTAAAACAGTTATCTTGTTTGGGGTACCTGCTGCGGTATTAGTGATCGGGTTTTACGATGGTTTCTTTGGGCCTGGCACCGGCAGTTTTTTAATTTTAACCTTGCACTATTTGCTACGGTTTGATCTGGTTGAGGCGTCTGCAACCTCAAAGCTGTTTAACTTTGCTTCAAACATCGGCGCGCTTATTGCCTTTATGATTGCTGGCAATGTGTTGTATCTGTTAGCTATCCCGTTAGCGTTAATGAATTTGGTTGGCAACCACTTTGGCAGTGCGTCGGCGTTAAAACATGG
>Ga0209291_1002679_pt1 | contig 14057 bp, 11 predicted proteins | sample GOMGulsemesocosm_FD_184633 | JGI IMG/M metagenome (GOLD analysis project Ga0209291, IMG submission 184633) | Methane-oxidizing microbial communities from mesocosms in the Gulf of Mexico - GOM9B Gulf of Mexico (SPAdes) (version 2) | ecosystem: Environmental > Aquatic > Marine > Cold seeps...
TTTACCTTAACTGGTGAGATGGTATCGAGCTCAAAATCGGCGACCGCTATCTCCATCGCCAGATGACATATCATCGCTTGATCGGTTACCAACGTTATCGCGGCATGATCTTGCTTAAATTTCTTATCAAGTGGCAACAGTAATTTACCTTGGCTGGTAACGGACAAATCGATCTCTTGCTCACCATCACTTAAATAGACCCTGGTGGTGGGACACATTTGACCATTTGATGTTTGGCGCAGAAAAAAACCAAGAGATAATTGTGAGAAAGCAGTTTGTTGTGCGGTCTTAAGGCTTTTATAGATGCCACCGTAGGTGAATGATGTTTCGGCAGCTTTTGCATTACCGCTCAATGCAAGTAATAGTAATGCGGCAAGAGTGTAAGTTTTCATTTATAGATAGGCCTTATTATGACGAAGCATTTGTAAGAGCTCCGCCACGTAATCTTGTTGACGCTCAGAATAATTTATCAGCCCTGGCGCGAGAAATTCTGCTTTAACTGGCAGATTATTTTGACGTAAATGCGATCGGATTTGACGTAGCTCTTCATAAGCAGGATGGGTATTCAAATTACTGAGGTAACTCGCAATCGAGGCATCAACACTGTCAAAAACACGCACTTCGTGGCTAGCCGACTTACTCCGTGAGATTGGCACTAAGCCGCAACCTTTGCTAAAACACCATTGACCAAAGAAGTTAAGGCCAAGACGTGCAAAGCGCGAGGTGCCCCACCCCGATTCATTAGCCGCTTGCACCATCACTAATGCTTTAGGAATGGTATCGACTCGCACCAATAACTGCGCTAGTGCCGCGTCTGTGGTGAGCGCAGCTGTATATTTAAACTTGATCGCAATGTCTTCGAGCTGCTGCAATTGAGCGCTATCTAATTGTTGCCAACGACTACCATTTGCCAAAGATGATTGTAAATCTAATAATTGCTGGCGTTGCAACGCAATGTCACGATTGGCGCTGATGATGCCTGGCCTAATAAAATCGAAGAATGCCTGCTTACGCGCTTTAACATCGCGTATTGCGCTAAAATCTGGGGTTTTCTGCGCTATTTCAACTTTTTGCTTAACAGCCAATTGTTCTGGCTCGATTGCTGCCGGCTCATAAAAGAAAACCTGTAAAGTGAATACAGCAACAACTAACAAGGCAAGCGCCAATGTGACGCGCGCCACGAGTCCGAATTTCATTATTTAGGCCTTAAAGTCGTCATTATCTATTGTTGGCTCAATGGTATCAGCTCCGACACCATCAAACAATTGGCGGTACAACAAGCCTTTTACGTTCATATATAGTGGGATAGTGAATACTAGCGCGATCCCCATCGTATAAAACGATAGGAGGATCATTACCATCAGCCAGATATAGACCGATAATAGACGAAACCATTGTTTAGACGTTGCTTCTGCCGATAGTTTTAAGGCGGCAAAGATCCCCAATTGTTTATCGCACATTAGCATGGGTGCCATTGATAGCAGCAAAGACAAAAACAGCCCAGGTATAAGCAGCAACATAAAGCCAGCTTGCACCACAATCATGGTCACAATTGTAATCGCTATTATTTTGATGGTATAAGGCAAAACGTGGCGCAGATCGGCCAGCGCAATGGTTTCTGTTCGCGCAGCACTTAGGCCAAGTAACATTAAGCCGATTTCAAGTGGCGATAACAAAATGCTGGCTATCACCGATGTTAACGACAGCGTATCGAGTAATGATGTCTCGCTACCTTGCGCTAATAGGGATTGTTCTATGCTATTACTGGCGATAAATACCACCACGGCGAGGATAGCAATCAGCGGGAAATAGGCTAAAAAATTGTTTTTGGTGAGCTTCAAGCCATCCTTTAAAATCTCAAATGGCATTATCTTAGGTGTTACGGTCATGGGTTACTATTATATTGGATCAAACTGGCGCCATTATAGGCCTTTTCTACACGGTATTAAATCCCTAATCCTTCGATTTATTTTAGTGTTAGCGATAAATGCTGTTACACTTTAAAAATCACTGTGGCGGCGATTTAAGCTACAGTAACCTTAAGTAATCTATTGAGAATAATAAATGGAAAATAACCGAAATATCGTGCTTAGAGCCCTCAGCTTTATTTGGGCGGTCATCAACAATACGCGAAAACTGCTGCTTAACTTTTTAGTGTTCGGCATTATTTTGATCATTATTGGTGCTGCCAGTAAAAATGATCAAGCTAAGCCGCCAGTCGGAGCCGCATTGCTGGTTAACATTCAAGGCAGCTTAGTTGAGCAGAAGCGGCCAACAGACCCGCTAGACCAATTGTTAAAAGATAATTATCAACAAACACAAGACGCCGAAACTCTAGTGGCCGATGTGTTAGAGGCAATTGACTTTGCACACCACGATGATGCGATAAAAATGTTAGTGATTGACTCATCGCAGATGGCTTGGGGCAGTTTATCTAAATTGCAATCCATTGGCCGTGCACTTGACGCATTTAAAGCCAGTGGTAAACCTATCTATGCAATTGGTGGTGGTTACAATCAAGCGCAGTATTATTTAGCGAGTTACGCCGATAAAATTCTTATGAATTCAAAAGGAATGGTCGCTATCGATGGTTTCTCACGTTATAGAATTTATCACAAATCGTTATTGGAGAAACTCAAAGTAAATGCCCATGTATTCAGAGTTGGTACCTTTAAGTCTGCATTAGAACCCTTTCTACGTGATGATATGTCTCCCGCCGCTAAAGTCGCTAACCAATCTTGGCTCAACGACCTTTGGCAGTCATACATCACCGATGTAGCGGCGCAGCGCGAGTTAACACCACAACAATTTGACCTTAATGTTAAGGATCTACTGATAGCCGTTCAAGCGGCTGATGGTAGCTTTGCCAAAGCGGCGATTAACCTCGGGCTAGTTGATCAAATTGATTCAAACATCAACCTACTTAAGACACTGGTTGATATTGTCGGGCCATCAGAAAATAAGATGAGCTACAACAAAATCAGCATGAACAACTACTTAGCACAGCGTAAACTCCCTAACGCATTTGCTAAGAAAGGAAACATTGCGATTGTTGTTGCTAAAGGGCAAATCCTAAATGGTCACCAGCCAGCAGGCACAATAGGTGGGGCTAGCACATCATTATTATTACGTGAAGCACGCCTTAATGATGATATTAAAGCGGTTGTATTACGAATCGATTCTGGCGGCGGTAGTGCCTATGCATCAGAACAAATCAGAACAGAAGTGATTGCATTGCAACAAGCTGGCAAACCCGTCGTTGCGTCAATGGGCAGTGTTGCTGCGTCTGGCGGATATTGGATTGCTGCTAACGCCGATAAAATTATTGCACAGCCAACAACAATTACTGGTTCAATCGGTATCTTTGGCATGATCACAACTTTTGAGCGTTCACTTGAATCAATTGGTGTTTATACTGACGGCATTGGTACGAAAGAACTTTCTGGTGTCGGTGTGACACGAGATTTACCACAAGGCTTTAAAGATTTGATGCAAGCGCACATAGAATACGGCTACGCTCAATTTATTGGCTTAGTGAGTTCAGCACGCGGCATGACCATAGAACAGGTCGACCAAATTGCACAAGGTCGCGTCTGGTCGGGTCTTAAAGCACATGAATTTGGCTTAGTGGACGAACTTGGCGGCTTAGATCTAGCGATCGAACAAGCGGCACAGTTAGCCTCTTTAGAGGATTATAGCACCCAGATAATCAGCAAAGAGTTAACACCGATGGAACAAGTGATGCGCGATATCTTTAAAAGCAGTGTCGACGCGCTAGGCATTGAACCGCGCCCTGCAAGTTCACTGTCAAAAATCATTGGCAGCATCGACAGCTCATTGTCGACGTTCACTCAATTCGATGATCCACAAAATACCTACTTATTTTGTATAGAGTGTCAGCAATAAAGATAAACCAGCCCTGTATTTGCAGGGCTACTCTCCTAAAAATAGCGTAGTAAAATATCTTATTATTACGTTATACTACCCTCAATACACCATTCCAATTTTTAGCGTAAGTATCTCACTATGATCAAGAAAAAAATCTATATCGCCTACACTGGCGGTACTATCGGTATGACCGCATCAGAAGAAGGTTACCGCCCACAAACGGGATTTTTGAGTAATTGTGTTAATTCCAACGCAGAATTTTCACGCCCCGAAATGCCTGAATATACGATCAATGAATATTCACCGCTGATCGATTCATCAAACATGAAACCAAGTGATTGGCAGCGCATTGCGCAGGATATTAAGCAGCGGTACGATGATTACGATGGCTTCGTCATCCTTCACGGCACTGATACCATGGCTTATACCGCATCGGCACTGTCATTTATGTTAGGTGGATTAACGAAGCCAGTGATCGTGACAGGCTCACAAATTCCATTTTCTCAGCTACGTTCAGATGGTCAATCCAATCTACAAAATGCCCTATTTGTCGCCGCCTATTACCCCATAAATGAAGTAACGTTGTTTTTCAATAACAAATTAATCCGTGGCAATCGATCTACAAAGGCCTATGCGGATGGGTTCAATGCCTTCGAATCACCAAATTTAACCCAATTGCTAACGGTTGGGATTAACATTGAACTGCATGAAGGGGAAATCAATAAGCAGCCTACTGTGCCGTTTACGGTTGATAATATAACTGAGCAACCTGTTGGCGTCGTCATGCTCTACCCTGGTATCGATGCATCGGTAGTCATGAACATTATCAAGCAACCGGTTAAAGCGCTCATTATGCTGAGTTATGGTGTGGGTAATGCGCCTGAGGATCCAGCTTTGCTTGACGTGCTAGCAAAAGCGAATAGCGATGGCATTGTGATCATCAATCTTAGTCAATGCCAACGTGGTAAAGTCAATATGTCTGGATATGCAACGGGCAATGCATTGCAGCGCTGTGGCGTTATTAGTGGCGCAGACATGACTATCGAAGCAGCACTAACCAAATTGCATTGGTTGTTATCTAAAAATGAGTCTCTCGGTGAGATTAAACGGATCATGCAGCAAAATGTTGCCGGCGAACTGACCTTATAGTCTCAGAGGCGCGGACAAAAGCCTTTAGATTTTAGTCCGCGTTATCTCATCTTCAGAGAATTGCCTTTTTAACTGTGACTTTGAAAGGTTGTTTAAAACCCCGTCTTTACCCACGGTTAAGTGATCCGTTTGTTCTAGATGAGTTGCTTGATACAACATCATCGCTTGGGTCGCTTGTTCGCGTTGTTCTGGCGTTAAGGCTATACCATTTGGCCATTTTCCAATTTCGACCCCTTGTTTTAGTAATTCATAAACATTAGGTGACATCGCATTGATTAATTGTTCTATGTGCACACAGACCTCGTTAACTTGTGTTGGGAAACTGCCAATTGACGCTGTATTATAGCGACAAAGTTGGCGGTTGCCTATTTACGTTTGTTTAGCATTAATCGCACGCGATTAAAAAGATACCAAATGAAACCAACCGCGATCATCCCCTGACCGAGTATGTTGTACCATTGATCATCGATAGTGTCTTCCCAGTACCAAAGACTAAAGCCGCCAACGAACAGCAATAATGCGACAAATGTTTGATTTTGAATTGATTGCGCCATCTTGATTCGCTTTACACGATTATGACTAGCTACTGCATCTGAATCTTGAGCAGCAAAGTCGCTGTCACAATGATTGCAAACCGTGGCCTTATCGGAGATCTGCTTTTGGCAGCTTGGGCAAGAAATGATCGCCATATGATTTTCCTTTATGAGATTTAATAACAAAAAACCCGCTAAAGCGGGTTTTTTAACAGTGACTATTAATCGTTAGGATTAAAGTCACGCCAATAGTCTTTAACCGTCGACTTCATTTCCTTCGCCAGCATTAAAATGCCGATAAGATTAGGGATAGTCATTAGTACGATAGAGACAGCTGCAAGGGTCCACACTAGCGTCGTATCTGCAAACGATGCCCAGAAGAAACCAGCCACATAGAATACCCGATACGTTTTAACCCATTTGTTACCAAACAGATAAGTAACCGCACGGTCACCGTAGTATGACCAAGCTATCGCCGTCGAAAAGGCAAACAGCAATAGGCCAATCGAAACAATATACTGACCGTACTCTCCAAAATACCCCTGCTTAAAGGCAATGGTAGTTAATTTAGCGGAGTGAACCAGCGATTTCCCAGTGACCTCAATATCGGTGTTAGTTAACTTACCTTCAACAACTTCGAGTGTACCATTATATGGTAGCGCCTTAACTGAATATCGAATGTCTTCAGCAACAGAGCGTGCGTTGAGTAAAGTGAAGCCAGTACTTTGTGACTTACCATCAACAACAATAACGTTACCAGAGTATGGACCCACAGATGTCTCTTGTTTGTTTAAGTAAGTGAATAGTGCCTGACGGTCACCTTCGACTTGATCACTTAGCTCACCGTTAAGATAAACCATGTCGGAACGTTGGAATTCATTATCAAATTTTTGATTCCAAACCCCGGATGACAAAATTACCATACCCGTTAAGGTACAAATAATGATGGTATCGATGAAAGGTTCTAATATTGAAACCATGCCTTCTGCAACTGGCTGTTCAGTCTTAGCGGATGCATGTGCAATCGGCGCACTACCTTGACCCGCTTCATTTGAAAACAAGCCTCGGTTAACACCGCGATTAAATGCATAAGCAAAACTAGCACCTAAGAAACCACCAGCGGCCGCAGAGCCGGTGAATGCATATTCAAATACCGATAAGAATGATGGGACTAAGTTCTCAATATTGTAGAAGATAACCGCTAGAGCGCCAACAATATAGATAACCGACATTGCAGGTACGATTGTTGAGGTTACTTTCGCGATACGGCTGATACCACCGAGGATAACTAACGCTAAGATAACTGACAGCACGCCACCAGTAAGCATAGGTTCAAGACCAAAAGTGTCTTGCATGCCAACAGCAATGTTATTGACTTGCGGCATGTTGCCGGTGCCAAATGAGCTAATGATAGTGGCAACAGCAAAGATGACTGCTAACCATTTCATGTTGAGGCCTTTGTCCATGTAATACATTGGACCACCAGCCATGGTGCCATCTTCAACCGTGTCACGATATTTATGTGACAAAGTTACTTCGACAAATTTAGTCGTCATACCAAAGAACGCGGTAGCCCACATCCAAAATAAGGCAGCCGGACCACCTAAAAATAGTGCAAATGCTACGCCACCGATATTACCGGTACCAACAGTACCAGATAACGCTGTCGCTAGCGCTTGGAAATGAGTGGTATCCCCTTTATCGTTGTCATTAGCATATTTACCTGTAACGACGTTCCACGCGTGTTTGAAATAACGCACTTGTGGGAAGCCCAAATAAATCGTAAAAAATAAGCCTGTACCCAACAGCAAAAACGGGAAGTAACCCGCCGAGCCAAGATAGCTATCTAGAAAAACTAGAAAATTGTTGATTGATTCCAAAGTAATCATCCTCATCGTTATAATTATTTTAACGCAACGATGATAGCCTAATTCGGGTTAAGAAATAAGTGTCATTCGGACAAAAAAGCACCAAACACCACGCTTAGTTGGATTGAAACCATTGTTAAATGGTGATTGCGGCTAAAATCAGTGCTCGATAACCGTATTTAACGGATATGTGAGTGTTTAGTGTTAACAAGATGTGAAGGTTAAAAGAGAAGAGCGATGTGTGTCAGTTTCTTTAAACGACACACATACACAGCGGGCTAGATTTACCGCGAAGCCTTAATAAGACGTGCTTACACCGGCAGAAATGAACGGGATCACCTTGCGGATCAGCCCTTCGATATCGATGTCATGATTAAAATCAGACCTTGATATTTCAATAAGCGCTTTACTCGAAGCCATGGTAAAGACCACCGTTCCTAATGTGAAATGCAAACGCCAAAATATTTCTTCTTTACTTAAATGTGGGTTGGCATCTTGCACAGCTTGATTGAACAATTCCATGATATCGCCATAGTGAGTGGTGATGAACCAACGCAAATGGCCTTGGTTTTCAACATATCCGCGCCCTAACAGCTGCAAAAATGTCGTGGTACCACGGTGTTTAAAGGTATTAAGCTCAAGTAATGGCGCCACTAAGCACTCAAATACATTGCGCTGTTCAATGCGGTTCTCGCTATTATTCAACCCTTTAAGCGCCTGAGTCAATCCTGGGACGAACACATCAAGATAACGTGCCAGTACAGCCTGTATCAATTCTTTCTTTGAACCAAAGTGATAGTTTACCGACGCCAAATTTACTTCGGCTTGGCTTGTAATCAAACGTAGCGAGGTATCAGCATACCCACGCTCGGCAAAAAGTTGCTCTGCGGCATTTAATATTTTTGTTTTAGTGTCGACCTTTTGCACTCTATTATTCCTTTCTTCAAACGAACGTTTAAAATATAACTAGTCACAGGCTTGTGTCAAGAGAGTTGTTGTTTGTAAGGCAAATAAATTAACTAATAACAAAAATAGAACAACTATTTCAAACAACAACACGGTGTGGAACCAAGGCAATCGGCCCGCACCCTTCTCTCCAATAATACTAATTTATGGTTTTGTGTAGCGATCCATCCAACTCAGGACATTTTGATACCACTGTTCCTTGTTCTTCTTATCAAGAATCCAATGGTTCTCTTTTGGGAACACCACCAGCTTCGACGCTATCTTTCTCTTCTGAAGAAACGTGAATGCAGCAACGCCCTGCCCGTATGGTACGCGAAAATCTTTTTCGCCATGGAGCACCAACATAGGTGTTTGCCAATTGTTAACAAAATTGATTGGATTGAAGCGCTCATAATTTTCTTTCACATCAAGGTAGCTACCGCCAAAGTCTTGCTCCGGGAACCATAACTCTTCAGTGACGCCATAAAACATTCTCATGTCGAAGAGGCCGGCATGATTAACTAGGCATTTAAATTTGGTCGGCCAATTGCCAGCGATCCAGTTGACCATGTAACCACCGTAAGACCCGCCCAATGCACAGGCATTGTCGCTATCTAACCAAGGTTGTTGCTGGCTCACAGCCGCCAAGCCTTTTTGTAAATCTTCTAGTGGTTTACCGCCCCAATCTTGTCCTATAGAATCGGTAAACTTCTGACCATAGCCAGTAGAACCATGGAAATCTATCATCACGACGCCATAACCGGCGTTAGCCCATAGCTGAGGATTCCAACGGCTTGAAAAATTGTTACCGAACGAACCTTGTGGTCCGCCATGGATTAAGAAAGCGATTGGATATTTTTTACCAGGCTTAAAGCCAACCGGTTTTACCCAATAGCCATAAACGGTTTCTTCATTCCAACCTTTAAAAGTAAATTGAGAAAATTCAGCAAACTTCACATCTTCAAGCTTTTGTTTATTAACCTCTGTCAGTTGCTCGATACTACTACCGTCGAGTCCGAGCGCGTATAAATCGGCAGGATTCGCGAGATCTTTTTTACGAATTATCAGGGCATTGTCGCCGACACCAATGATCGAAGAGCTACCATCGCTGTGGAGCGCTTTTATATCGCCAAACTGAATATTGATTGCAAACACAGATACCTGACCAACGTCTTGTGCTGTTACATACAAATTACGGCTGTCGGCAGCGAACTTAATCTCTCTGACTGAACGATCCCAAAGGGGCGTGACTTCTTTAACGTTACCGGTTTTTAAATCCTTAAGCATCACCGCGAAACGCGCTGATTCTACGCCTGGCTTATTCGTGGCCGCATACGCCAAATATCGACCATCGGGAGAAAACACCGGGTTAGCGTCCCACGCTTTATTCTCAGCCGTTAGGTTAACCGTCTGATCCGTGGTTAGATCAAACTGCCATAAGTCAAAGTTTGTGTGGGATGATTGCTCTGGACTTGGCGCTTTTGCACTATAAACAATACTGTTGCCACCTGCGCTAAAAGAAACTTGCTCCATTCCAGAAAAAGGCTTTGCAGGCACATCGGTATCTAGTCCCTTAGTAATGTCTCTCAGGTTTGTTATCCCGTCACTGCCCAACTCGCCAACAAAAAGGTGATTGAATCGACCATCTTTCCATGTATCCCAATGGCGCACCATTAACGTGGAATATTCTCTACCACTACTTTTACTTTGTTGCGCCATCTTAGCCTTAGTACAGTCGAGATCTTTGCACGCTGGAAATACACTAAGAGCCAAGGCGATCTTTTTATTGTCTGGGGATAATTTAAATCCTTGGACATCGACCGGTAAGTCAGTTATTTTCTTCGCTTCTCCCCCCGCAACACTTAACGACCATAATTGCGCTGTGCCACTACGCGAACTGATAAAGAAAATAGCCTTGCCGTCGCTACTCCAAACAATGCCATGCTCTTTGGTAGTATGGTTCGTCAACTGCAATGCAGGACTATTAGCGTGCGTTAACGATTGTAAAAATACGTTAGATACCGTTTTTGTGCCCTCAACGGTATTAAGTCCGTAGGCTAGCGACAAGCCATTGGGAGAAACTGCGGCGGAATGAATACTATTAAGCTGATTAAGCTTTTCAACCGTTAAACCACTCGCTAACGTCTGAAAGGATAGAAAGGCCAGTGTCGAAACAACACTGGTGCTGAAAAATGTCGAAAATGAGGAAGTTGATAGTGAGCGCATTTTTAATCCGTCGAGGTTAACCCATTACAATGTATGCGTTATTGTACTATGCCAGCGCTAAGAAGCTAGTTTTATAGCGATGCTTATCGTTAGCCCTATATGTTGATAGCCAGATACAAAAAAAGCGCTGTCGTGACAGCACTTTCTGTAATTTGTCACAAGCATCAGTATTATTAATTCAGCCAATAATACTGATGATAGCGATTAGTTGCCTAGATTTTCACTAATCTTTTTTTCTAACTCTGCTTTCTTTTGAGCAGCCATCGCTTCCAAGTCAGCTTCTTTTTGCGCAATTTCTTGTTCAGCTTTTGCTTGCTCTTGTGCAACCATTGCCGTTGCTTTCGATTCTTGCTCAGCTAACAATGACTGTGCTTTTGCCTCTTGTTCCGCTAATACCGATTTAGCATCTTCGGTTTGTTGCGTTAATACGTCAGTCTGTTCAACCGTGACAACTTGGCTAGTTGCTGCTTGTTGGACGCTAGATTCAGCGGTTACAGTTTGTGATTTATCTGTCGTTGTGTTGTCATCACCACAACCGACGAGGAAAAGGGCTAGTACTGCACTGATTGCTATTGTTTTCATTGTTATAACTCCGTTTAAAAATGTGCGCAAAATGTAACATTTCATTTCTGAACGCCGGTTTAACAGAATAAAAAAACCGCTAAAAAGCGGTTTTTTTACTGATTAATCAGTTACTAGCTGTTATTCAGCCTCTTGAAGCTTAACACGCCAAGTATTCGGGCCAGTCTCATGGGCATTTTCACCCGTTGAATCAACCGCCACCGTCACAGGCATATCTTCTACTTCAAATTCATAGATAGCTTCCATGCCCAATTCTGGGAATGCGACGACACGCGATTTCTTAATTGCTTTTGACACCAGGTAAGCCGCGCCACCAACAGCCATCAGATAGACAGATTTATTATCTTTAATTACTTGTACCGTAGCAGGACCACGCTCTGCTTTACCAATGGTACCGAGTAAGCCAGTCTCTTCAAGCATCATCTTGGTGAACTTGTCCATACGTGTTGAGGTTGTTGGGCCCGCAGGACCTACAACTTCATCACCTACCGCATCAACAGGGCCAACGTAATAGATGAATTTACCATTGAAATCAACGCCTGCAGGCAAACCTTGACCAGATGCTAACAGCCCTTGGATTTTTTTATGCGCGGCATCACGGCCGGTTAGAATCTTGCCACTAAGTAAGACTGTCTCGCCCGTTTTCCACTCACTGATATCAGCTTTAGACAAGGTATCGACATTAACGCGGCGGACGTTCTCGCCAATTTCCCAAGTTATTTCAGGCCAATCTTCTAACTTTGGTGGCACAAGATCACTTGGACCACTGCCATTGAGATGGAAATGAACGTGACGCGTTGCGGCACAGTTAGGGATCATCACAACAGGCTTAGAAGCCGCGTGCGTTGGACAAGACTTAATCTTAATGTCGAGCACAGTATTAACACCGCCAAGGCCTTGAGCGCCAATACCTAGTTTGTTAACTTTGTCGAACAATTCTAAACGAAGCTCTTCTTCGCCTGATTGCGGACCATTGTCGAGCAATCGGTCAATATCGATACTTTCCATTAATGATTCTTTAGCCATCACTGCCGCTTTTTCTGCGGTGCCGCCAATGCCTATGCCAAGCATACCAGGTGGACACCAGCCAGCGCCCATTGTTGGTACTGTCTTAAGCACCCAATCAACAATCGAGTCACTAGGGTTTAGCATCACCATTTTAGATTTATTCTCACTGCCGCCGCCCTTAGCCGCAATCATCACTTCGACTTCGCCACCGGCAACCATATCAATGTGAACCACAGCTGGCGTATTGTCTTTCGTATTCTTACGACTGCCAGCAGGATCGGAAACGATTGACGCACGCAACGGATTGTCAGCGTTACTGTAGGCACGACGTACGCCTTCATCAACCATCTCTTGAACCGTTAGATCAGAATCCCAACGGACATTCATCCCAATCTTAACGAAACAGGTCACAATACCAGTGTCCTGACACAATGGACGATGCCCTTCTGCCGACATCCGAGAGTTGATGAGGATTTGTGCTATTGCATCCTTGGCGGCGTCACTACGCTCACTGTGGTAGGCTTTTTCCATCGCATCGATAAAATCTTTAGGATGGTAATACGAAATATATTGCAGTGCATCTTCGATGCTATCAATAAAATCGCTCTTTTTAATAACTGTCATTCAAATCCCCTTACGGACTAAGCTAGCTTTTTTGCTCACTATTGCGGGCGCTCTGCGTAACACAGATGCCTTATTATTTTATTTAATCAATCATTTGTTACGGGGCAAGAGCATTATAATTGTGATATCACCACATATTACGGCGTATTCATTAAAACGCTCTTGCCGTGTCATTTGTCAGCTAACCGAAGTACAAAATGTTAACTGCACGTTTAATTAGTATATAATACCTTGGTTTTTTGTCACTAGCCAAGTGCTACCATCGTCCAAGGTTGTTATAGCTCAAAATGTCATCAATTCTTCACGTTACCGCCATTGATATAGCGCTCGATGCGCGCCACTTTTTCTCTAGCATATCTCATCAGCCATGGGCGATGTTATTAGACTCAGGTCATAGTGACCACCAAGACGCTCAATTTGATGTCGTTGTGTATGACCCGATCGTGACATTAACTACAAATAACGGTGAAACAACGATCGTCGATAACATCAGCGAAACAAAGGAAATCAGCCGCGATAACCCGTTTGATTTGATAGACCAACAGTTAAACCAGTGTGCACTCACTGATGAACGGAGCGATCTGCCATTTTCGGGTGGCGCGATGGGCCATTTTAGTTATGATCTAGGCCGTACCTGCGAAAAACTCAACAGCAAAGCTGAGCGAGACATTAATTTACCAGAGATGGCGGTCGGTATTTATCAACACGCGTTAGTCTTTGATTTGAAGCGTGAGCGAGTTATCGTCGTCTCTCGTACTACGGTACAAGCGCACCAAACACATATCACACGCGTGCAATCACTCGCCACCCATCAGGCTAAGCGGACTTCGGGTGCGCTGACCACGCCATGGCGTAATCAACTTACGCGGCAACAATACAGTGTGAGCTTCGACCGTGTTCAGCAATACCTCCGTCAAGGTGATTGTTATCAAATCAATCTAACGCAGCGTTTTGAAGCAAACTATTGTGGCGATGAATATCAGATTTACCTCAAGCTCGCTACGCAAAATAATACCCCATTTAGTGCGTTTATCCGGCTAGCGCAAGGGGCTATCTTAAGTATATCCCCTGAGCGCTTCATTCAAAGTCGGCATGGCCGCGTACAAGCGAAACCAATCAAAGGGACCAGGCCGCGCGGCGCCGATCCGATAGAAGATCAACGCCTCGCCACTGAATTGGCCAATAGCGAAAAGGATCAAAGCGAGAATTTAATGATCGTTGACCTATTGCGCAA
>Ga0209291_1002680_pt1 | contig 14053 bp, 11 predicted proteins | sample GOMGulsemesocosm_FD_184633 | JGI IMG/M metagenome (GOLD analysis project Ga0209291, IMG submission 184633) | Methane-oxidizing microbial communities from mesocosms in the Gulf of Mexico - GOM9B Gulf of Mexico (SPAdes) (version 2) | ecosystem: Environmental > Aquatic > Marine > Cold seeps...
CCAACTCCACCTTTTTGATTTGCGATTGCAATGATTTTACCCATTAATTTGAAATTTATAGTAAGATGTAAAAATACATTATTTTATGATTTATTCAAGTGAAAGTTGTTAACGATTGGTTAAAGTAAAAAGGCTACCCGTTTAGGTAGCCTTTTTGTTTGAATGTATTATGTTTTTTAGCTGTTCTCAGGTAATAAAGTTCCTACGATAGCACCTTTGCTAAGGTATTTTTTCGCTAAATCCTGAAGTTCTTTAACTGTCATTGCTTTAACAGCAGTTTCAAATTCTAAAACTTTATTGATATCCCTTTTATTAAAATCAGAAGAACCGATTTTTGATAACCAAAATCTATTCTTTTTAAGTTGTTCTTTTCTGCCAACTAAGTGTCCTTCTTTTGCTTTATTTAAATCCTTTTCAGAAGGCCCATTTTTAATTAAATTTGTAACTTCTTGCATAGCAATAGTTTTTAATTTTTCTGCGTTTTCTGGTCCACATCCGAAAGAGATGTTTAATGTAAAAGAATCGTAAGTTCCGTCACTCATTCTAGCAGATACTCTAGGGGAATACACACCTTGAGCTTCTTCACGTAATTTTTCTACCATTTTTATTGATAAAATATCACCAATAGTTTTCATTGCTAATGCCTCTTTAGCATTGTAAGTTGTTTCTCCTTTATAGATAATTGAAACTTGACTTTTAGGGTCATTTCCTTTGTGAATTGTTTTAGTATGACTTCCTGATAACGGTCTAAATCCTAGGTCTTTGACGTTTTCACGTTTGTCATTCGCAGGTAAGCTTGCAATGTATTGAGTCGCAAAGTCTTTTAACTTAGCTTCATCAATTGTGCCTACAAAGTAAAAACTGAAGTCACCAGCGTTTGCAAAACGTTCTTTGAATTTAGTAAAAGCTAAATCATAGTTCGTTTTATCAAAAGATTCAGCAGTTGGGAAGACCCCTGTATAACGTGGGTTTTTACCATATTGAAATTTATTAAATTCATTCATAAAATAGTATTGCGGATTAGCAAGTAAGTTTCCGTAGATTCCTTTTTGCTTAGTTGCATACGATTTAAAAGAGTCTTCATCTTTGTTAATAGATGTAAAATTTAAGTGGATTAGCTGAAATAATGTTTCTAAATCTTTAGGTGTTGCGCTTCCTCTCATTCCTTCAGAATCTCTACCAATATAAGGTCTTACATTGGCAATTTTACCTGTCATGAATTTTTGTAATTCATTTTTATCTAAGCCTGCAATACCTGCTTCAGGAACAGCTCTTAATGCTAAGTTAGAAGCTAAATAATTTTCTGTACTCATTAATGATGTACCACCGTAACTTTGACAACTGAATAAAACTTCATCGTTTTTAAAGTCAGTGATTTTATAAGTTACCTTAGCGCCATTACTTAATGTAAGGGTTTTAATACCTAATTTATCATTAGTAGTTTCGTTAATTATCGTCCCTTTTTTAGGAAGGCTAGTAAATAACGACTCTTGAACTGTTTCGTCTACATAAGGTTTAATTTCAGTACTAGTTTTTACTGTTTCTAGTAAAGCTAAAACTTCTTCTTCTGTAGTAGTCTTTTCTTTTCCAGTAATGATGATTACTCTGTTGGTATCTTTAATATAAGATTTTATTAAAGCATTGATTTCATTTATAGTAATAGTAGGCAGCTGTTGTTTTGCGAAATTATAAGACCATTCAACACTTTGCATAGATTCATTATCTAAGTAATTATCTATATATGCCTGAACGAATTCCTTCGATTCCATTTTGTCTTTATTATTGAAAGCTTTTTCATAATAAGCGAAAAATGATTTCTTAGCACGCTCTAATTCTCCATTACCAAAACCAAAACGTTTAACGCGTTCATTTTCTTCTACTAAGGCTTTTAAAGCTTTTAAGTGATCGTTACCAGCAACCATTGCGATTGATTGGTAAGCGTCTTTATTTCCAACACCTACAGAACTATTTCGTGAATATCCGTATACAAAAGGTGGAGTAGGGCTGTTACGAAGCTCTCCAAGACGTGCATTAATCATTTGTGAATATAAACCTTCTACTAATGAGTTTCTAGCATCTGCTATTGTACGTTCAGGAGTAGATGATCCATCATTGAAATACATAAGTTGTACTTGGTTACCAGTTGCTTCTTTGTCAGATTCAATAGAAACATATGTTTCATCATGATTCTCAATTGTATACACATCACGGTTTCTTGGATTTTCAGCTTTTGGTTGTTTTCCAAAGTGTGATTTTATTTTAGCTTCTAAAGTTGCTACGTCAACATCTCCAACAGCAATAACTGACATCAGGTCTGGACGGTACCAATCTTTGTAAAACTTACGAATAGCCTCAGGTTTGAAATTTTTAATAATTTCTGTTTTCCCTATTGGTAAACGATTTACGTATCTTGAGTGGTTAAGTAATTTAGGAAAATAGTTGTTACGCATACGAGTGTTTGCGTTTAATTCCCTTGAACGGTATTCTTCTAGTATAATACCACGTTCATTATTAATTTCTTCATCAGTTAATAAAGCATTAAAAGCCCAGTCTTCAAGAATTTGAAATCCTTTTTCTAGTTTATCAGCATCATCAGTAGGTATCGGTAAAATGTATACAGTTTTATCAAAACCTGTATACGCATTTAAATGTGCTCCAAATTTTACTCCAATACTTTGTAGGTAGTCAACTAGTTCGTTTTTTTGAAAGTTTTTGGTTCCATTAAAACACATGTGTTCCATGAAATGCGCTAAACCTTGTTGGTCATCATCTTCTAGTATTGAACCTGCATTTATTACCAAACGCAATTCAATTTTATCAGCTGGTTTTCCGTTGTTTTGGATGTAGTATTTTAATCCATTACTTAGTGTTCCGGTTTTTACAGCTGGATCATCAGGGATTAATTGTTCGTTTACAGTTTTCACAACTGTTTTTGTTGTTTCGGCTGCTTTTTCTTTCGTTTCAGGTGCTTGTGTAGGTTTACAAGCAACAATAGTTGCTAAAGCAACTAAAGGTAAAATTTTTTTAAACATAATTTAGTTAGTATAAGTTGATTGCAAATATAAAAAAACGATAAGTTATCTATTGTGAAATTATGTTAAATGGTGCGTATGATATACTGAGTGGTAATTGATGCTGTAGAATTATCTCCAAGTAATGTTGTGCTTTTAATAGACTGTGTTATAAGTCTTTATGTCTTGTTTTTGGTTTTTTAAATGAGTGTTACCCATTTTTTTTAATTATTTCAAGTTTTTTTCAAACAGGAAATGTTAGTAAGTTTTTAAGAAGGGTTTAATATTGAAAACCAAATGTTTACTGAATAAAGTACTGGTGATATTATTTTTTATCTAGCTTTAATCGTTTGATCCAAGAAATATTAGCTTCTAAAAAGATAATAGAAGGCGTAATTATTCTATCTGATTTGTCCCTTGGATGCTTGCTTTTATGAAAGGCCTTAAAATCATTGAAGTTTAAACTGTAAGTACTGTCGATATCTTTTTCTTCTGAATGAAAATAAACATGTTGTTTTTTAGAGGTCCAAGCTCCCCTAGCGGCTTGATGATTTAGAGGGTCTGGTTTTCCTATACAAATTTCTGCTTTTTTATGAGACTCTAAATCTCTATCAAAATAAAAGGTAAAAGTACCATCTTCATTTAAATTTAATTTCCATTCTATTCTATTGTACCTTGTTCTTCAGAGTGTGAATATATACCATAGGTTCCTGAAATTTTTTCTGATTGAGCAGATATATTAAAGGAAGCTAATAAGAGGAATAAAAGAATAAAATTTTTCATATAAGTAAGATTTTGATAGTTGCTTAAAAACGATAAGCAACTATCAAAAAAGTATACCTTTTACTCAAAGCTATTAATTAATATTTGTAGTATTTCAATTGCAGCTTCACTAATTTTGGTTCCTGGTCCAAATACTGCAATAGCTCCAGAGTCGAATAAATACTGGTAGTCTTGGTGAGGAATAACACCACCAACAATAACCATAATATCTTCTCGTCCGTATTTTTTTAATTCTTCAATAACTGCAGGGACTAAAGTTTTATGTCCTGCCGCTAAAGATGATACTCCTAAAATATGAACATCATTTTCAACCGCTTGTTTAGCTGCTTCTTTTGGTGTTTGGAATAATGGCCCGATATCTACATCAAAACCAATATCGGCATAACCTGTAGCAACAACTTTTGCACCACGATCATGTCCATCTTGACCCATTTTTGCGATCATAATTCTTGGTCTTCGACCATCTAATTCTGCAAATTTATTAGCAAGTTGTTTCGCTTTTCCAAACGATTCATCATTTTTTATTTCTTTACTATACACACCAGTGAATGATTTAATTTCAGCTTTATGTCTTCCAAAAGCAGATTCTAATGCATCAGAAATTTCTCCTAAAGTAGCTCTTTCTCTTGCTGCATTTACAGCTAAAGTTAGTAAATTTCCTTTTCCTGTTTTAGCTGCTTCTGAAAGCTTGTTTAAGCAACTTTCAACTTGTTTGGTATTTCTATCTTCTTTTAGTTTGTCTAAACGCTCAATTTGCGATTTTCGAACAACAGTATTATCTACCTCTAAAATATGAAGAGGGTCTTCTTTTTCTAAACGGTATTTGTTTACTCCAACAATTATATCTTGCTCAGAATCTATCCTTGCTTGTTTTCTAGCAGCAGCTTCTTCAATACGCATTTTTGGAATACCGGCTTCAATAGCTTTAGTCATACCTCCAAGTTCTTCAACCTCTTGTATCAAAATCCATGCTTTTTCGGCGATATCATTTGTTAAGTTTTCAACATAATAACTTCCTGCCCAAGGGTCAACAGTTTTGGTAATATGAGTTTCCTCTTGTAAATATATTTGTGTATTACGTGCTATTCTTGCAGAAAAATCTGTAGGTAAAGCAATGGCTTCATCCAACGCATTAGTGTGCAAACTTTGAGTTCCTCCAAATGCAGCAGCACTTGCTTCAATACAAGTACGAGCAACATTGTTAAACGGATCTTGTTCTGTTAAGCTCCACCCAGAAGTTTGGCAATGCGTACGTAATGCTAAAGATTTAATGTTTTTTGGATTGAACTGTTTTACCAATTTAGCCCAAAGCATACGTGCGGCACGCATTTTAGCTATTTCCATAAAATGATTCATTCCGATTGCCCAGAAAAAAGATAAGCGTGGAGCGAATGCATCAATGTCCATTCCGGCTGCTATACCTTTTCGGATGTATTCTAATCCATCTGCTAATGTATATGCTAATTCAATATCACATGTAGCACCAGCTTCTTGCATATGATATCCTGAAATACTGATAGAATTAAATTTTGGCATGTTTGCTGTTGTGTATTCAAAAATATCAGATATAATTTTCATTGATGGAGTAGGAGGGTATATATAAGTGTTCCTAACCATAAATTCTTTTAAAATATCATTTTGAATAGTACCAGCTAATAACTTTTGATCCGCACCTTGTTCTTCAGCTGCAACAATGTAGAAAGCCATAATTGGCAGTACAGCACCGTTCATAGTCATTGAAACAGACATTTTATCCAAAGGAATTTGATCAAACAAAACCTTCATGTCTTCAACTGAGTCTATAGCTACACCTGCTTTTCCAACATCACCAACTACACGTTCATGATCAGAGTCGTATCCTCTATGTGTTGCTAAATCAAAAGCAACAGAAAGACCTTTTTGCCCAGCCGCTAAATTACGTCTGTAAAAAGCATTAGACTCTTCTGCAGTTGAAAAACCTGCGTATTGGCGAATAGTCCATGGTCTTCTAACGTACATAGTAGAGTATGGACCACGTAGGTTAGGAGCGATTCCGGCAACAAAATTAAGGTGCTTCAAATGTGAGGTATCCTCTTTTGAATATGACGATTTTACAAGAATATCTTCAGCCGTATTTGAAGTACTGATATCTTGTGAATTCGTTTTTTTAGAATCCGTTGTAGAAAGGCTAATATGTTGTACGTCTTTTCTCTTCATCTTAGTGGTTGTGCCCGTCATGAGAATCATGAGCAGGTTTTTTCTTTTTAACGTCTAAATCTAGTGCCTTTCCAATTTGTGGTGTTTTTGGCGCAGCTTTTGGAGCTGGAGCAACTACTGGTTGAGCTTGTTCAGTTAAGAATGTTACTGCTGAAAAATCAGTATTATAGAACTTAGCGTAATACATATCAAATGCAACATAGGTCATTAAAGCCTTATCTTTATATTGATCTCTAATAGCTCTGTTGTCTGTCATAGCAGAGACCATTAATTTAGGATTTAAACTTCCTACAGAACGCAAAGTATTAAATGAACCTTTAATTATTGGGTTTGAAATTGAATTCCCAATACAATCAGTTAATTTTGCATCACTTTTTAATTGGGGGCCATTCCAGATATCAAGTGATTTTAAGCTATTGAAAATTGCGAAGCTTTCCTCAGTAACATAGTCAGTGATTTTTATTGTACCTCTAGATCGTGATATGAAGTTTCTTAACGCGGTTTCTGGTGTAATGTTTGTATTTGGTCTCCTGTTGCTGTTTTTTGCGTTTATAAGTATTGCGTTTTCAAAAGCATAATATGCTTCGTTTAATAATTTTACATCTACTCCTTCACAAGAAATAACAGCAGGTTTATCTGCGTATTTGTATTCTATGGTAGCTTCTTTTTTACAACTTAATATTGATAAACTAATTGCTGCTGTTAAAACTATTCTTTTCATTTGTATTGTTTAATTTATATTAATTATTCCTGTTCTAATCTTTCTTTATCTGACTTTTCTGAAAGCCTTCTTGGTGTTATTGGAGCTATTAACGTTTTTCTAGCTTCTCGTGTTACAAAAGGTTGTTTCTCTAACTCATGTTTCATTTTGTCTTTTTCATTAGGGTACTTGTTTGTGCCTAATAAAACTAATGCCCCATTATCGAACTGTTCTTGTTCTTTTAATGCGCTTTCTTTTGTTTTTCGTTGAATGGTTCCTTCTTTTAGTTGTGCTAAAAACCCGCCGCCTTTTTCAATTAGCTTAAATATTTCTAATGCATTTTCTGCTAATTGTTGTGTAATACTTTCAACATAATATGCGCCATCAGAAGGGTTGTTTACATTAGCAAAAGCACTTTCATGTTTTAAGACTAATAACTGATTTCTTGCGATACGATTTCCGAATTCATTTGAATTATGGTAAATATGATCATAAGGTAGGTTACAAATAGTATTTGCTCCTCCTAAAACAGTACTCATGCATTCAGTTGTAGAACGTAACATGTTTACATTGTAATCATAAATTGTTTTATTTCTGTATGATGGGTAGCTTAATATAGTACAATCAGTATTATCCGAATTATACGCTTCCGTAATTGTTTTAAATAACAATTTCAGCGCTCTGATTTTAGCTATTTCAAAGAAGTAATTTCCACTAGTAGTGGTTATAAACTGAATTTGTGGAAGTGTTGCGTCTTTAAAATTGTTAAAGTACTCATTAGTATGAGCGATTGCGTAAGCTAATTGTTGTGTTATTGTTGCCCCAGCATTTTGATATACAGAAGTGTCAACACTTATAATATGATGTTCAGGGTACTTTGCAATTAAGGATTTGATAAAAAGGAAGTCTTCTTTTAGTGAAGAATACCAATTACCGGTTTGTGCTAAGTGTCCAATAATGTCAATATTCAAATAACATTTAGGTAAATTTAGTTGAATTAAATCTTCAGCCATTTGAATGTTTAATAGCTTGAATTTAAACTGAAGTTCAATACTGTTAGTATCAATATTTATTAATAGGTCATGAATACTTAATTCATGATTAATCTCAAATACTATAGCTTCGGCACCTTTATTAATGGCATCGATAGCATTTTTATTACCTTCGTTTGCAGTTATAACTTTTATTAACTGTGCAATAGACCAGTTGTTTTTTGAAATACCAGGAGTAGTAACATTAGCATCTTTATGGTAAAAAGGTTTTACGGTAATACCTTCGTTAGTTTTCCATAACAAAGTATCGTTATAGTCAGCGCCTTTTAAGTCTACTTGAACTTGCTGTTTCCAAGCGTTTGAAGATACTTCTTCAAATTCTTTAAATAAGAACTTACTCATTGGTATTTTCTTTAGTTGGTTTGTTTTCGTATTCTATAATGTAAATCTCTTCGTTGTCTTTTTTCATGTAATACTCTTCACGAGCAAAGTTTTCAAGATTGTCATCATTCTTAAGTTTATGAATATTCTTTTTATCCTTTTCTATTTCTGATTGATATAACTCAATTTCTGCTTCTTTTTCATTAATTATAGTATTTAGCTCTCTATGAAACAGATATGAATTGTCGTCAAAAAACAACATCCAAACCACAAAAGCAATAAAAATTGCAATATATGGGTTGAGTACGTATTTGAAATAGGTATGTTGTTTTAGTTTTTTTAGAAACATTCTTTTAAAATAAAGCTTAAAAATACAATTTCTTTAGGACAATTTTTCGTTAATAATGGTTTTTACAATATTAATTCCAACAGTATTAAACTTGTTGTTAGGAATAATGATATCAGCGTACTCTTTGGTACTTTCAATAAACTGCTGATGCATCGGTTTTAAAGTGTTTTGATAACGATCTAATACTTCGGTTAAATCTCTTCCTCGTTCAGAAATATCACGTTTAACTCTTCTAATTAGTCTTTCATCAGAATCTGCATGTACGTAAATTTTTATATCAAACAAATCCCTCAAAGCAGTATTGTTGAATATTAATATTCCTTCAACAATAATTACTTTCTTGGGGCTTGTTGGAATAGTTTCATTTGTTCTGTTGTGTTCAACAAAAGAGTATACTGGCTGTTGAACAGTATTCCCTTCTTTTAATGCTGTTAATTGCTCAATAAGTAAATCAAAATCAATTGACTGAGGGTGGTCAAAGTTAATTTGAGTACGCTCTTCAAAAGATAAATTAGAGGTGTCTTTGTAGTAGGAGTCTTGGGAGATGACAGAGATTTCTTTTTCAGAAAGCTCATTTAATATTTGCTTAACTACAGTAGTTTTTCCACTACCTGTTCCGCCTGTAATACCTATGATTAGCATGAGTTATTTTTTGTTGCAAAAGTAGGGGATATTTTTAGGAATGTCAAAACTAAAAATAATACAAACAAGTGTTTGTTATATGAATAAATAAGTAGTATATTTGCACTCGTTAATTTCGGGGTGTAGCGTAGCCCGGTCATCGCGCCTCGTTTGGGACGAGGAGGTCGCAGGTTCGAATCCTGCCACCCCGACTGAAATTAATAAAAAGCCTTGATTATCAATCGATAATTAAGGCTTTTTTATTTTGTAATTAAGTAATCTATAAAACGACTTTATAGGCTTATAAAAAATATTGATTTACAATTATAAATAAGTTCTCATTTAAAGTTTTATTTTTGTTTTCGATTTTAACCCCACTATACTAAAGAATTTAAATATGTCTGATACAATAGAAAAAGTAAAATGCCTGATTATAGGTTCTGGCCCAGCAGGATATACTGCAGCAATTTATGCAGCAAGAGCAAATATGAAACCAGTTATGTACGAAGGGTCTCAACCTGGAGGACAATTAACTACAACTAATGAAGTAGAAAATTTCCCAGGTTATCCAGAAGGAATAACAGGGCCTGCAATGATGATTGAATTGCGTAACCAAGCAGAACGCTTTGAAACAGATGTTAGATCTGGTTGGATTACTAAAGTTGATTTTTCGGGAGATATTCATAAAGTATGGATAAATGATGAAAAAGAAATTCATTGTGAAACGGTAATTATATCTACTGGAGCTGCAGCTAAATATCTTGGGTTGCCATCTGAACAAAAATATTTAAAAATGGGTGGGGGAGTTTCTGCTTGTGCTGTTTGTGATGGATTCTTTTATAAAAACCAAGAAGTTGTTATTGTTGGGGCAGGTGATTCTGCTTGTGAGGAAGCTCATTACTTATCTAAAATATGTAAAAAAGTAACTATGCTTGTACGTAATAATTTTAGAGCTTCTAAAATTATGGCTGAGCGAGTTAGAAATACTGAAAACATTGAGATCTTATTAAGAACTGAAACAGTTGAGGTTTTAGGGGATGATTATGGTGTTACTGGTGCTAAGGTTAAAAACAGAGATACTGGAGCAGAGCATGATATAACCGCTACAGGATTTTTTGTTGCAATTGGACATAAACCAAATACTGCTATTTTTAAAGATTATATAACTTTAGATGAAACTGGGTATATAGTAAATGAAAAAGGAAGTGCGAGGACAAATGTTCCTGGAGTATTTGTTTCTGGTGATGCTGCTGATCATACTTATAGGCAGGCAATTACTGCTGCTGGCACAGGCTGTATGGCTGCTTTAGATGCAGAACGTTATTTAGCTGCTAAAAATGGATAATAAAAAGAGGAAATAATAGATATAATAAAAAAAAGCCAAACGATATCGTTTGGCTTTTTTTTATGTAGATATGATTTTTATGATTTTTTGAAGATAGAAGCCGAATCTTCAAACTTTTTTAACTCTATTTTCGGCGTGTTGTAAATGTTTATTTTTGAAGATCCAGAAGCTTCAAGTAATAAAGTTTCTTTAACTTCTATATCACAATCAGCACTACCTTCTGCTACAATAACGGCATTAGTAGCAGTAAGTTTTCGTCCTTTATAATTTGATGCATTGTCAATACGTAAGTTTAGATCATTTACTTCACCTTCAATTTTTGCGTTTGCTTTTTGATATAAATCAACTTTTAGTTCCTCAGCATTAATTAAAGCTTCTAAATTTGCGGACTCACTTAATTGAATTACCCCTTTTTTAGTAGTTAGGTTTAGTTCAGTTTTTGTGTGTTTGTCTGCAGTAAACTTAAATTCGTCGGTTTTTAGTGTTAAGTAAATTTTAGAATTACCTTTTGCTGTAATAATCATTTTTTTGACATCTAAATCTATCAATGAATTAACTATTGCTTTATCAGATAATATAATTGAATTAAAACTATTGGTAACCGTAATACGAATATTCAATTTCTTTTTTGATGTAATTTGATGTGTAGTTTTAAGACTAAGTATGCCATTGTCTGATACCGAAAAAAGAATTACTTCGTGTAAATTTTCATCGGTTTCAATTTCTATTTGAGGAGTTTCTCCTTTTAAAAGAAAAACTTCAAAATTTTCATTTAAACTTAACTCACTAAAATCAGCAATTTGATGTTGTTTTACTTTAATAAATTTATTTCCTTTTATTTTCTCTTTTTTCTGAGCAAAACTAAATGCGCCTAAGAATAGCGTTAAAACTAAAATTTTAAATTTCATTGTTCTTGTTTATTAATTGTTCTTCATTTTAGATAAGGCAAAAATGCTGCCACTCTATCTAATCTGCAATGATTTATGTTGACAATATAAAAATAAATATGTTTTATTTAGCAATGAAAATTAAAAACACAAAAAAGTCGCTAAAAATAGCGACTTCATTTTCGATTTATAGTTTTGGTTTAATGTTGAGTAATACTTGCAGCAGAACTTTTTGATTTTGAAACAGATGTCGGGTTTCCTGCATAAGAAGTATTTGATCCGCTAGATGCTTTTGCATTGATAACAGATTTACAGTTTACATCAATATGGGCCCCACTAGATGATTTAGTTGTACAATTTTCTGCAATTAGACTATGTGCATTAATAACACTACCGCTAGATGCTTTTGCAACAATACTTTTTGTATTGCCATCCAGCTCAATATTAGCTCCGCTTGAAGTTTTGCAGTTTATCGAAGCAGCTTTAATTGCAAGCTTTTGATGACTACCACTACTTGCTTTAACAACTATGTTATCTGAAAGGATAAAGTTTGTTGTGTGAATTTCTGCGCCACTTGAACTACTTATTTCATTTAAGTTGGTAAAGTTTACTAATACCTTTTTCGCACTAGCTTTTCCTACAGATTCTTTGGTATGAATGTGTAACACTCCATCTTTAATTTCTATTTCAATTAGTTCTTGTAAATTTTCATCAGCTTGAACTTTTACAGCTGTAGAGGTACTTTTGGTTAAATATACATCCAGTCCTTCCGAAGCATGAATTTTATTAAAACTTACGTCAGCTAATCTGCTTTCAGTTACTACGTTTCCATTTCCTTTTACCCCAGAAATGTTAAGGTCAAAATTACAGCTTAAGCATAAAATGCTAATCAGTAATACTACTAAATACTTTGCGATTGTTGCCATTTTGATTGTTTTTGGTTAGTTAAGCAACGAGTTATTCGTTGCTTTTTATTTTTATTCCGTTTTCATCTATTTTCATTTCAAAACTGTCTCCTCCAGTTTCGTTCACATCAATGTCAATTCCGTTTTCATCAATAATCACTTTTCCTTTTTCTCCATCTTCATTAATTGTGATGTTAATTCCATTTTCATTGATAATAACTCTACCATTTTTATCATCATAGTCTAATTCGCCTATTGGACAATCTAAACATTCGGTTGACTTCTCCAACACTCTTAAATAATGTTCTTCATCTTCATTTTCAAGAATATCACCATAATAATCACTATTCCGGTGGTAATAATAGGTGTTTTCATCAGCATAAATAACAGTTCCTTCAGGAATATATAAGGTTATTTCTACTTCTTGGCTATTGTATTTTTGCTCAGCACTTGCTAAAAAATAGTTGTTTAAAGATAAAGTATTATTATCTAATATATATTGATAATCAATATCCTTAGCTCTAGTTCTGGCAGCATCATGAGAATGACCGTTTGCTTGTTTTCTAACTCTGATACTACCAATAGAATCTTTAGTAGATTTTACAATTAAACGTACATCCTGAGAAAATATATGTTGGGTGTTATTTTCGTCATACACAAACTTTTCATTGTCACTTCTTCTTAAACTTGAAGAATATAATTCATTAGCATTCATGACTATTTTTAAAGTGTCTTGAGCTGTTACAGCAAGTTCCTCTTTAATAAAAACATGGTCACTTTCCTTTTGCTTAACTGCAGTTTTCAAACCAAATACAGCTAAAGTAATCACTGATAATAACCAAACTCCTAATAAACTAAACTTAGCGATACTACCAATAGATTTTAGATTAGATACTAATATTTTCAATCCTAAATACGCAACAAAAAAGAACGGAATAGCTACGGCAAAAAATCCAAGTACTGAAACCACCCATACTGGCCATACGGGAGCATAGTCATATAAGTCTAATTGATTTGTAATATCTAAATTAAAAAAATCAAAAGACGACATGGTAAACATTCCTATCATAGAACCTATAACTGTTGCTGTTCCAGCAAGTAATAATATTACCCCAATAAACTTTCCAAACACTTTAAATAGTGTCATAAATATGGATCCTATGGCGTCAAAAAAAGAAGATATTCCACTTTGTGTTTTGTTACCGTACTTCTGATAATCTACATTTTTTACAAAATCGGTAGCATTATCAAGTTCTTCTTTAATTTTTTTTTCAATGTTTGAAATATTCACTGGGTCACCAGTCATGGCTATTTTTTCAGCTGTGGTATGAGCTTCAGGAATTAATATCCATAAAAGAATGTAAAATAATATACCTGTACCAAATGTAAAAACAAGTACAATCCATAATAAACGAACCCATAGTGCATCTATTCCAAAATAATGACCAAGTCCTGAGGATACACCACCGATATACTTATTGTCGATATCTCTATAGAATTTCCTGTTTGATCTAGTATTGTTCGTTCTAGATGCTCTTGGTTCATCTTCAAAAATATCTTCGTCAACCATATAATCTTCTGGTTGTCCCATTACTTCTATTACTTCATCTATTTCCTTATTACTTACAACTTGCTTATCATGCTGTAGTTTTTGAGAAAATAATTCTGCAATTCTACTTTCTATATCTGAAACTATTTCATCTTCTCCAGAAGCACCTGCAAAAGAACGTCTAACTGCATTTAAATAATTTTGCAGTTTTAGATATGCATTTTCATCAATATGAAAAATCATACCTCCTAAATTTATATTTACTGTCTTATTCATCGTTAGTGTTTTTTTTGCTAGTTACAACTGTTACTGCTTGGTGTAAGTTTTCCCAAGT